>Glacier_p1__coassemble_144_pt1 | contig 101203 bp, 93 predicted proteins | sample Glacier_p1__metabat2_high_PE_021 | metagenome-assembled genome bin Glacier_p1 | reverse complement strand
GTAGCTGACTACGGATCAGCCGGTTACAGGTTTGAATCCTGTCGCGGTCACAAAAGTTTTAACAAGGTCGCGTAGCTCAACTGAATAGAGTAGCTGACTACGGATCAGCCGGTTACAGGTTTGAATCCTGTCGCGGTCACTTCTTTTATCAAATTCCTTTTTAAATTTATTTTATTTTAAATTATCCGATAAATGCGAAAACACACTTTTCGCATTTATTGTATCAACAAAGTACATAGTTTCTGACAAAAAGAAAGTATGACAACCCTATAAGCCCCTTCATAAAGCGCTTCCTTGTTGAAAAAAGCCCTATAAGTATATAAAAAACGGCAGAACTTAATCGGCTAAAAGATAAAAAGTGTTTATCTTTGCATCATGGAATGGTTATATAACTTATTTTTTGAGCATTCAGCTTTACAAGCTGTAATTATCTTGTCCCTCATTACATCTATAGGATTAGGATTAGGGAAAATCCATCTTTGGGGGATTTCATTAGGGGTCACTTTCGTGTTTTTCACAGGCATTTTCGGCGGTCATTTAGGATTCTCCATTGATCCGCATATGTTGACCTATGCAGAAAGTTTCGGTTTAGTTCTATTTGTTTATGCACTCGGTCTTCAGGTGGGGCCCGGATTCTTCAGTTCGTTCCAGCGCGGAGGATACCAGCTAAACCTTTTAGGCACAGGGGTTATTCTACTTGGCACCATAATGGCGGTTGTCCTGACATTCTTTACCCCTATATCCCTGCCCGATATGGTAGGAATATTATGTGGCGCCACTACAAACACCCCTGCCCTCGGAGCAGCCCAGCAAACATTAAAGCAATTAGGAGAACCCACTAATGGAGCGGCTCTCAGTTGTGCGGTAACCTATCCCTTGGGAGTGGTAGGTGTCATACTCGCCATCATAGCGGTGAAAAAGCTTTTCGTACGTCCTTCTGATATGGAAGAACACGAACACGATGACCCCAACCACACTTATATCGCAGCATTCCAAATTCATAACCCGGCTGTTTTCCATAAAAGCATCCAAGATATAGCCCATACCGCCGGATACCCTAAGTTTGTCATCTCACGTATTTGGCGGAACGGCACAGTCAGCATTCCTACTTCCGAAAAAATCTTGGAAGAAAATGACCGCCTGCTTGTCATCACCACCGAAAAAGATGTTCCAGCCCTAACCATCCTGTTTGGCGAACAGGAAGACAGAGACTGGAACCAAGAAGACATCGACTGGAATGCCATCGACAGTAAGCTTATCTCCAAGCATATTATAGTATCCCGTTCGGAAATAAATGGCAAAAAGCTGGGCTCTCTGCGCTTGCGTAATACGTACGGAATCAATATCAGCCGCGTATTGCGAAGCGGAGTAAAACTCCTTGCTACTCCTAATCTGGTATTACAATTAGGCGACCGGCTGACAGTAGTTGGTGAAGCAGCCGCCATCAATAATGTTGAAAAGGTATTGGGAAACACAGTAAAAACCCTGCGCGACCCCAATCTGGCCTGCATCTTCATAGGCATCGTGTTGGGCTTGATAATAGGTTCAATCCCCATCGCAATTCCCGGTATCAGCTCACCGGTCAAATTAGGATTAGCCGGAGGTCCGATTGTCATGGGCATTCTAATCGGCGCTTATGGACCACGCATCCACATTGTTACATATACCACACGGAGCGCAAGCCTGATGCTGCGCGGTATCGGACTCTCATTATATTTAGCTTGCCTCGGGCTGGAAGCCGGAGCTCATTTCTTTGAAACGGTCATGCGCCCCGAAGGAGCCTTATGGATAGGTATCGGATTCCTCATCACATTTATTCCTGTAGTCATCATGGCATTGATTGCTTTACGGTTCTGCCATCTGGATTTCGGAAGTACCTGTGGCATGCTATGCGGAAGTATGGCTAACCCCATGGCTCTGAATTATGCCAATGATATCATTGCCAATGACAACCCTTCGGTAAGCTATGCTACCGTTTACCCGCTCGGCATGTTTATGCGCGTAATCATTGCCCAACTGATTTTAATGTTATTTCTATAACTCTATTATATCATGAAAATGTTCAAACAGATTACATCGGAAATCATTCTGCAAGACCTCCGCTACCTGGAGTTACTCTCACATAACTTCCCTACTCTTGCTTCAGCAAGCACAGAAATCATCAATTTAGAAGCTATTTTAAATTTGCCCAAGGGAACAGAGCATTTTCTTGCCGACCTTCATGGTGAATACGAGGCTTTCCAGCACGTGCTTCGCAATGCCTCAGGTGCCATCAAGCGAAAAGTAAACGAAATCTTCGGCAATACCCTCCGCGAGGCCGAAAAAAAAGAAATCTGCACGCTGATTTATTATCCGGAGCAAAAGCTGCAATTGGTAAAAGAAACTGAAAAAGATTTGGTAGACTGGTATGTCATTACCTTAAACCAACTCGTAAAAGTATGCCAGAACGTATCTTCTAAATACACTCGCTCAAAAGTGCGTAAAGCCTTGCCTAAGGAATTTTCATACATCATCCAAGAATTGCTTCATGAAAGTAGCATCGAACCCAACAAGCAGGCTTACATTAACGTAATTATCAGTACCATCATTGAAACCCGCCGGGCCGATGATTTTATCGTAGCGCTCTGTAATCTGATTCAGCGGCTTACGATTGATTCTTTGCACATCTTAGGAGATATATTCGACCGTGGAACTGGTCCGCATATCATAATGGATACGTTATGCAATTATCATAACTTTGATATCCAGTGGGGAAACCATGACATTCTTTGGATGGGAGCTGCCGCAGGAAATGATTGCAACATAGCCAACGTGCTTCGTCTGGCCATGCGCTATGGAAACCTGTCGGCACTGGAAGACGGATACGGCATCAACCTGCTTCCTCTTGCCACCTTTGCCATGGAAGCTTATGCCAATGACCCCTGTACGTTTTTTGCGCCTAAAATTGACCCTGCAACCAACACTTATAATGACAAGACATTACGCCTTATAGCCCAGATGCACAAAGCCATCAGCGTAATTCAGTTTAAACTGGAAGCTGAAATCATTAAGCGCCGCCCCGAATTTAACATGGAAGACCGCATGCTGTTACATCATATTGATTTCAAGCGTGGAGTCTTAGTCGTCGATGGAAAAGAATACGAAATGCGTGACAGCTTCTTCCCCACCATTGACCCGGAGCATCCGTACACACTGACAGAAGAAGAAAGGGAGATAGTAACCAAATTACATAACTCTTTTACCGGAAGCGAAAAGCTGCGCAAACACATGAAATGCCTGTTCCGCTACGGATGTATGTATAATGTATGTAATTCGAATCTGCTTTTCCATGCATCCATGCCGCTCAATGAAGACGGGTCTTTTAATGAGGTAGAAATATTAGGTGAAAAATACAAAGGAAGAGATTTATTGCAACGTGTGGGGCAGCTGATCCGTACGGCCTACTTCGCAGATAATGAAAATGAAGAAAAAAACTTTGCTTTAGATTATATCTGGTATTTATGGTGCGGTCCGCAATCGCCTGCTTTCGATAAAAGCAAGATGGCTACTTTTGAACGTTACTTCTTAACCGACAAGGAAACACATAAAGAAATCAAAGGGCACTATTATACGCTTCGTAACCGGGAAGATATCTGCGACATGATACTCGATGAATTTAACGTGGAAGGTGAACACCGGCATATCATAAATGGCCATGTCCCTGTAAAGGCGGTTAAGGGAGAGAAACCGATTAAGGCAAACGGAAAACTAATGGTTATCGATGGTGGTTTTTCAAAGGCTTATCAGCCGGAAACTGGCATTGCCGGATATACTTTAGTCTACCATTCGCGCGGGTTCCAGCTCGTACAGCATGAACCCTTCACTTCTGCACAAAAAGCGATAGAGGAAGGTCAGGATATTAAATCGACTACCCAAATCGTAGAAATGAGCAGCAAACGGATGATGGTAAAAGACACAGACAAAGGCCGTGAACTGATGATTCAGATTAACGACTTGAAAAAATTATTGGTGGCTTACCAAAACGGAATTATCAAGGAAAAAGGTATCTGATTCGCCAAAAAACCGATATAAACTCTACAGAAGAGTTTTGCCCCTATATGGAGAGCATTCTATTATGGTCTGCATATAGGGGCTTTTTGTTTAAATACTCCAAAGCCCCCCAGTCTCTACTATCTCCTGAACAGTTTTATTAAATGAAGATTGTACTTTAACCGTAAACGGAACGACAGGGGGATAGAGAATACACCAAGGCGTTTTAAGCAAAACATGAAGATAAATGCAATGTTCTACCCCAACCTGCCAGATAACAGCTTGATGCATTGTTTAATAAAAAGAGAAAGAACTAACCGGAGCAAAAACCATCATTCACCATAATATCAATCCTGAGCTCCTTTTTTCATGCGCAATTCATACAAATCATTACGGCGGTCACGCAAGTTGCGCACACTACCATAAGTATGAAGTTCATTAAGTAAATCCAAATCTACATCTGAAACCAGAATCATTTCTGTGTTCGGAGTAGCTTCTGCACGCTTTCCATCGGTCGGGAAGGCAAAATCGCAGGGAGTAAAGACTCCAGACTGGGCATATTGAATATCCATGTTATGCACACGCGGCAAGTTACCTACACTTCCGGCAATAACCACAAAGCATTCGTTCTCGATAGCACGCGCTTGCGCACAAACCCGCACACGCGAATAACCGTTCTGCGTATCGGTCAGGAAAGGAACAAACAATATCTGCATTCCCTGATCGGCCATCAAGCGGGATAATTCGGGGAACTCAACATCATAACAAATAAGTACACCTATTTTAGCACAATCAGTATCGAAAGTCTGAACCATCTTTCCTCCGGTCAGTCCCCAGCTCTTCACTTCATCGGGGGTAACATGCACCTTTTCATACATTTCATAAGTACCGTCACGACGGCAAAGGAAACCTACATTATACAAGCCATTGTCTTCTTTTACATAGGGCATACTTCCGGTAATGATGTTGATATTGTGCTTAATGGCCAGATTAATGAAACGTTCACGTATTTCGTCAGTATATTGTGCAAGCGCACGGATAGACTGTGCCTCACCCATATCATTGAATTTTGCCATCAAAGGAGCATTGAAATACTCAGGGAATAAAACAAAATCGCTCTTATAACCAGAAACGGCATCTATAAAGAATTCAACCTGCTCAAAAACATCGTCAATTGTTTTATATGAACGCATCTGCCATTGTACCAACCCCACGCGCACCGTAGTCTTTCTGTCTACGTATGAATCAGTAGGAGGCTGATAGTAAATATTATCCCACTGGAGTAAAGTGGCGCAATGTTTCGACTCTTCATCATTAGGCAGATAGTTACGCATAACCCGACGGACGTGAAAATCATTTGAAAGCTGGAAAGTAAGTACCGGGTCATAGATTTCGCGCGAGCGTACTTTCTCAATATATTCTTTTGGACGCATCTGGTCGGCATACTTATAGTAATTAGGAATACGTCCGCCAAACATGATTGCTTTCAGATTCAACTTTTCACAAAGCTCTTTGCGATATTCATACATACGCCTTGCCAAACGCAAGCCACGATATTCAGGATGAATGAAGACCTCTATTCCGTAAAGAATATTTCCTTGAGGGTTGTGCGTGTCAAAAGTTTCATTTCCTGTTACCTTGGCATAAGTATGATCTCCTTTTACCATATCATAATCAACGATAATGGAAAGTGCACATCCCACAATCTTATCGTCAACTACTGTTACAATTTGCCCTTCCGGAAAAATTGTAATCAATTTTTTTATTTGCGCTTTTGTCCAGAAAATATCTTTATCTGCATATACGCGGGTAAAGGACTGAGCAAGCTGCGCATAATCTTCCATCTGAAGATTACGAAGCTCTACCTTGTTAATTTTATGCATCAAATCCATAAATCTATATATTTGTTTGCAAGCGCAAAGGTACAAATAATTATGGACTGGGTGTATCGATAAAGCCAATTAAACAAACGAAAGCAGCATAACAGTTTCATTCTCTGTCATGCTGCTTTCATTTTACCGGAAGCTTTCAAGCTATATTATTTCAGCAATTCGCCCAATTTGGCTTCCAACTCGTCACCACGCAGGTTACGGGCTACAATCTTGCCTTCCTTATCAATTAAAACCGTAGCAGGTATAGAGCGGACTCCATAAAGTGAGGCACCTTCACTTTGCCAGCCTTTCAAGTCTGACATGTGATTCCATTGCATCTTCAGGTCTTTAATGGCCTTCGTCCAGCTCTCCTTATTGTTATCCAAAGATACACCTACAATACCCAGTCCTTTTGATTTGTACTTAGCATAAGCGGCTACTACATTAGGCATTTCCATACGGCAAGGTCCACACCAGCTTGCCCAAAAATCAACTAATGTATATTTGTTTTTAGAAACAAAATCGGATAATTTAACCGTTTTACCTTCGGGAGTATTCATTGAAAAATCTATATAGTTTTGTCCGACTGCTGTTTTTACCGCAGTTTCTATATAAAGTTTTAATGAGGCAACGGCTGGGTCAGCATCGTACACTACTGGAATCTTTGCCAATAAAGGCTGAATACGGTTAGGCTCAAACGCATAGCTGAAAGAGGTCAACAGATGAACGCCTACTCCGTTTTCTATATTTGCGGAAATGGTTTGGAAAATAGTTTCCATGCCTTGCTCTTCTTTTCCATTCAAAACCTTTTTCAATGAATCTGCTTGAGCTTCGGTCAAAGTAGAATCCGACTGGATTCTTTTCCACAACGTGTTTAGTTCCGTATCAAGCAATGCATATTCATCTAAGAATGTTTGATAAATATCATTATGCTTGGTACCTGCCACTCGACTTTGCTGCGAGTTTAAGTTCACGGTAATTGTTCCATCTTCCGAGAAGAAAAGTGCACGCATTCCTCCATTTCCGTCTTCTGAATTATAGGTGATATAACGCGCAGAAACTACAGAATCTGCCGGGCATTTAAATTCAAAAGTTCCGTTTTTAACTACAGCAGAATCTACTACTTCCAAATTTCCGTCAACCGCATCCTGCAAAAATACAAGTTCCCCATCGGCTACCCCTTCTGCTGTACCCTTAATGGTATATCCTGAAGACTGCTGACAAGCCGCCAAAGTGATCATACTTGCGGCTGCAAATAAAAAGGCTTTTTTCATTTTGTTTTATTATATAGTTTTCTTACTTTCTTAAAATCAACCGATAAAATTGAAATGATACAAAACAAGAGAGACTGTACCAATTATCAGGCTCCTGATAGATACAACCTCTCTTGCTGCAAGTGTTGCTCTGGGATATTATTTTTTTGATTCTTCCAAAGAAACTTTTCTGAATTCTTTCAACACTTTTTCCAATTCCAAAGAAGCTTTGCGGGCACGAGTACCGGCTGCTTTGTTTCCTTTTTCTGCCTGCAATTCTGCATCGGCAACCAAAGCTGCACTTAAATCGTTGATTTTTGCAATTAATTCGTTCATAGCTTTTAAGTTGTTAATAATTAAACGTACTCAAAGTAAATACAATTCATTGAATATAAAACATCTGCACCCTTATTTTTTACATCTTTTAATAAAACAGGGCTTTTATGTGGCATTTTTCACCCGCAATATTACAATCCTTTGCGTTTCAGGGCGTACACGGAAGCGGTTATCTATTCGTTCGCCTACAAGCCAAACTATATCGCTGCCCGAGCAAACTACGTATTGGTTTTCTTTCTGAAAGAGAGAGAACTTTTTGTCAAGCAGGTAATTCCGTACTTTTTTAAATCCGGTCATCCCTAAAGGAACAAAACGGTCGCCCGACTGCCATTTCCGTATAACCAAATCCTCATTTATACTGTCTGCATCCAGACATGCTATTGTTGTATCGTCAGGGATGTCCTTCATGACTGATCTGTCTGTAAATTCCTTGCACAGAAGCGGCAGAGTAGAAGTTGCATTTTTTTCCTGCCATATCAGTTCATCACGATTATACAATAATACCTTATCCTCTGCATAAAAACGCTTGCCAGATTGTTTTCCCAGCGTATCAAAAATGTCATTGATTTGTGATGGATTGAAGCCTATAGGATAAAGAAGCTCATATAATACAGACTTGGGTGAAACTTCTTTCAATAAGGCCGTAACACTGATTCGATGTTCATCTATACAAACACGGTGACAGGCTTCTTTCATGGCATCATGATAGATTTTAGCAACTTCACCAAGTCTTCCTGCTGTATCGGCTATAGCAGTTGAAACAGAGGGATTTATTTCTTCCAGCAAAGGAATTATATTCAACCGGATTTTATTCCGGGTATAATCATCTGTTAAATTTGTACTGTCAGTTACATAAGGCTGATTTATAGCCGACAAATAATCTAATATTTCATAGCGGCTTATGTTTAGCAAAGGACGAACTATCACTCCATTAACCGGCTGAATACCTCTTAGTCCATTAATACCTGTGCCCCGAATCAAGTTTAATAAAAAAGTCTCCACACTGTCGTCTCGATGATGAGCCACTGCTATTACATCTGCCTTACGCTGTTTCCGTAGTTTCTCAAACCAATCATACCGCAACTCACGGGCAGCCATTTCAATGGAAATGCCTTTCTGAAAGGCATATGCTTTCGTGTCGAAATGAACTAAATGTAAGGGTACACCCAATTTCCGAGTCAGTTCTTCTACAAAAGACTGGTCACGTATGGATTCTTCTCCACGTAAATGAAAATTACAATGAGCAGCCTCACATGAATAACCGAGGCGAAGCAATATACACAATAAGGCAACCGAATCTGCCCCACCGCTTAACGCCACAATAATCCGACTCTGACGAGTAAACATCTGTTGCTCTTCTATATAACGAATTACCTTTCGCTCAATCATAGTAATAATATGTATTTTGTTCTTTATTCATTGTATTTGCAAACTGGTTATCAGCAGATAACAGATAATCAGCTCTCTTTCATTTAAGCATCTGGTTTCACTTTATCCCGTTTACAAATCTATTGAAATATAAAAAAAGGAGAGGAAAATCCTCTCCTAAAATCAGACTTTTAAAACAAGTGTATTATTTAATCTTTGTATCCAACTGTTTTTCAGAAACAACACCTGCAAGTTCCGGGTCAATCATAATACGGCCGCAATATTCGCATACGATTACTTTTTTACGCATACGGATATCCAACTGCTTCTGAGGCGGAATCTTATTGAAGCAACCTCCGCAGGCATCACGCTGAACATAAGTTATTCCTAAGCCGTTGCGCGAGTTTTTACGGATACGCTTGAAAGCTTGAAGCAAACGCGGTTCAATGGTAGCTTCCAGGTCTTTAGCTTTTTCTCTCAGTTTTTCTTCTTCTTGCTTCGTTTCTGAGATGATCTCATCCAGTTCATTTTTCTTCACATCCAAGTCTTTTTTTCTTTCTTCCAAAGCTTGGTTGCTTTTTGTGATTTCTTCTTCTTTATTTTTAATGCCAGCTGTAAATTCTTTGATGCGCTTTTCACACAATTCAACTTCCAGACTCTGGAATTCAATTTCTTTTGTCAAGACATCATATTCACGGTTGTTACGCACATTGTCCTGCTGCTCTTTATATTTTTCAATAGAAGCCTTTGCTGTTTCTATTTCAATTTTCTTCTTTGCTACATTTGCCTTCAAATCGGCAATTTCTGCTTGAATTTTTTCAATACGAGTGCTCAAACCTGTTACTTCGTCTTCCAAGTCTTGTACTTCCAAAGGAAGTTCACCTCTCAAGGTTTTGATTTTATCAATTTCTGACAACATGGTCTGCAACTGATACAGCGCTTTCAATTTTTCTTCAACGCTCAATTCACTTGGATCTTTCTTTACTTCTTTAGCCATAATTCTCTATAAGTATTTGATGGGATTGGTATTGACACGGGTCATTTGTATATCCAATGTCGGAAACTTTTCCCTTATGATGGAATAAAAAATCTCTTTTGTATATTGTTCACTTTCGTAATGTCCTATTTCAGCTATTAGAATGTCGTTTTCATAACTGAAATAATCATGATACTTGACTTCACCGGTGATAAAAACATCGGCATGACATTTCACGGCATTAGGCAGTAAAAATGCACCCGACCCTCCGCATAACGCTACTGTTTGTATCAACCGCCCTTTCATACGGGAGTGCTTTACACACCCCACTTCAAAAAGTTGCTTTATGCGTTTAAGAAACTCGGTTTCTGATTCCGGCTCTTTCAGTTCTCCTATAATTCCGGCCCCAACTTGACTCCACGTATTACGCAAGGGATATAAATCATAGGCAGGCTCTTCATAAGGATGGGTATCCAGCAAAGCCTTCATCACCGAAGACTCTTTAAAGACCGGGAGTATGGTTTCAATACGCACTTCCGGTTCCTCATGTAACTCACCTGGCTCTCCGCAAAAAGGATGAGTTCCTTCTCCTGCCCGGAAAGTTCCTTTTCCATTTACATTGTAACTGCAAGCATCGTATTTGCCTATGTTTCCACATCCAGCATCAAATAAAGCCTGTCGAACAGATTCTGCATGCTTTTCAGGTACAAATGTTACCAGTTTCAGTAATCCGTTTGCTTTAGCGTCAAGAATACGGACATTATTCAATCCTATTTTCTCAGCTATTTTATAATTAACTCCGTCCGTAGCATTATCTATATTGGTATGCATTGAGTAAACAACCAAATCATACTTGATTGCTTTCATGATACAGCGCTCTACATAATCCTTGCCTGTAAATGACTTATATCCTTTAAATATAAGTGGATGATGTGAAACTATCAAGTTATATCCCAATGCTATTGCTTCATCAATAACGGCTTCGGTCACATCTAAACACAACAATGCCCCTGTAGCTTCCGCGTCTGTCAATCCAATTTGCAATCCGGCATTATCAAATCCGTCTTGCAAAGGCAGAGGCGCGAACATCTCAAGGGCACTAATAATTTCCTTAATTTTCATGTTCCGCGAAAATTTGTTGCAAATATAAGTATTTTCCGTGAAATATCCTTATTTCATCCCGTATCTTTTATAATACAATTTTCTCCAAATCATTCGGAACATAAATTTTTCCTCTAAAAACCTGAGCTGCTTCTTTCGTATAATTCTGTCTGCGTGTGGCAAGCGTCTTGTCTTCTGTATGATAAAGCAACAAGTTTTTCACTTGCAGTTGAGTTGCCAGCCGCCCTGCATCTAAGGCTGTACTGTGATGTTTTTCATAAGGTTTAAACACTTCGCGCTCCGCATAAAGGCAAAAAGCCTCCGATAGCAGCCAGTCTGCGCATTTCACATACATATATGTTGTCTCATTATAAGGTTCATCTCCCAAACAAACCAAAACTTTCCCATCAGGAAGTATTGCGCGAAAACCGAATTGCTTTTCTTTAGTCGATGCTATGTCAAAACATTGAATCTGCAAGTCCGCTGCACGAAAGCAATCCCCACTTTCAAGTTTATGAAAATCAACATATTGCTCAATGCATGATTGTATCTTTACCGGGAGAGTCATATGGCAAATCCATTTGAGCACTTCGATTACTTTATTATGTCCATAAACTTGAAACCGATCTGGGTATTTACCTTTTTGTATTTCCTGGGCTTATCATACGAAGCACCCATACGGCTCCTAAAATATGATCAGTATGCGCATGTGTGATAAACATATCTTGAATTTCGGTCAACCGTATCTCAGCCTTTTCTAACTGAGTAAGCACTCCATTCCCACCTCCGGCATCTACCAAAAAAGTCTTTTTACCTGTACGAATCGCAAAGCAAGTATTATAACAATGTGTTACTGCTGCGTTTCCCGTACCTAACATGATTAATTCAGAGTGCTCCATAAAAGTTAAAAGAGAATGAGCAACGCATAGGCTTGCTCCAATAAAATTGGCTACAAAACATATAACGCCCCGGCAAAATTACCGGAGCGTTTTTTATATCTAATTATGAAATTAATAAGCACGTGCAAAAAGAACGCGACGGGCTGAAGGTTTACCAGTAACCATATCCACTCCCGGAGTCAGGCTTTCTTCGTCAGCATCGAAAGGCAGACAGCGGATTGTAGCTTTTGTTTCTTCCTTGATACGGTCCTCGGTTTCCGGAGTACCATCCCAATGAGCCAAAATAAATCCACCCTTTTCAATCTGTTCTTTAAACTCTTCATAAGTATCTACCTTCACGATGTGCTCATCACGGTACTTCAACGCTTTTTGATAGATATTTGTCTGGATTTCTTCCAACAGATTCTTAACGTATTCTTCAATACCTTCACAAGTGCGGGTTTCTTTTTCCAGAGTATCACGGCGCATTACCTCCATGGTGTTGTTTTCCAAATCACGACCTCCCATTACAAGGCGTACAGGCACTCCCTTCAGTTCGTAATCTGCAAACTTAAATCCAGGACGTTTGTTGTCGGCATTGTCATATTTAACAGAGACGCCTAACTCACGTAATTTAGCTACGATACCTTCAACTTTAGCATCAATCTGTTTCAACTGTTCATCGTTTTTATAGATAGGAACGATAACCACCTGAATCGGAGCCAAATGAGGAGGAAGAACCAAACCGTTATCATCAGAATGCGTCATAATAAGAGCTCCCATCAAACGAGTAGACACTCCCCATGAAGTAGCCCATACATAATCTAACTTATTATTCTTATCGACAAACTGCACATTAAATGCTTTTGCAAAGTTCTGCCCCAAGAAGTGAGAAGTACCACACTGCAATGCTTTGCCATCTTGCATCAATCCTTCGATGGTATAAGTATCTAATGCTCCAGCAAAACGTTCATTAGCCGACTTAACTCCCTTTACAACAGGCACAGCCATGTATTTCTCTGCAAAATCGCCATATACATGCAGCATTTTCTGAGCTTCGGCTTCAGCTTCTTCACGGGTAGCATGAGCCGTATGTCCTTCCTGCCACAAGAATTCTGCTGTACGCAAGAACAAGCGAGTACGCATTTCCCATCGCATAACGTTGGCCCACTGATTACACAAAATTGGCAGGTCACGATATGAATTAATCCAATTTTTATAAGTACTCCAGATTATAGTTTCCGATGTGGGGCGAATAATCAATTCTTCTTCCAGTTTTGCTGCCGGATCAACAATTACTCCCGAACCGTCTTCAGCATTTTTCAAACGGTAATGAGTTACCACAGCGCACTCTTTCGCAAAGCCTTCCACGTGTTCTGCTTCACGGCTCAGATATGACTTCGGAATCAGCAACGGGAAATAAGCATTCACATGTCCTGTTGCTTTAAACATATCATCCAACTGACGCTGCATTTTCTCCCAAATAGCATATCCGTAAGGCTTGATTACCATACAGCCACGTACCGGAGACTGCTCTGCCAAATCAGCTTTTACAACCAAGTCATTATACCATTGTGAATAATTTTCACTTCTTTTGGTAAGGTCTTTTAATTCTTTTGCCATAACTTCTATATAGTTATATTTTAGATGTCCTACAATTAAAGCGCAAAAATACGAAAAAGATTTGTTTCAAATTCAAAATAAAGAATTTGTTTTCACAGATTATGCAAAATCTTTTCTTATGTGCTCCATCAAGTTCATTATTGGAGATTAATTCTGATAATCAAAATACCACCAATATGTATCACCAAACTTTCTTCTTATCTGATTTTTTGCTTCAGAGGATGTTCCGAGTTTTCTTTGTACATCTTCATAAGTTTTCCATTTTGCCATCAACAACGTATCTTGAGAAGTAAAAGCAGAGGCTGGATGTTGAATTTGATATAAAAACATAGCCTCCCTATAATAGCGTGGCAATGAATCCTTCTCATCATACAAGTCGGTTATTGCTTTCGCAAATTCATCAAGGTGTTTATCTAACAATAAAGCGGATAAATAATAATCCAAGGCAACGTATCGTCCTTGCTCTGTATAGCAAAGAGAACGGAGATAGTACATATGTTTCTCCGACACACTTGCCTGCTTCCCGAGAAAACGATATATAGAATCATTCGTAAACCGGAGAACCGTTTCCTGATCTGGGGCAAAGAACAGTCCCTCTGCTTTATAATATTGCGGGTATTGAAAGAGTTTTTTTCCCATTTCTCCAGCATGAGCCATCGCCAAGCCACGCAATGCAGTCAGTGTCCGTCCGGCCTCCAATGAATGTTTTCCCACCTCTAAGGCTTCAGCATAGTCTTTATTACGCAAATGACGCTCTATCTCTAATTCATAATGAAAGGCTCTCTGGGTGTTACCTATCAACATCGTCGCCATACACATAAGCAACAAAATTGATAAATTTGAAACAACAAGCCCGCCTATACTGCCTTCTTCATTTAGCCAATTTCTGAACAAAGCCCGCAGCCAGTAGCCCCCTCCTACAAAGAGAATAATAATCAATGGTAACAGCCAAAGCCAAATGGTATGATAGCCGGGGACGTAAACATTTCTTCCCAAGTCGGTCAAGGCATAAAGGATTAAGAAGGAAGGAAGGTACGACAATGAGCGTATGTACCCTTTCAGCCCCAAAAGGCTGTTAATTCCCCACCGTAATAAGACCAATACCAAGGTCAAGACAGCAGCGCTGGCCAGCGGAGCAAACTGTGTCTTTCCATGCGCCAACGAAAAATGTAATGCTTCAAGAACATCACGCTGAAAAACATACAAATAGACAAAGCTAAATGCTGAAAAAAGAAGACCGCACACCCCTATCATGGCGCGATCGGTCTTCTTATATGGTATATTTACATAATTACCCATATCTTAATTCTTCGCGCGCTTTAACACAACTGCTGAACGCGCCGGAATATAAAGTTTTAACCATTCCTTCTTTTCCTTTGCGTACAAAGGATCTGCACAAGTGAAATGACGTACTGAATCATCCGCAAAACCAAATCCGCCAAATGCCTTATCATCTGTGTTTAATACGACATCATAAACCCCTCTTGGAACCAAGAATCCATAATCAGTGAATGAGCGAACTGGATTAAAGTTAAATACAAACACCAAGTCTTTACGACGATAAGCCAAAATCTGATCACCATCATTGTGCCATATTTCTACCACATCACTTTTTTGAATATTCTTGGTGCCGCCAAGCAAATGAATCATCTTTTCATCAAAGTCTCCTAAATAGTGATAGCACAGTTCCTTGTTGTCAACTAGATTCCATTGGCGACGTGCATATTTATAAGACCATCCATTACCTTCACGCGGGAAATCAATCCATTCAGGATGCCCGAATTCATTACCCATAAAATTTAAGTAACCTCCATTGATGGTAGATGCGGTCAACAAACGAATCATCTTATGAAGAGCCATACCTCGCTGCACTGTTCCATTTTCATCTCCTTTCTTAAAATGCCAATACATATCGGCATCAATAAGACGGAAAATAATGGTTTTATCTCCAACCAAAGCCTGATCATGACTCTCACAGTAGGAAATCGTTTTTTCATCCTTACGCCGGTTAGTAACCTCCCAAAACAGGCTGGAAGGTTTCCAGTCTTCATCACGGCGCTCCTTAATAATCTTAATCCAGTAATCAGGAATATTCATTGCCATGCGGTAATCAAATCCATATCCCCCGTCTGTGAACGAAGCTGCCAGCCCCGGCATTCCCGACACTTCTTCGGCAATCGTTATAGCACGAGGATTTACCTCATGAATCAAGCGATTGGCCAAAGTCAAGTAACAAATGGCACTATCATCCTGATTTCCATTAAAATAATCGCCATAATTACAAAATGCTTCTCCTAATCCATGGCTGTAATAAAGCATAGAAGTTACTCCATCAAAACGGAAACCATCGAAATGGAACTCTTCCATCCAATATTTACAATTAGAAAGGAGGAAATGAATTACTTCATTTTTTCCATAATCAAAACAAAGTGAATCCCATGCCGGATGTTCACGACGATCACCTTGATAAAAATACTGACATGGGTCGCCAGCAAAATTGCCCAGACCTTCTACCTCATTTTTTACAGCATGCGAATGAACAATATCCATAATTACAGCTATTCCCATCTGATGTGCTGTATCGATAAGTTGTTTCAATTCTTCTGGTGTTCCAAAACGAGAAGAAGGGGCAAAGAAGCTAGATACATGATAACCAAAACTTCCATAATAAGGATGCTCCTGAATGGCCATAATCTGAATACAATTATAGCCATCTTTAGCTATACGTGGCAAAACCAGTTCACGAAATTCATTATAAGTACCTACCTTTTCAGCATCTTGTCCCATTCCGATATGACACTCATAAATCATTAGAGGAGCTACATTGGGAACAAAAACTTTCTTCTTGAATTTATAAGGTTTTTTAGGTTCCCAAACCTGGGCACTGAAGATTTTTGTTTCTTCATCTTGAACCACGCGATTTGCCCATGCCGGAATACGTTCACCCGAACCTCCATTCCAACACACTTTCAACTTATAAAGGTCACCATGCTTCAAGGCATCTTCCGGAAGGTGAATTTCCCAATTTCCTGCACCGTTGCGTATTCGTTTCAGTCTATATTTAGGATTCTGTTTCCATCCATTAAAGTCACCTATCAAGTAAATGGCTGTAGCATTGGGAGCCCACTCACGGAATGTCCACCCTTTATCTGTATGGTGTAAACCAAAATAAAGATGACCTGTTGCAAACCCAGCCAAATTTCCTTTTCCTACTAATTCTTTTTCTTTATCAATCGCATGCTGATGTCTGCCTTTAATAGCTTCTGCATAAGGCTCTAACCAAGGATCGTTCTTAATGATGTTTAATATTTCATTCATAGCATTAAAGATTAGATTTTATTTTTATTATTGCTTTTCTCAGTGTTGTGGATGTTATTGCAGGGGCATGTGCGTCTTCTGGAAAAAAAACGGCAAACATTCCCGGCTCTAACTTTACATAGCTTTCTACAGAAACCTCATAAAATGTAATATCCTTTTCTGCATCATAACAGGCTTCCGGTAGCATGTTGCGTGAAGCATATCCCATTATCTCTTCGCCGGAAACAGGAATTTGGATATCAATGAATTTATTATGCGTTTCCAAACGTGCCTCTTCCTTCTGTTTTGGAGGGGCTTCGGTGACCGTAATACTAACTTCACCTTCTTTTAAGACAATCTTCCCCAAAGGGCAAGTATGGAGGTCAATCGTCTTCAAGTACTCAAAGACTTGAGCGAATAATGGATGCAACACCGCATATCGCTCCAGATTTTGCAGGTTATCTATTACCATAAATAAAATTATCCTTATTCAAGTTCATCAATCGTACTATTTGTAAAATCAGCAAAGCGTTTTAGTTGGATAAACACTTTTACTATTTCATCCATAAAGTCTGGATTATCAAAAAAGGAGTCCGGAATATGATACGAAACCGTATAATCCTTACACCGGATATATTGAGAGTAAGGAAAATCTTTGGGAAATCCTTTGGGATTTGTTTTCAACCAACCTTCCCCTACTACAGGAAAGTAAGTGCGAAATGCTTCATCTTCCACAATCGCCCGATATGCTTCTATGTTATCACACACTGACTGGCGGACAGCCTTCAGCATATGGGAGGGCATACACCAACTTCCACCTGCAAGCATGCAGTTTCCCGGTTCCAGATGAATATAATACCCACAATGATTCGATTTTTTTCCGCGAGCATTTATATAGCCACCTATATGATTTTTATAAGGAGACTTATCTGCAGAAAAACGGGTATCACGATATATCCGATAGGTGCACTCTGCAGGATGAATATGAGCAATACTCTCATCGAACAATGAAAGTCGCACAATTACTTCTCCCAACAAACTTTCAAAATCAGACTGAACCCTTATATATTCAGATTTATGAATATGAAACCATTCTCGGTTATTATTTGCCGCCAACAGCTTCAGAAAATCCAAAATTCCTGATACATTCATACTTTATTCATCTTTAGATGAACAAACTTACAAAATTTATTTTATATAAAATCAAAAAAAGGCCGGATTTTACCGACCTTCAATAATATTCAACAAAAAATTATGGATTTTCCCATTCGAAGCTAGGACTTGACGCCCGGAGTAAAATTCATCTCCACCCTTAAAGTCTGTTACCATACCACCGGCATTTTGCAAAATCAACACACCTGCTGCAATATCCCATGGCCCTATAAAAGCTTCAACACGGGCATCAAAACGACCTGCTGCTACATAGCACAATTCAGCAGCAGCAGCTCCCATCAAACGTAAACCAGCTACATTTCCATAGCACTCATTAACCAAGGTTAAAGCAAGAGGCTTATACGCTTCTGCATTATATGGGAACCCCATTGCTATAAATGCATCATCCAAAGTATCCACAGAGGATACATAGATAACTTCTCCGTTCAAGAAAGAAGGGGCGCCTTTATAGGTCCAGTAACATTCATCACGGCATATTTCATAAACCACCCCCAACAGCAACTCCTCTTTACTTCTCAATGCAATGCTTACGCAATAAGGAGCATTATCATGAATAAAATTCGTAGTACCATCCAATGGGTCAACCAGCCAGCAATAAGGCTCATCTGTCAGCGTAGCACTGCCCTCTTCTGCTATAAAGCCAGCCTCTGGCAAAAGCTCTGCCAAAAATGCCACAATTCTTTTTTCCGATTCTTTATCCACATATGAGACATAGTCGTGCGCATGTTTCTTTTCTACCCGCTCACGAAGGAACTTTTTTCTTTCATTGCGAATAAAAGCGCCTGTTTCTATAGCCAACTTACGCACCTTATCGGTTAATAATGCCAAGTCTATCATTTTCCCTCATTTAATAAACGTCCATATCTAAAAGTACCTTTACGGATAACATTTCCGTTTTCATCCTTTTCCACAAACGGACCGTCCTTTTGTCCTTTTTTAAATGAGCCCTCAAAACGAACACCCCCTTTAGTGGTCAAAACACCTTTTCCTTCTTCTTTTCCTCTTACAAACTCTCCAATATATACCGTTCCGTCTGTCATACGCAACGTGCCATTACCTTCTGCCATATTGTTTTTCCACTGTCCTTCATATTCATCGCCATTAGCCCATTTATAGCTTCCTTTACCCGAACGCTGATTTTTGAGCCATTGTCCCTCATAAACTGCTCCATTCATCCAAGTAAAGGTTCCAGTACCCTCTTGCCATCCTCCTTTAAACTGACCGACGTATTTATCACCATTAGGGTAAGTATATATGCCATGCCCGGTACGCTCACCATCCACATAATCTCCCTCATAACGTTCGCCATTCTGAAAATAATACACTCCTTTTCCGTGCTGAACATCATTCAACCAGTCACCGACATATTTATCACCATTCGTATAATAAAAAGTTCCCTTTCCATGACGTTCTCCATTTTTCCACTCACCGTCATATCTAGAACCATCTTCCCAAGTCATCACTCCTTTTCCGTTTTTCAGGTCATGCTTCCATTCACCATCATATTTTGCACCACCCTTCCACGTATAGACTCCGTTTCCGTTTCGTTTATCCTCATGCCACAAGCCAACATACAAATCACCATTATAATAGTACATTGTGCCTTCACCTTCCTGATAATCAGCATACCACATTCCATCATAACGATTGTTGTTCATAAAGTAATAAGTACCTTTTCCATGTTGCTGATTTTGATACCATTCTCCAACGTATTTCTCCCCGTCAATAAATAGATAAGTACCTTCTCCCTGGCGTTTCCCTTTTACATATTGCCCCTCATACACGTCTCCATTCTTGAATACTGTTCTCCCTTTCCCGTTCGGGCGACGTCCTTTTAATTCTCCGGTATATTCTGCACCATCCTTAAACTTATAATAGCCCAATGACAACTGTGCAGAAGCAGAAGCACTACCCAAGGTCATCCACATAAATAACAAAAAGATATGTTTATTCATCATCTGTTTAGTCTGTTTTTTGTTTCAAAAATAATCCTTTTCCTCTTTTTACCACTAATTGGTTCATATTTTTTTACCTGCCACAATTTCTATTAAGTTTTCTTTACAGAAATAGCGTTGGGCTAAATTTAAAAGATCATCAGAAGTAATATTTCTGATGGCAGATAAAGAGCGGTCAAAAAAAGCATTGTCCAATCCGGCTGTTTCTATAAAAATCCATGCATCAGCCAAAGAAAAAGCACTTTCATACGAACGGCACATATCACCCAGCATATAATTACGCACCATTGCCAGTTCCTTTTCCGGCACACGTTCTTCGCATAAACGATCCATTTCATTATAAACTTCAGCAATTACCGAGTCAACGTATTCATTCGCTGTTTCAGTGCTGACAATGAGTACTCCTGTTTCCGGATATGAAACAATACCCGCTCCAATACCATATGTATACCCTTTATCTTCCCGGATATTCGACATTAAACGACTACCGAAGTATCCTCCGAACAGTGTTATCAGCACACGCAGTTTAAGATAATCAGCATGCTGACGGGGCAAACTAAACCCACCTATCTTCAATGAGCTTTGCATTGCATCTTTCTTTTCAATAAAGATACGTTTGGTTAAATCTGTATTTAATGCAAATCTTTTTGCTTCAGAAAGGTCCGCTGGCTCTCCCCATGTGGCATTGCCAAAATGTTCTTCTATGCAACGTATAACTTCAGGAGAGATTTTTCCCGACACATAAGCCGAACAATTTCGAGAATGATAATGTTTTACATAAAAAGCCTTTAATACCTCTGGGGATATCGCATCATAATCTTTCAGTTCCGCATATCTTCCCAAAGGATGCTGTTCTCCGAAGAGCGAACGATTCAACTGTTTTCTTGACAATACTTCCACCCGCTGGTTATTCACCATATACTGATGTCGATTAACATCAATTACTACCTCCAGCTCTTTTTCCGGGAATACCGGTTCTTTCACGATGGAAGCCAAGACTTCAATCGTTTTTGAAAAATATTTTCCCAGAGAATAAAGTGTGACCACGCCACAGTTTACAGAAGACGAGAGATCAAGCCAAGCGCCATAATAGTCGAGTTTCTCAGCTATTTCAACAGAAGTCATTCCACTGGTTCCTTCACGCAACATACGATTGGTCAGAACCGCTTGTAAGGGCTGTGTCTGATGAAGCTGACCGCCTCTAATCACCAAGTCAAAGCGCACAACATCTTCACTGCCTGCAGCAATCACATAAAGCGGCATACCATTACCCATTACCTGACGTTCAGGCTGGACAATGGAAAAATGCTCCACCTGTTTTATTTCAGGAGCGATTGTTCTGTCAACTGCATTCATTTCATTCCTCCACATTGCTGCAAGAAAATTTCAGCACGAGCCAAATCCTCCGGGGTATCAATACCTATTGTTTCAACCTCACTAATGCCGACTTTTATTGTATATCCATTTTCAAGCCAGCGCAACTGCTCCAATGATTCAGCAAGTTCCAAAGAGGATTGAGGCAACGAGGTTATTTCTTTTAACACTTCTGCCCGATATGCATAAAGACCAATATGTTTATAATAAATATGACCTCTAAGCCATTCCGTTTTTTCTTTATTACGCTGGAATGGGATAATAGAACGGCTAAAATAAAGTGCTTGCATTGATTTATTGACAACCACTTTCGGTGAATTAATATTTTCCAAAGCCTCAAACCCGTCTTCTACAGTGAAAGGCTTTACCAAGGTGGCAATCTGGGTGGCTTTGTCGGTAAAACAAGCCTTTATAGCTTCCAACTGAGATTGCTGAATAAAAGGTTCATCCCCTTGAATATTAACAACGACATCAGCATCTGGAGCAACCTTCTGATAAGCTTCAAAACAACGGTCTGTTCCACTTTTATGGTGCACTGAGGTCATAACAACCTTTCCGCCAAAGGCTTTTACAGCTTGTTCGATACGCTCATCATCTGTCGCCACATACGTTTCATCCAAAACATTGGAAACTTGCTCATATACCCTCTGAATAACCGGTTTACCTCCCAGCATGGCCAAGGGTTTAGCCGGAAAACGCGTAGAGGCATATCTTGCAGGAATAATCCCTATAAATTTCATGGTATTTTAATATTTCAATTACTAATGAGGCAACAAATTTACAAAAAACTTTTCTATTTTTGCATGTAAAATCATAAACATCTATCATTTATGAAAGAAGAACATGTATGCTTAATCTGCTTGGGCTCAAATTCGAATGCTGCATTTCATTTAACCAGCGCTAAGCATGTTTTAGACTCCATGTTTCCAGGAATTAACTGGGGGGAAGCCATGGAAACAGAAGCCGAAGGCATCTATGCCGACCTTCCTCCCTACCTGAATCAGCTTGCTTTATTTCATACTTCTCTGGATATAGCTGAACTTAAAACACAACTTAAACAAGTAGAAAAAAGAAATGGACGAACAGAAAACTGCAAGAAAACCGGACTTATTCCGCTTGATATTGACCTGTTGGTTTATGATAAGCAGCTATTAAAGCCTCAGGACTTAAAAAAACGATATATGCAGTTGCTCATCAGCAACTTCACATCTTTTCCGAGATTTCTTTTTAAAAATATCTGAATCATTCTGCCTTTTGGGGTATCTGTCCGCCTCGTTTCATTACTTTTTCAAAATCATCTACTATATTCCGCCCCATATTTATGCGCGTACTGTCAACCCGGTGAATAGCCACCGGTGTGACATCATCTTTATATTTAGCCTTGCCCAAGCGGAATTTCATTTTATCCAAATTACCCGATATATTTAGCCCCAGCTTAAAAGGAATCGGAGATTTTAAAATTGAAATATGATAGTTGAAATTCATGTCCAGACCTTGAGTTCCTCCAACAGCAGCTTTATAACGGTCTATCTGGACTAAAAAAGGATATACAGTTACATTCCCATTTTCTACAATCAAATTAACGGCAATACTGTCAAAGACATTCCGCTTTTTATTTTTAAACAAAAGCATCTTTGAGATTTCCGCAAAAGTCTCTCCATCCATAAGTACCAGACTGTCTCCCTTGATGTGCATGGCCGAACGTAATGTCGGTATTTTTATATTCAGATTTGAGTCAAGAACTGCTTCAGCAGCAGCTTCAAAATTCACTATACCTTTAAACGAACGGAGCATAGGAACAATCGTATCTAAAGCTGGAGCAAAATCTACCAGTTTACCTACATTAATGCCCTTCAGCCGAAAATCAAAACCGGCATATCCCCTTGACTTCTGCCGTGCCCGATAAACGACCGTAGCCTGCATATCAGCATCCAGCCCTCTCATGGTAAGTTTTTTCAGGTGAACCGCCTGATTCCGGACATCTACATCCCCGCAAACATTTTCAAAAGTCATCTTTCCGTAAGTAACCTTTTCCAATTTCGTCCGCAATTCCGCATCTACATTATGAGGGATGACAAAGAGCTCCATCGGAGCGCTGTTACTTATCGTATCTGCTTCTACCTGTAATGTGTCTTCCGGGAAATTAAGCGAATTAACCAGCTGATTACAATCCAGTTTATGAGAATAAAGCTCCAAGGTTGCTTTCAGTGTTTTTTTCTTTTTCATCACGCCATACAAATCGTGTATAACCCCGGTTGCTGTTATATCCGAATGCCCCACTTTCATCAAAGCATTCCGCAGTGTAATTTTCCGGTCCCCTACGGTTACTGAGGTCTTTTCCATATGAATGGGCAAAGCAAATTCCGGCACACGAAGTACCAAATGCCGAAAACCGATAATGCCTTTAGGCAGCCATAACGAATCATTGACCTTTTCTGCCCTCAGCCCAAATCCACCTTTATCCATTCCGATTCTTGTCTGCCCCATCCGGCAGAATAAAGTATCAGTCTCCATAGCCAGCTTGATTTGAGGCATTACAGGATTCTGCTTACTGGGATCAATACTTACGGTTGCATTCATCTTACGCGTAAAAACAGACAACGAATCGTTTAATTTCCCTTTCAGCCGGTTCAGTTCCAGTTTACACTCCAAACTGACAACACGAGTTGTATCTTGGGGATTAGATGACTTAAGCGTAGCTTTCAAACGCTCAATGTCTGATGTTAATTTCGGTGAGCGCAATGCCACTTGCTTAATTTCTGCATTTGCCACTAAAGACTCATCCCCCATAAAATCCAATGAGGCATCGCTCATAAACTCGAAGTCTTTCAGCTTATCACGTAGAGACAAGTCACTCATACTCAAGTTACCAACCAAGCGAACACGCCCAAAATCCTGTCTTTCAAGTGAAGACAACCGGCAATGCAAGTTCAGGTCGGCATTCACCTTTCCTTTGATTTCTACCCCCTCCTGCAAAGGAAAAGTCTGCGCCAATGCTGTAAGGTCAATCACCGACTTTGTTTTAAATTTAATATCCGGATCGCCCAATAAATCCTGAATCTCAGCCTCTGCCAAGACATCGGTGTGGGCTCCTTGGAAATGAAAGATTTTCAAATCGGCATACGAGGGTGTTTTTTTCATCAAATCAATGTAACTATAAAAGTCGGCTTCAAACTTATCAACCCCATAAGGGAGTTTGGCATATTTAGCCGCTGCTTCTTTAATCTTCACGTTTAGCGTAGCAACGGGCATCTGTCCTTTTCCATACCACCCTTTCAATGCGCCATTAACCAACACCTCTCCTTCCGCATTCACTTCTTCTTTCTTCACTATACTTTCCGGAATCATATAGAGTACCGTTTTCAAAGAAGGAGCATGAAGGCTGTACGTTAAGTTCACATCGGCAGCCTGTTTCTGGCTGTCTCGTTTCAGTGTTCCATCAACATCAAGCGCAATGCCATTGACTGTCAAGCGAGTGTCATGTAAGGCAAGTATTCCAGCTGAATGGTTCAAATCCAAGGTGGTCTTCAGTTCTGTAGCAACTTTATTTATCAGCAGCTGTCCATTCTGCCAGAATAGAATATTCTCATTGCTAAATTCCGTTTCCATCATCAGGTGGTCTTTTTTCAAAGAAGCCTTTAATGTTAAGTTTGCATTTTTCAAATTTGCATAGACACGGGTATCTCGATCATCAAAAGTAACATTTGCCCGCTTCAGCGAGACCCGGTTAATTTCTATTTCTGAAATCGGAGCTATCTCTGTTTGCTCCATGGTATCTGCCACAGCCACCGTATCCGGCAAAGCAATATCCCAGTTTGCTACCCCATTCTTTCCCTTATACGCATACACGGAAGCATCTTCCAGTCCCAGATAACGGAGGTTTATCTTTTTATCACATAAATAATCAAGAGGATTTACTACGACAACACATTTCTTAAATGCCACCAAAGAATCTGTTTTTTCCCATAATGTATCACGCTCTGCTTTCGAGACCAAAGAGCCTTGAGTCAGCTGTAGTCCCAAACGTGGAAATGTAGAGAAAAAAGTCAGTTCTACCCGTTCCATATTCAACTTGGCATTCATTGATGAATTAGCTACCTTCAACACCATCGGTGTCAGTTTCTCTGAAGTGAATATAAAATTTATTGCCACGGTTACTCCTATCAGCAAAACTACAGCTAATGTTCCTATAGCAAGAAGAGATATTTTTAAAGCCCCAAACAATCTTTGATTCATAATTTTCAGTTTTTGTATCCATACAAATGTAGACAAAAAAAACAAGATATTACACCAGCTGAATCAAGAAATGCTTTTCATTCAAAGGAAAGCTTCCATAAAAAGCGATGTATGAAAAAGATTATACACATTCTAAAGCAAGTCAAAGAAAAAAGAAACAGCGCCCCGACAAAAGAATGTCAAGGCGCTTTAATCTGATTATCCGCAATTTATTTTATAACCAAAATAGGTGTATTTGAGTGGAATATCATTTTACGGGCAATACTTGGATTAAACAGGCGGGCGAAAATATTCCGTTTGTAATTAGTTATGCAAAGCACATCAATCTGCTCTTGTTTTACATAATCATCCAAATTGCTCAGCAAGTGATCTTCGGTCACTACATTATAACATATATCCAACTGTGGATATTGTTTCTTAAAATATTCCTTAATTCCTGCCAATTTGATTTCATTCCAAGTTCGGCGATGTTCATCTGTATTCAAGTGAATAAAAGAAATCTTAAACTTATAATCTTGGAATGTCGTAATAAGCGAATCGAATGCAATCAAATCACGCTGGTCAAAATTGGTAATGAATGCCACCTTTTGTATTTCTCTGAAATTTTTTGATTTTGTATATTCGGGTATGGCATAGACAAAAGTTGGACTTCGCTCTATGATTTCAGCCGTTACGCTTCCTATCAAATCAAGTTCCTTCTCCCCCTGCCCGCGGGTTCCCATGATAATCATCAGCGGTTTCTCAAAGCGGGCATAATGCAAAATTTCCTCTTCGGGCACTCCTTCACGGAGAAGGCAAGTATATTTCACATCAGGCATCTCTCCCTTGGAAATTCGGTTTTTGATTTCTTCTGTCAATTTGTTCAACTGAGTGTGTATGCTTTCCAGCATAGACTTAATTCCCATATCACGCTCCATGGGAACTCCATAACCTTCTGTTGCATATTGCAGGCTCGGCATATAAATCGGACTGAAATATACATGCATTAGAACAATTTCAGCATGAATTTCATTTGCAAAATTAAAGCCAAACTCACACGCCTTCATTGAATAGCCAGAAAAATCTACCGGTATAAGTATCTTCCGGCTTCGCTGTTCCGATTGTGAAGTTTCTTCTTTTACCACCTCATCTGCCAGCCATGCAGAACTCTCAATCACTTTCAAAGCACGAGGCAAATCACTTTCCTTAATCCGAATTCTCACCCCCGACGAAACAACGGGTTGGATAAGATTGACATTATGAATATATGCCTCAATACCTTCATTTTCAAGCACATTTTTAAGAATCTGAGCTTTTGAATACGTCAAGATTGCTAATGTCACTAATTTCTCTTCCATAAGGCAACGTTTTTAAGGTTAAACAGAAAAAATCCCAGCCAAAATTACATAGCCGGGATTTTTCGTTATTTTACGCGCTCTGTTCTTCTTTTAAGATAGCAATTGCTTTATCAAGAACGGTTGTGTCGTCTAACATAACCAAACCACCATCCGGTCCCGGCTCCAAATGAATACCTACACTCTTACCATCTTTAAAATTATGTCCTCCAAAGAAGTTGCGCACGGTTTCTACACTCAGATTCAATTCGTCAGCGATACGATGCATACTTCCTGAGGGTAATGAATCTTTGATTTTACGAAGTTCATTAAAAGTTATTGTTCTGTTCATAGTAGTCCAAAAAATTAAGAGTTTAACATTTTTGTTTCTGTTCTCGATATAAAAGTAGTGAAAGATTATGACAAAACAAACTTATTCGCCTCTATTTTCAAAAAAAATTCAATAATAAACGTTATCCCCTCCTTTTCCAGCGACAATGGGGCAATTTTTCCTCTGTTATTCTCTCTACAAGACCTCCATATATCATTTTAGTCTGGATTTATACAAAAGTCAAGCATTATCTGATACACCTTATTATATTATATAATGATGATTCATCCGAATACAAAAAAAGTTGCAATGAGAACAGCTTTTTGTTCTTACATCGCAACTCTTGCTTTTTGTTGTATTCACTTCTTTCCTTACAAAACTCCGCTTATCAATTTAAATAAGCAGACAATTCGGCTGCAGTTACATTTTTTGCAACGATAACCCCTTTGCTATCTATCAAGTAGTTTTTAAAACCACTTTTTAGGTCATACACCTTAAAAGCATCCGAATTTTCGCCATCTATTTCCAAATAGCAACCAGAACCCTGAATTCCGTCTTGCCGTACCGCCGCATCAAATACTGAACGATAACGGTCGAATGAAATAGAAATCATATCCACACGAGCTTTTCCTTGAATAGCATGATTCAGCATTGCATTTCTCTCACGCGACACAGCATCATAGCTCGCCCAAAAGCTCAACAGTAAATAACCGCCCTCAGCGGCTCGCAGGTTAAGCGGCTGCGATTCATTACAAAGAACCAACTCAGGTACTTTCTCACCCAAAGCCAATTTCTCTGTCAAAGTGCTCTTATTCCGAAAAGAAAGGGAAATAACAGAGCCCATTACCAATACAACAAAAAACCACGTTACATTTTTAATCATGTAATTTGATTTTAGTTAATACTATCCGGGACTGCCGACAAGCAGTAAATTCTACCCGGAACATTGCTTCTTTTGATGATTCTTTATAGATAAAGACCCACCAACTTTCAGAATTTGGAGGCAAATATAGAGCTTTTCTTTGAAACAAATGTCAAAATCAACAACTTTTTATGTTTTGCAGCATGTTTTTAGCCCTTAATAAGGAAAATACTGATAAAAACCCGTTCACAATACAGCTTTGCGTACAATATAATTTGTACATTTGCATAATATAGAGTATAGATTATATGGAAAGCAGAACAGAACTGATACTGATTCGCATCAGCGGATTAGATCGTCCGGGGCTCACCGCTTCGGTCACTGACATCTTATCGAAATATGATGTCGATATCATGGATATCGGTCAGGCAGACATTCACAGCACATTATCATTAGGCATCTTGTTTAAATGCAACGACAAAGATTCCGGAAACATCATGAAGGATTTGCTTTTCAAAGCCTCTTCATTAGGCATCAATATACGCTTCTACCCTATTTCTTCCGAAGAATATGAAGAGTGGGTTAACATGCAGGGGAAAAACCGTTATATCCTTACTTTGTTAGGGCGCAAGCTAACCGCCGGACAAATTGCCGGAGCAACCCGCATATTAGCAGAACAGCAGTTGAATATTGACGGAATACGGCGACTGACCGGACGTATTCCTTTGGATGAGAAAAAAGCCAATGTCAGAGCCTGTATCGAATTTTCAGTCAGAGGAACCCCTAAAGACAAAGAAGAGCTGCAAAGAAAACTAATGCAGCTAAGCAGTTCTCTGGCCATGGATTTCTCTTTCCAGCAAGACAATATGTACCGCCGAATGCGACGACTGATTTGTTTTGACATGGATTCTACACTCATTGAGACAGAAGTAATTGATGAGCTTGCCGAACGAGCAGGAGTTGGGTCTCAAGTCAGAGAGATTACCGAAAGAGCCATGAGAGGAGAAATTGATTTCACTGAAAGTTTCAAGGAACGGGTAGCCTTATTAAAAGGGTTAGACGAGTCGGTAATGCATGACATAGCCGTAAATTTGCCCATCACCGAAGGAGTGGAGCGACTCATGTATGTACTCAAACGCTACGGGTATAAAATAGCCATTCTTTCTGGAGGATTTACGTATTTCGGCAATTATCTGAAAGAAAAATTTGGCATTGATTACGTATATGCCAACCAACTTGAAATCATCGACGGGAAGTTAACCGGAAAATATCTGGGGAATATTGTTGACGGAAAGCGCAAAGCTGAACTGCTACAGTTATTGGCACAAGTTGAGAATGTAGATATAGCCCAAACCATTGCCGTAGGCGATGGCGCGAACGACCTGCCGATGCTTTCAGTCGCTGGATTAGGAATTGCCTTTCACGCCAAGCCCAAAGTTGTAGCCAATGCACAGCAGTCTATCAACACAATAGGGTTGGACGGGGTTTTATATTTCCTTGGATTCAAAGACTCTTATCTAGAAGAGCGCGGCAAACTATAAATAAAAACAGCGAAAAAAATCAATATGACGTTTTCAGAACTTAATTTAGAAGACAGTGTTTTAGAAGCATTGGATGCCATGAACTTTCAAGAATGTACTCCAGTGCAAGAACATACCATTCCGGTTTTACTTGAGGGACATGATTTAATTGGAGTCGCTCAAACCGGAACAGGAAAGACAGCAGCTTACTTACTGCCTGTACTCAACCAGCTCAGCAAAGGAACTTACCCGGAAGAAGCTATCAACTGCATCATCATGTCTCCCACCCGAGAATTAGCACAGCAGATAGACCAGCAGATGGAAGGATTTTCCTATTTTATGCCTATCTCAAGCGTGGCTGTATATGGCGGAAACGATGGAGTCCGATTTGAACAGGAAAAAAGAGGACTGACCTTAGGAGCCGACGTGGTTATTGCAACTCCCGGCAGACTGATCAGTCACCTAAGTTTAGGCTACGTAGATTTATCAAAAGTCTCTTTTTTCATCTTAGATGAAGCCGACCGCATGCTGGACATGGGATTTGCTGACGACATTATGCAGATTGTCAAATACCTTCCCAAGGAAAGACAAACCATTATGTTTTCTGCCACAATGCCTGCCAAAATCCAACAGCTTGCAAAAAGCATCTTAAATAATCCCGTTGAGGTTAAACTGGCAGTTTCAAAGCCTGCTGAAAAAATTATTCAAGCAGCCTATATCTGTTATGAGGCACAAAAATTAAAGATAATTGAAAGTCTGTTTAAGGAACAGTCTCCTGAACGCGTTATTATATTTGCCTCTTCCAAGATGAAGGTAAAAGAAGTAGCCAAGGCCTTAAAACGCTTAAAACTGAACGTTGGCGAAATGCACTCTGACTTAGAGCAAAACCAACGGGAGGCTATCATGCATGAATTCCGGAACGGACGCATCAATATGCTGGTAGCTACTGACATTGTGGCCCGAGGTATTGATATTGACGACATCCGTTTAGTTATCAATTACGATGTTCCTCATGACAATGAAGATTATGTACACCGCATCGGACGTACCGCCCGTGCCAACAACGACGGATGTGCCATCACTTTCGTGAGTGAAACAGAACAAAGCCGTTTTAAACAGATAGAAGATTTTCTTGAAAAAACAATTTACAAGATTCCTGTTCCCGAAGAGCTGGGAGAAGCTCCTACTTATGCACCACGTACTTCTAACCGCCGGAACAATTGGAAAAGCAAAGGAAACTGCGGGAAAAGAAACCAACATAAAAATTCAAACAGAAAGAAAGGAAATCAAGAACGAACAGTAAAGAAATAAGCCTAATATCTCCATGCAGAGCATATATAAAAAAGGTCTTGCCACTTTTTCATAGATGGCAAGACTTTTTTTTATTGCTTTTAGTGATTTTAAAAAATACGTTCACATTCTCCGCTCGTCTGAAACATTGCTTAACGTAGTCTTTCATAAGCCTTTACCAGCATCTCATCTTTACCGATGGCACGAATGGCCAGCCAGTTCAAGATAATAGAAATAAGCGGCAAACATACAGACCAAGACGGAACAAAGGTACTGTTTTCATCTTTCAGCATAAAAACAAAAACAATCATTGTCACATAATAACCTATCAGTAAAATGATATTGAATAAAGTCAACCGAATCTGAAGCATACGCTTTCTATATAAAAAGATAGTAACAAGCGATACTACAGCTATCACAATCAAGAGAGCAAAAAGGGCCCAAGGAGCATAATCGGGAGTGCCATCGGCTACTACCAATGCCAAGTTGGTCAGCTCTGTTGAAGGGATATTATACTCAGCAGGAACAAAGTTACCCACTGGAAGAGACATCATAACTACTGAAAAAATAGCTACGATTAACAAATAAATAGTCTGGATGCGCTGTATCATAATATTTTCAAAATAAAATAAAGAACCTGTAAGCCTACAAACAGGGTGTTTACAGATTCTTTACCAAGTTAAAAAATAAGGAACTTATTTTTACTGCAGTTTTTCTTTTTCTTTAGCCGGATTTCTATAATAAACCTTGCCTTCAATATACTCCTGAGCTGCTATCAAAGTAGGTTTAGGAAGCTTTTCATAATAGCGAGAAATCTCTATTTGCTCTCTGTTTTCAAAGACCTCTTCCAAATTGTCGTTGTATGAAGCAAACTCCTGCAATTTTTTTGAAAGGTCGTTCTTCATCTCCACGCCAATCTGATTTGCACGTTTACCAATAATGGCTACAGTTTCGTAGAGATTTCCTGTATCCTCACACAGTTCCATTAAATTACGAGTAACGGTATTCGTAGGAGCATTTGTCTTTTTGTAATCCATAATTTTTATTTAATTATAAATGTATTAATATTCTTCTGTATCTTCGGACACATATTTGCTAGCATCCTTATAAATATTTTCTACTTCGCTTAAGTATTTGCTCTCAGGAAATTCATTCTTGAATGCATAATACTCATCTATCGTTTCGCGCATACGTTCTTCCTTCTTCTCCAGCACACTTTCTTTTGCCATACCATATTTTGCACGCAAAATCAAGATTGAAAGTTCTTCACGCTTTTTCGTATAAGGGTAATCTTTCAATACGTTTTGCGCCGTCACTATCGCAGCCAGATAGTTGTTACCTGTACTGCTGTAAGAAGCATTTCCAGAATAAGAGCCTAAATCATAATATAATTTAGCTGAAAGATATTCTTTTTCCACCAGTTTATCTTGCAACTCGAAAATCATATCTTGGGCAATGTTCTTTCTGGAACTTCCCGGGAAGTACTCCATAAACATTTGAAGTTCGTTAATCGCCTTATACGTACTGCTTTGATCCAAACGCGGTTCCGGTGTATCCAGATACATAGCCTTACCGCTATAAAAACGAGCCAACTCGGTATAAGTTCCCCGTGGGTAAGTAGTATAGTAGGTATTAAAATAATGCGAAGCACTCACATAATCTCCCTGATTATAATAGGTCATTGCCAGCATATACAACGACTCTTCACCATTACCCGTTCCCTTCAGAATAGTAACCAGCTCTTCAAGGATAGTTGCAGCACGTGAATTCTGCCCTTTGGCAAAATAACCTTTTGCTGCCTCATATTTATATTCGTAGTCTTGAGACTTTAAGACTTTATTGTACTCTCCACACGAAGAAAATACTCCGGCAGAAAGAAGCGCCATTACGATGTACTTTTTCATATTAATTAATATAGTTGTGCAAAATTACGTCTTTCCACTGAATAATACAACAAATGCGTATTTTTTAATGATATTTTTATGTACTTTTACCCCCGCAACTCTAAGACTCTGCCAAGTTTGCTGAATATAAAGCCTGTCTGGCTTTCTTGAAAAGGCAGATTATAATTGATAACCATTATGAATTTTGAACTTATATCAGATTATCATCCTACCGGCGACCAGCCTGAAGCTATAGCCCAACTTACTCAAGGGGTAAAAAACAAAGTTCCTGCGCAAACCTTATTAGGAGTAACCGGATCGGGAAAGACCTTTACCATAGCCAATGTCATTAAAAACATCAACAAACCTACGCTGATTTTAAGCCATAATAAGACACTGGCTGCCCAACTTTACAGTGAGTTTAAAAACTTTTTCCCGCATAATGCCGTAGAGTATTATGTGTCGTATTATGACTATTACCAGCCAGAAGCCTATCTGCCCTCTACTGATACATACATCGAGAAAGACCTTGCCATCAATGATGAAATAGACAAGCTACGACTGGCAGCTACCTCTGCCCTGCTTTCCGGACGGAAAGATGTAATTGTGGTTTCTTCAGTTTCATGTATTTATGGCATGGGAAATCCTGCCGACTTCTATAACAATCTGATTGAGGTAAAAAAAGGAAGCAAAATAGACCGTAATGTCTTCCTCCGCCGGCTGGTAGACAGTTTATATGTACGCAATGATGTCGACTTTAACCGGGGAAACTTCCGGGTGAAGGGTGATACAGTTGATATTTTTCTTGCATATACTGACAGCTTCCTGCGGGTAATGTTTTGGGGAGATGAAATTGACGAAATAGAGGAAGTGGATGCCGTTTCCGGACACCGCATAGAAAGCTTCGATGAATACAAAATATACCCGGCAAACCTTTTCATGACTACCAAGGAAAGCACATTACGGGCGATTCATCAGATAGAAGACGACCTGACAAAGCGAGTTGCTTATTTTCAGGAAATCGGGAAATCTTATGAAGCCAAACGATTATATGAAAGGGTTACGTATGACATGGAAATGCTCAGGGAATTGGGGCACTGTTCCGGCATTGAGAACTACTCAAGATATTTTGATGGAAGAGAAGAGGGAAGCCGCCCGTACTGTCTGCTTGACTTTTTTCCGGAAGATTTTCTGATTGTCATTGATGAAAGCCATGTAAGCGTTCCACAGATTCGGGCCATGTACGGAGGCGACCGTGCCCGCAAGGAAAATCTGGTGGAATATGGGTTTCGCCTTCCGGCAGCAAAAGACAATCGTCCCCTGAAGTTCGAAGAATTTCAAGAATTAGCAAAGCAGGTTATTTACGTCAGTGCAACCCCCGCCGAATATGAACTGATTCAAAGTGAAGGAGTAATTGTAGAACAGGTGATTCGTCCTACCGGCTTGTTAGACCCACTTATTGAGGTGAGACCCAGCCTGAACCAAATCGATGATTTGATGGAAGAAATTCAGCAGCGCGTAGAAAAAGAAGAACGTGTACTGGTTACTACACTCACTAAGCGTATGGCTGAAGAACTTACAGAATATCTGCTAAATCACGGAGTAAGATGTGCTTATATCCATAGCGATGTCGACACGTTAGAACGTGTAAAGATTATGGATGAACTCCGTCAAGGTATTTATGATGTCTTAGTAGGAGTAAATTTGCTCAGAGAGGGATTAGACCTGCCTGAAGTTTCTCTGGTGGCGATACTCGATGCTGATAAAGAAGGATTCCTGCGCTCTCACCGTTCTTTAACCCAGACGGCAGGACGAGCCGCCCGAAATGTCAACGGAAAGGTTATCATGTATGCAGATAAAATTACAGACAGCATGCGCCAGACGATTGATGAAACGGAAAGAAGACGGGAAAAACAGCTGGCATATAATGAAAAGCATGGCATTACCCCCAAGCAAATCAAGAAGACGCACAACAACATACTGCTGGGAAGCCAACAGGAAGAGCAGGCAAAGACCTCCAATCCGTATCATACAGAAGAGCAGACACTCCACTCTGCCGCCGACCCGATTGTTTCCTACATGTCGAAAGAACAGTTACAGCGCAGCATCAATCGCACACGTAAGTTGATGCAGGAGGCTGCCAAAAGTCTGAATTTCATAGAAGCAGCCCAATATCGAGACGAGTTGCTGAAACTGGAAGACATTTTAAAAGAGAAATAAGCATAAAAAAAGCGGATGCATCAATGTGATGTGCACCCGCTTTTTTCTATAAAGTCAAATTACTTATTTTCGATATCAATACCTTTGTTACGCAAAGTCATAGCCATCAAACGAACATAGTCGTTATACTGCTTTTCGTCCAACGTTTTTTTCATCAATTTCAAGTTACCATATACAGCATTACGAACTTGTTCGTTTCCTTCTTTCTTTGAAGCATTGGCGCGCTCCATCTGGTTCTGGAAATAGTCACAGATGCTGGCTACTTCTTCATGCTGGTTAGATGACAACTTTAAGTATTGAGACAATTTTGCCTTATTGATAGAACCATTCCACTTTGCAGACTCCTGAGGTCCGTTAGCGAATACTGATACTGAAAATACAAAAACTGTCACTAATGTTAATCCTAATTTCTTCATAATACCTAATCTTTTTACTTGTTACCTTAAAAAACTTTTAATCCTAATTAAGCTTAAGCTTTATCTTTTTACCACTGCAAAGATAAGAATTATGCTGAACAACATAAAATATTTAAGCAAAAACTTTCATCCAAAGGCCGATTTTATTGATTTAAATCAATTATCAGACAGCTTTGAAGCCATTTTGCAATACTTTTGAAATAAAATACGACCATATCATAACATAAAGAAACAAAATTTAAGGAATAAGCCAACTATCTTCCAATTTTCTATTATCTTATCCATGTTCAAGTCTATTTGCCGGCTTAAGAGAGCATCAAACCGCTATTAAATCATAATTATATTTACATTTTAACAATATAAACACACAAATAGCCCTTTTAGTACACCCGACTCTAGTAATGATTTAAGCAAATACGGGGTATAGCTTCCAAATCATACAAAATAATCGGCAAGTCTGTCAAACGATGTGTCTATAAATGTACGTTCAGACATATTGCTTGTATTTATAGGCTGTATCTCAGCAAACTGTTTCCGTACAAAGCGAAGTTCAAATGCTAATCGAATATCATTGACTCCTTCATCACCATCCGTTTGCTTAACTTCTTTGGCTGTAATCGTTCTTACTTTCACTATTTCATATACATCGCGTATGCCCTGACCTTTAAAGTAGGGCATGAAGTAATGCAAATCATGCAGGGATATGGTTGTAGGAAACTTGCTTCCTGTATAATACAGAGTAGCATTTCCATCCAAGAAACTTTGCAGATAACCTCTGCGACTGCTGTTAGTGACCAAACCTATGAGAACACGATTACCTACTTCCACAAAAGTTCCTTTGTGTGGTATCACGTTTGCAATCGTTTCCTGTGATTTTGTTTCAATCAGTTTGGCAATGAATTCCTCTAAGAATATACGATTTTGCTTGTCCTTCGGGCGCAAAGGGAACGCTCCGATATTCACTTTTTCAATTGTTCGGTAAAAGTGTGCTTGTTGTACATCTATCGGCGTTCCGTCTCCAGGAAAAAGAATATAACCGCCTATTACTTCTTTCTTCAAGGCATTGGCTTGATGATCTTTATAATAAATAGCATCACGGTAGCGGTGCATTTGGTTAATGGCATCATCAGGAGGTGTATCAGCTCCATGATCCTTGCCAGATATACGGTACTTTGCATCAAAGAGATACGTCATTTTCATTCCTTCTTCCAGGTCATTTTTCGTCAGTTGAAGCACGATGTCAGGCTTTTGTGGAACCGTTGGCACAGTAAAATTCTTAATACCAATTGAGTCGTTTTCACTTTCAGTACTTTTGGGATTGTACACCAGTTCAGCTAACTCCACGTTGTCTTTTTTGAAGAGTATGCGTGAATGTTCACCTTTTCCCAATTCCCAAGTAAATAGGCCATTCATTTCCATTCGGTTACGATGATCCACATCATCGTCTGATAACTGAAGCTTTTCTTTCACGATGTGGCTAACTTCGATGAAGCACCAGATTTCATATAGTGTTGCTATATCCTTCGTCTGCAAACGATACAAGCCATCATAAAGAGAGTATCCCCGGCGGAGCAAGTTCCATGTGCGATAAACTTGACTGTAGCCCGAAGCTCTTTGCAGCACCAGACTTTCTTGAGTCATTCCCTTGAATCGTCCCACGGTGCGGAAAAATGGATTACGAGACAGATGCTGCAAGGTGTGAAGTGTCTTATTCATTTCCTCCTTCTTTGTCGTCGACACTGCATTTATTTCTTCAATTCTACGTTTCAGAGAATCGAATTTCGACACAATTTGAGCCAACGCAAACTTCAGAAAACGGTTTTCAAGCGTATCGTTCGTTTGAATCTGCTCTTTGATGCGATACAGGTGAGCTACTTCTTTTCGGTGTTCAGCTAATTCGTTTTCTATACTACGAGGAATTATGGTCAGTTTATCTGCCCTTACATAAGCATCCTGCCCTTGCAGGCGGTGGCGAGGTCGCTCAATGATGCTTTTACAAGCTCTAATGAATTTTTCCTGTTCCCCGGCAAACACACTCCACCACACCAACTCGGGAGTTTCACCATTCTGATCGGGAGTGAACCCATGAAACGTACGTCGCATGTAATCAAGCGACAGCATACGATACTCGGCTTCAATATCCTCTATGATACTGCGCCAATGTTCATGATAATCCAGCTTTGTACTGAGCACTTCAAAAGAAAAAGTAAAAGACTTGAGTCCCTCTTTCGTCTTGTAAATCAAGTGTATTTCGCTACGACCAATTTCATTGCCATAATTCAAAAATCCTGCAAGTATATGCCTTCTGAAGGTGAAACGTTCGTTGTCTCCCTGCAGTTCAGAACCAAACTGGGCATCCATTACATAATCTTTAAATTCTACCCAAATGGGGTAATCCGCATTGTCGAAAAAGATGGCATCTGTAGACTTTCCATTTTCAATTTGCTGTTCACCCTTTTCCGTATGTCTGATTACAGACAACACTCCGTCTGTCCAAGAATACTTAGAGAACAACTGCTGCTCTCCAATGTTGTTCTTGGCTTTCGTCCAAATGGCATCGAATTTACCACATTCGATTGTCATTGCGAAGTCTGCATGCTTGATGGTCAACAATTCCATAATTTGTTTAGCTCCAAAAACTTGTATATCCGTATGCCAGCTTTTCTTTCATTTCTTTCAGTTTGGCTAAAGAAATAGAGTTGACCGGGTGTTCCTCACCACTGATTTCAGCCAGCTTTGTCTCAATGACATCCATCAGATTAGTAAGAAGTCTTTCTTTAACCTTGGTGTCATCTCCTTCAATGCGCGAAAGTATTTTCATACTGGTAATTTCGTCTAGCGCACGGGCAATGACATAGCCTTGTGGCAGTTCTTTGCCTTCTTCATCCTGATTATAGGGCAGATTATTCACCACGTATAGCAGAAACTCGTTTCGAGTACGGTAGGCAATTTTAAACGGAGTTCCTTCCAGCTTTTTATTAATAGCCGATAAATATTCTAATGCCAAATCACATACGTCTTTGTTTGCTGCGTACACATCAACACCTTCTACAGCAGTACCAATCAAGTCATTGTAATCTATTTTACCTATAGACTCATAACGCTCAGTTAATCCGCCATACAAATCCACCTCGTTCATTTCTATAGACATGGCTCGGTCGAGTACCTTGCGTGAAAATGAAAAGGTAGTTTCGTCCATATTAACCGTACCTACCACAACGAGATTGGGAGGCAGGCTAATTCCTTTTTCATTAAACTGATGCCGGATAACATCAGTTGTAGTTATTGATGTTGTCAAGTTGAAATACCATCCAGTATCTGTCTTTTCCAAAATCGGATCAGTCGTAATGACTCCATCCTCATTGCACTTTCTAGATTCAATCACGCTTAAAAATTCCGCAAAATATTGCTCCACGGGTGCAAGGTTCATTTCATCCAGACACAAGAAGTGAGGTACGTCGATATTTTCCCATGCCCGAGCAACAAACTTGAGGAACTCGCCTGACACATATTCAGGTTGTCCGCTAGCTCTGCTGATATAGCCAAACAACTCACTTGAATCGTGCCAGTTGGGTTTCACTTGAATCATTTCAAAGTTGCTAGGCTTTTGTGCCATATATTCTTCAGAGCCTTTCTCCCAACAAGCACGAGCCAACTCACGCACAATGCGGCTCTTTCCTGTACCAGAAATACCTGCAAGAAGCAGAAAAGGTTTGGATTTTATTGCAGTAATGTAAGAACGATATGTTGAAAATCTTAATTCATTTTCAACTACTTTGTTAGAATTGTTCTGCAACACCTTCATTTGTGGAGTCCAAAATGAAGTACCACAGGCACCTTTGTCAACTAACGTAGATAATTTTATTGCTTTATTTATTTCTGTCGTATATCCTTCAGACAAGTTTGCTTTTTCTACAATCGATTTTATAGAATACTTATTTGATGTAATAATATTTCCGTATTTGAATCCAAACAGATAAATATATCCAACTTGAGAGTTTTCTTTGGAACCAATTTCTGCCATTTGCTTTAAGATTTCTACAAGACTATCTTCGCTCATTTTATCTTCATCATACTCATTCAATACAATCATGTCTAAAAACCTTACGCAATTAGAGTTACTTTCTTTAAGTATACTCATATCTTTCCATTCATGCAATTCACCAGCTTCATGCAAATTTGACGGAATCCACACTGTGAATTTTGCACGATCTTTATTTAACCAATACATTTCGGAAGTATTGGCGATAATGCTATCCACAACTGCCCTATTGGAGCCTTTATTGTTTAGCAGTTGACTAGTATTGAATGGGACATTCTCTTCAATTTTATCTGCTAATTCTTTGAGGAAAGATTCTGCAAATGTTACATCTTTGCCTTCTGGGGTCTTAGCATAAAGGCGATTTTCTATTTTGTCAACCTTGATATAAGTACACTTGCTTTCACTTCTAACATAGGCTAACTCTGTGTTTTCGGGAATTTGGGATATAAGATTTATTAAGTGGGTTAATTCCATTCTTTTATACATTTACGTGGTTCATGTAATCATATATACTTTTTGCAATACCCTTTGCTAACACAAAAGGAACTCCGTTACCTATTGTTTTAAATGCATCAGATAGCGTAACATCATGAGGCAAAACAAAGTCTTTTGGTAAAGATTGAATAGCCAAGGATTCTGCTACAGAAATACGTCTAGGAAGATACGGATGAATGTGAACTTCATTATTTCCATATGCAGCCGTGGGAGAATACCTCCAGCGGTGCAATCTTTTATAGCATTTTTTTTCTACATCACCTTCATCTTTAGTCGTAAATCTCACTATTCCAGCGCGAGGTTTGAAAAACATTTGAGCGTTTGGGTGATGTTGCACTTCGTTCTTTTTCCACCAGTATTCAATGGTCAATTCTTTAATAATACCCTCAGGCATCGGGGTTGGGACACCTTCTTGATAGGGTGTTTTAGTTGGCCAGGGCAAATTCTTTATAGCACTAAGATTATATATTTTATGATCCTCCCATGGAAAGTTTAATAAGTTACCATTGTTGTGAGGTAAATTTAATCTTTCGGCAATATGATTTTGAATGCCTATTAAAATAATGCGATCTCTATCTTGTGGAGCACCGTACTCTAAAGAATTAACGAGTTGCTCCGTTAAGGAATAACCCGCTTCACGAAATTGATTCTTCAATTCTTCAAAAAATTCTCTATGTCTAGCAGTACGGTATAACCCCTTGACGTTTTCAAAGAGAAAAAAGTCAGGCCTAGTCATACAAATTAATTTTGTATAAGTTCCCGAAAGTTTACCGTTTTCGCCATCTCGACCTCTATTACGACCAGCAACAGAGAAGTCCGGACATGGTGGGCCTCCGATAAAACCAGTTAAATCTTCATGTTTAGATTCTTCAACCCAAGCAATAAGCTGATTCAATTTCTCTATGTGATTATCGTCTATATATTCAGTGATGTCTTCTACGTGATGTCCATATCTAGGTTCAGGGATATTCATAGCATTTCTTGAATATCTATAAATCTTATTGAATGCTTGATGAAATTCATTTACGAATAAGATGTTGAAATTACCTTGTAATTCAAAACCCAAATCAAGAAAACCAGCTCCAGAGAAAAAGGAAAATATATTCATTTTATTCTTTATCTTTTAATGACCATAATAAATCTTTTGAGTCCACACCCAGGCATTGAGCTATTTCAAATAGCGTTTCAATGTTGGGTTGCATTGTGTTGGTGCACCATTTTGATATTGTTCCAGGATCCTTGTGGAGTTGCTCTGCCAACCATTTGTTTGTAAGGTTCTTTTCTGCTAAAACAACTTTTATCCGATTCATGTTTTTAGTCATATGTGTTACTTTTATTATAGGCAAAGATACAAGCTTCTTTTTAATTCTGCGAATAATATCTTTGTAATAATATGAACTAAAATGTTGTATAGTGCTATAAAATGGTATATATAGCATTCTCTCATGTCTGCTTGACTCTCGTATTTCATTTCAAGCGGAACGACTACATGCTGTCACATTCCGGCAGTGTAATTGACTACTTTAACAGCAAGCCGAAGGGCAGCACAGCCTATACTTATCGCAAGGCAAGGGAGAAACGGATGCCTGTCGTCAATGTGTATTAGTTGACTGCTTTCAATAAACGAGTAACGGGGAGCCAAACGCAAAAATAGTTGCGTCCTGCTTCCCGTTTTGTATGAAAATGGGCTGTTTTTGATGGTTGAACGCAATTTTTTTGCGTTCGTGCCCTGTAAAGTTGCTTCCAGAAAAATTGTTTGGAAGAAAAATCAGCCGGATTAAGCTTCGATTAAGGATATAGGCTGTTAATCAGCCCAAACTGGCTGGATTTTCCAATTCTCAGGAAACCCCATTGCTAAAATATCAATCATCGGATATTTTTCCAACAACGCCAGAAGCTGAGTTTTAAAATCATTGCCTGGGCGGATAATATCCATAAAGTGCTTCAGAATGCAGAGTGTAAAGAATACACGTCCCTGCTGTACCTCACCTGCAAGCCATGGACGCATTGGCCTGGTCATGGTTAGGGCACGTAAAGACAAAGAGCGGTTCCACAGACGGGCATGATGACAGCAGGAGTTACGCGTCAAAGTAATGATGGTCATCCATGATACGAAAACGGGTACCGACAACCCGAAGTACTTTGCAATCTTCTTCCGAAGCTGGTTGCTGGCAATGTTTTCATAAACTCGTGTCAATGTTCCCAGAGGTATGATTTCAGCCAACATCCAAGAAGGTGGATAGGGTTCATCATAGGTGCGCTTGAAATGGCTGATAAAATCCTCCCGGCTGGTCTGCAGTTCTTTATCAATGAGTGCCTTGGTTCTATTGAACTTTTCTGTATTGGCAAAATACGATGGGGATGAAATCCAGAACACATCATTGGTTTCTGCACACAGTATGTTGGTGATGGCACTGCGGACTGCAATTTCTATGCGTTCGATTTGATTAAAAACAAGTAAGCGAAACTCCCGGTCAAATTCATAGAGGCTTAATGCTCCATTCAAAGTGCTGCCTCTCTTATAAATATGATTGGTTTTGGGAATTTCCAAGAACGGGTATAAGTATCCTGACAAGCGGTAATAGCCTATAGATCTTAAAATCTGCTCGGAATTCATCGTTTCAGAATAGTCTAATCCTCGGCTTTTCAGTATAGTTAAAAGCTCGGCTGGTGATGAGTATTGCTTGGTGTATCTCATATATAAAAAAAACGACCCGCCGATTTAAGCATTGTGAAGAGGCTTGGCGGGTTCTTGTGATGCAAAGATAAGAAAGATATTTGCTCTGACCAAATTCTTTGGCTCATTTCTGCATGATTATTAGCCTTTTCTGGGACACAAATAATATTTTATTAAATTATGGCTCAACAATTGACATTTATAACTTGCTGCAAAATCGGGATTCACAAGTACCCCGACGAATACCAAATCGCCTTAAACAAAAATCACAAAACAAAAGTGAAAAAACAAGAAGATTATGTCTTAATCTCCCGTTTTATATGTATTTTTGTAGTTGATAATTCTTTAAAAATTACGCAACGTACAGAAATATACAGCAATAGAAAACGTATATCCATTCTTCTATATTCTTAGAACTTCAGTGAGACTTATCATAAACAACATAAATTAAAACCATGCCAAAGAGAACGTATAAAGACATACCCGAGAGGTATCCCGTATGCTTGGCTGATGACTGTCCACTGGCTGCCACCTGCCTGCACCAACTTGTTTTGGAAACATTGATGCAAAAAGAGACTTACCTTCAACTTATCAACCCCAACCAGTGCAGCAAAGATGATACCTGCCCGTTCTACCGGAACAACCAGCCGGTAACCTACGCCAGAGGATTCACCGGATTTCAGAAACGGATGTACCCTGCCCAGTATCACACCTTCATGAATCTTCTGACTTCCACATTCGGTCGCAATGGATACTTTGAGAGACGCCGGGGCGATACAGTTCTCTCCCCTAAAGAGCAGAGAATCATACGTGAGGCTCTGAAGCGTGCAGACGTGACCGAAGAGCTTCAGTTTGATGCATACGAAGAGCTTTCCAACTGGTACGACTGACGCAGAAGTCCGTGGAAGCGGACCAGTACTTCGAGCAAAGTACCGCAGTACTTCCACGGGAGTACTGGAGTACTTCCGCCAAAGTACTGGAGTACTCCCGAGGAAGTACTGGATTTTCCAGCTCATATTTATCTTTGCAGAGAATTGATAAAGCCAAAGCTTAACCACCATTACGATTGAAACAGCCATTGTTTTTGCGTATATTATACAGAAGGAGAAGTAGACTCGCCTTCAATTAAATCTTAAGGGGAGAAACGGCAAAAATACACCCACAAAAGAAAAGATGAAACAAAAAGGCGCCGGGTTTCTGAGAAGTCCTCAAAGCCCGGCGCCTTTTCTTTATTACAGCCACCAAAGATGAAAATGAAGAAGCATAACAAAAACATGCTTTGCCTCTGAACTGTCAAAATGATTACAGCCCTTATTCAGAAAAACTAAAACCCTGACGTTTTTACTGTAATCATTCCCATAACGATGGCATAGAAATAAGTCAGCAGCAACACCCCATGTAACAGATAAAGATGCTGCGGATTATATCTTTTCTTCGGATAAGCATATCGGTTTGCGGTATAGCCTGCACTATCCAGCCATCGCTTTTGGATAAAGGTATAAAGCCAATAAACCAATAAAGCTACCAAGCAGCCGCACAAAGCTCCAAAAAGGATATCACCGGGATAATGAACGCCTAAATAAATGCGGGAATAAGAAGGAATGAAAGCCCAAATAAACATCATGACCGTAACTCCCCAGTTCCGAATCAGCAAAGAGATGAATAAGGCAACGGTGAACGTATTGGCAGCATGACTGGAAATGAATCCATAAAGCCCGCCGCGGTATCCATGAACCGTCTGAACCAAGTACATCAATTCCGGATCTTGTGTCGGACGGAAGCGGGCAAAGTACGGCTTGCAGATTCCGGAGGATATTTGGTCGGAGAGCAACACCGTTAAAGCAAGCATGGCAAAAAGCACCAAACTCTGATTCAACCGGTTGTTCTTGAATATGACATACAGCAACGTGAGCAAAGCAGGAATCCACGTTGCTGTTTTGGTAACAGTCCACATGAATCCGTCCCAAAATAAAGAATCACTTCCATTCAGGGCCAACAATAAGTTTTTATCTACTTCAATCAGTTGCTGTAAGTCAAACATAAAAATTTCCCTTTAAATCAATTCAATCGTTTCAGCCGGAAGCCAGCCTTTGTTCCCGTCTTCCAGACGTATCTCCTTCCATCCTTTCATCGAATCGTCTTCGATGTACACTTTTGTTCCTTCATGCAAGACGAACAAATCGGTACCGCTTTCATTCGGTGTACTCTTAACGGTAACCGACGGAGTCATCACCACTGCTCCCTTGCGGTTTTCCAACTCGCTACGCTGTTCGCTGGCAAAGAGATTGGCTACAACGGTCACTGCCAGAAAAGCAACGGCTGCAATAAAGCCTACTTTCTTAATCCAAAGCCGGTTGCCGAAGATATAGAATACCAGCCCTGTCAAAAGGAGAATAAAAGACAAAATACCTAAAATACCCCAAGCACTTTCACTCAATGTATTCATCAAGGCATTCACCCAAGTTACAATAAAAATCTCACGGGCCGGAGTTATTTGATCAACCGTCTTGCCCCGTGCCATTTCAAGATTGAAACGAATATCGGCATCACCCGGATTCAACAGCAAAGCCCGCTCGTAATTAAGTACAGCCTTGGCTATCTCTTTCTCCTTAAAATAGCTGTTCCCCAAATTATAATAAATGGCTGCCGATTCACCTTGTGTGGCCAAAATTGCTTCATACTGCTCAATGGCAGTTTTAAAATCATTGTTCTGATAAGCATAGTCTGCTTCTTCTTTTGTTGCGGCAACTCCTATGAACTGCACAAAACACAAGAACAGAAATAAGACTGATATTTTTTTCATTTCTTCCAATTTTAATGTTTGATACTATTCTCCATCTTGCTGATAACTTCTATGGATGCGGCATAAACCTTATCCATGGCTTCGTTTTCATCTCCCGGAGCGTAACGTGCAAACTCACATTCATTTAAAGCAGCGATAAATTCTTTTATCAAATCTTCAGATACACCATACTTGGTGAGTTCTGCTTCAATATTATCCTTAGAAAGTTTTGAAACCGGAATACTCAGTTTATCACTAATATATCCCCACAATGCCTTCAATACTTCATCATAAAATTCGTTCTTCTTATTTTCAGCCAACAACTTTCCTGCCTGCTTCATACGGCGCGTAGCCACTTTATTCGCTTTCTTGATTTTCACTTTTGCTACATTTGCATTTTCTTTGGCCTGATTGCGATAAAGGACAACAAAGGCAGCAAATAGAATCAACGGAATAATATACCACAACCAGTAAACAAAGGTTCCATAAAAGAATTGTCCCTTAGGCTGCAATGAAGTATCTCCCAACTTAATGAAACGGATATCCTTGCCTAATACTTTTACGCTTTCCTTATTGGTAAAATCGGATATAACTTGTTCTGATCCACCTTGTCCTTTAGCAACCTTCAGGTCGTAGGCCTGGCTTTTCAATGTTTTAAAAGAATTGCTCTTTAAATCAAAATAAGTAAAAGTCACAGCCGGTATGGTAAAGTTTCCGGCATGACGCGGTATAGCCAAATATTCAAACGTCTTTGTTCCGCTTAAGCCGTTGCCTGTCAATTCGTAGTTATCTGTTACTTTCGGATCGTATACTTCAAAGTCTTGCGGGAATTTCAGTTCAGGCGAACTGATTAATTTCATATTCCCCACCCCTTTCAATGTCAGTTTTACAGTAATCGGATCATTGGTTTTGACTTCTGTAGCATTGATAGACGAAGCCAGGCTGAACTCTCCTACTGCGCCAGAGAAGCCAGCCGGTTTTCCGGTTAATGGCTTCACATGTATATTTAATTTAGGAGTTACTATTTTCTTTTTTACTTCCACGTATCCTCCACCATTGAAGAAGGCATCAAACGGATCGTCTGACATCGTTTGCTGAGCCACTACTCCATCAAAAGTAATAGACGGAATTTCCAAGGTTCCTGCCTGCTGAGGGTATAACACATACTGACTCCATACGGTAGTGTGGTAGTTTCTTCCCTTATAATGTTCTAATGTAAACTCTTTCTTCTGGGGCAAATCAACCTCCTGTGTGTGAAAGCCTTTCAAATCGGGCATTTTACCAATCAGCTGACGCAGGTTAACCAACGTGTATACTTTATAGGTCAGCAAAATTGCTTCTTGTTCATGTACCGTTGTCTTGCTTGCAGTAGCTGTTATAAACAAGTCTTTATCTGTTATTTTGCTTCCTATAACCTGACTGCGCGATGAAGATGTACCCCGATCACCATCCTTCCCGTTTGCCTGATCGGGAGGAAGCACCTTTACTTTTATTGCATTCGAAAATAATTTCTTTCCGTCTACTTCTATACTGGCAGCCGGAATCATATACGTACCGGCATCGCGTGCCATCAATATATAAGTATAAGTAATAGAGCGGACAGAAGATACTTTTCCGTTAATAATCTGCGTACTGTTAAACACAGAACTTTGAGGGCCGGAAAGTACATCGAATCCCTTGGTCATAGAAGGTGCTAAAAATCGTTTCGCTTCATGTGTATTTACCGTAAACTCCAAACGGAACTGATCTCCGCTTACCACCACTTCAGGAGCCGATGCAGTGAAGCGCACATCATCAGCTGCTTGAACTTGCCATATACTTGCTATGAGTAATATTAAGAATACTATCTTCCTCATTTATCTTTTATTTATTCGTTACACATTTAAACCAGCATTCTTACCAGTCTTTTTCCAATTTGCGTCCACTGACTTGAATTTGTTTCTTGACTTTGTCTTGAACATTTTTCTCATCTTGCATTACCGCATTCAAAAGCTGCTCAGCATTTTCTTTCGACAATTGGTTCTGGTTCTGCTGTTGTTGCTGCTGCTGATTTTTTTTCTCTTGATCTTGCTGGTCTTTATTCTGCTGTTTATCGTCTTGCTTCTGTTCCTGTTTTTCTTCCTTATTCTGATCTTGGTTCTGCTGTTGCTGCTGCTGATCTTTCAACTGCTTTTGAGCCAATGCAAGGTTATAACGGGTCTCATCATCCTTCGGATTATTCCGCAAAGCTTGCTTATAGGCCTCAATACATTGAGGAAGCTGTTTGGACGATTGCAATATCACTCCCATATTATGATATATCTCAGCCAACTTTGACTTGTCTTTCTCTATGCGTGCGGCCGCCTCAAATTGCTCCATAGCATCTTTAGCCTTTTGCTGCATCAGAAGTGCATTTCCCAAGTTATAGATAGCATCTGCCGATTGAGGGGCTATTTCCAATGCTTTCCGGTAATCAACCTCCGACTTGACAAATAAGCTGTCTTTATATAATTTATTTCCACTACGCAAATAATCCCTGTCACTCTTCTGAGCAAAAGCTGCTGTTGAAAGGAGTAGCAGTGAAAAAAATACATATTTTGTTCGTTTCATAGTTCAATCTTGTTTAAAGAGTTTCACATTCTTGAACAGCGGATTTTTACGATTCAACAGCATGACTTCTACTGCTAAAAAGATTAAAGCCAACCATGCCAAGACTTGAAATTGCTCATCAAATTCTGTAAACACCTGAGTTTCTACATCAGCTTTAGCCAGTTTATTTATTTCTGCATTCAATGCCTTTTCTGCACGATTGGTGTTATCAACGCGTACATACATCCCATTTCCGGCTTTAGCTATTTCCTGACACATTTGTTCATTCAGACGGGTTACTATCACATTGCCTTCTTTATCTCTACGAAAATCGTTCGTTCCTTCTACCGGAATAGGAGAACCATCAGGCGAACCTACTCCCAGTACAAAAACCCGAATGCCTTTTTTAGCTGCTTCCTCGGCTGCTTCAATGGCACCTCCTTCATGATTCTCACCATCTGTAATCAGTACAATGGCGCGACCTACCCCTTCATTGGGAGTAAAACTTTTCATGGCCAGGTCAATCGCCCCACGTACATCTGTTCCCTGTGTGGTTATCAAAGAAGGATTAATGGTTTCCAGAAACATCTTGGCAGAAATGTAATCGCTGGTGATAGGCAACTGGGTAAAAGCTTCTCCGGCAAAAACAATCATGGCAACTTTGTCGTTATTAAAAGTTTCAACCAAACGTGAAATCAGTTTCTTCGACTTTTCCAGACGGCAGGGAGTTACATCCTGTGCCAACATTGAATTTGAAATATCAAGTGCTACCACTGTTTCAACGCCTTGACGCTTCACTGTCTCCATTTTCGACCCGAACTGCGGACGTGCCAACATGAATATAACCATAGTCAGCGCTGCAAACATCAGCCAGAACTTTACATCCGGCCGATATTTAGAGACATCGGGCATGAGTTGCTCCAACAACTCCGGATCACCATACTGACGGATTTTCTTGCGCCGCCTGTAATTTGAATACAAATAGAATACTACTAAAAAAGGCAGTAAAATAAGTAAATATAAATAGAAAGGTTCTCCAAATCGAAACATAACTTTTTTTATTAAGGTATTTTCTTTAATATCGTATTACGTAAAATCAGTTCAATCAGCATACAAAGAAAAGCTATCAGAGCATACAGTTCATAAGCTTCTTCACGCTTACTAAACTCTTTTACATTTAGCTTTGTTTTCTCCAGCTTATCAATTTCACGATAAACATCCTTTAGCTTCGAATTACTGGTTGCTCGAAAATAATTACCATTCGTTGTTCCCGCTATTTGCGACATGGTTTGTTCATCAATCTCTACCGGCATCTGCACGTATTGTACACCAGCATAGGTCTGCATAGGATAAGGTGCTGTTCCATTGGTTCCTACCCCGATAGTATAAACACGGATACCATACTGTTTGGCTATTTCGGCTGCAGTCAGCGGAGAAATATCTCCTCTGTTATTTACCCCGTCAGTCAAGAGAATTACCACTTTCGATTTGGCCTTACTGTCTTTTAAACGGCTTACGGCATTGGCCAGTCCCATGCCTATAGCTGTACCATCTTCTATCATTCCACGCTGTACCATTTCACAGCCTACATTCTGAAACAGATTAAGCAACACACCATGGTCGACAGTTAATGGACATTGTGTAAAAGCTTCTCCCGCAAAAATCGTCAAACCGATATTATCGTTAGGACGCCCGTTAATAAATTCTGAAGCGACCTGTTTGGCTGCTTCAATACGGTTCGGTTTCAAGTCTTCAGACAGCATACTGGTAGAAACGTCTACTGCCAACATGATGTCTATTCCTTCTATTTCGGTATTCTGCCAATTATCCGTAGTTTGAGGACGAGCCAAAACAAGTACAATCATGACAAAAGTTACCACACGCAAGACGAAAGGAGCATGAAGCAACCAAACTTTCCAACTACAGGGAGCATTCATATACATACGCGTAGTTGAAACCTGCATGGTAGGCTCTGTTTTCTTGCGCTTGATGATATACCAAGCAATATAAGGAATCAAAAGCAACAACAAAAACAGGTATTCAATATTTGCAAAAATCATAGTTCCTACTAAATTTAAACATTAAAAGAAGAGGTTGATTATAGAACGAATAGCGAAATACAGCGCAATCACTGTAGCTGCACCGGTTAAAACAATGCTGCATAACAAGGCGATACGACCTTGTTTGGAGCGTTTTTCTTCCACTTTAATCTCTGTCGGTTCTTTTTTAGCGCCCGGCTCCTCTTCTGTTTTTGTCTGATTGATAAAGTCTACGGCACTAACCAGGTTCAGGTCATTTTCATTCATCAACGGAGCATGTTTGGCAAATTTCACCAAATCGGCGGTTTCAAAAAGATACTTCAAATCACGAATCGATTCTTTATCTTTTTCATGCAGCAGATGCTCAATGATTTCAGAAGAGGTCATCTCCATGGCATTAAATCCAAAACGTTCTTGTATGTAAGTCCGAATCACATCCGTCAACTCCGTATAATACAATTTGGGGTTTTCACGCTGCCAGGCTTTATTTGCCCTTATCTCTTCTATTTTCTTCATAGCAGCCTGATGCGGCGGAAGTTTCGGCTCTACCTTAATTACTTTAATGATCGGCTTATTATTTCGATAACGAATGATAAAAAAGACCGCTACTGCTCCAAATACCAACATCAACAAAACAGAATATACCAAAGGAGCCATATCCTGCCAAGTCAGCGGAACTTCCCGGATGCTCTTCGGACCAAAAAACTGGTCAAAATGCAGCGTATCTACAGGTATCGAATAAACTTTCAAAGCTAATGCCTGAGATTGGTACTTCTTGTTGTCTACTTCTACTTCAAAAGGAGGCAAGTAATATAAAGCTGAATCGAATGATGTCACGGTATATTCTTGTGATATAAGCCACCGCTTGTTATCATTCAGCATTTGCGTGTCTGGCTTAGCAATGTCCAATACCTCTACCCCTCTAATCAAAGTATCACGAATCACCGGAAGATTGAGTTTCTGGTCTGCATCCATACTAACTTCCAATTTGATTTTAGCCTGCTCGCCTATGAGTAACTGCAAGGAATCAATCTTAGCTTCTACCGTAACCTGTGCCTGAGCCCATACGGAGAAAAACGACATAAAAAATGCCATACATGCTATTTTCATTGACTTTCCCGGCTTTTCATATAATAAGAAATGCTTCATCTCTCTTTAATTTCGTTTAGCAAATAAATTCAGTAATGCTTTTACATAATCCTGATCGGTACGAACGGCAACCGAGTCTACATTAGAATGTGTAAACGTTTCATGGAGTTTCTGTTGCTGCTCTGCCCACCATGCTCGATGCGCAGCACGAAGTGCCTTTGAAGAAGTGTCAATCCATTGTTCATGCCCCGTTTCAGCATCACGAACATGCATCAGTCCCACATCCGGCAATTCTTCCAGACGTTTGTCGTAAACCTGAATTGCCACAATATCGTGCTTGCGGTTTGCAATAGTCAAAGCATTTTTAAAATCACGCTCGTCGATAAAGTCGCTCAACATAAATGCTGTGCAACGCTTCTTTAATATATTCGTCAAATATTCAATGGCATATTGCAGATTGGTACGTGTACTTTCCGGCTTAAAATCCAGCAGTTCACGTATAATATACAGAATATGCTTACGCCCTTTTTTAGGCGGAATAAATTTTTCAATATGATCAGAAAAGAAGATAACGCCTATTTTATCATTGTTCTGTATAGCCGAGAACGCAAGTGTAGCTGCTATTTCTGTCACCATATCTTTTTTCATCTGCTTCACGGTACCAAAGTCCAAACTATTCGAGACATCGACAAGCAGCATCACTGTCAACTCACGCTCTTCTTCAAATACCTTGACAAATGGTTTGTCAAAACGGGCCGTTACATTCCAGTCTATATCACGTACATCGTCACCATACTGATATTCCCGGACTTCAGAAAAAGCCATACCCCGCCCTTTAAAAGCAGAATGATACTGCCCTGCAAAGATATTATTTGAAAGTCCCCGAGTCTTTATTTCAATCTGACGAACTCGTTTTAATAGTTCATTTGTTTCCATTCCTGTTGAATTATTCAACCGTTTTCCGATGAATTCACTCACCACACACGGTTTTATTTCAAAATGAGATTGTTATTGCATCACCAAAACAAAAAAGCCATCACCCGAATGAATCGGGTGACGGATAAAGTTTTATTTAGGGCACTTCAACCTTATTCAAAATTTTACTGATTATGTCATCAGAAGTAACATTCGTAGCTTCTGCTTCATAAGTCAGACCAATACGATGGCGAAGAACATCATGAGCAACCGCGCGTACATCTTCCGGAATAACATAACCACGACGTTTGATGAAAGCATAGCTACGAGCAGCCAAAGCCAAATTAATAGAAGCACGAGGAGAGCCCCCAAAGCCTATCAAGCCCTTCAATTCTTTCAAGTCGTATTTTTCCGGATAACGGGTAGCGAATACGATATCGGCAATGTATTGTTCAATCTTCTCGTCCAGATAAACTTGGCAAACCACTTTACGGGCCTCAATAATATCTTCAGCCTTCAAAATAGGACGGACCACAATTTTCTCGCCAGAAATATTCTGCCGGATAATCTTCTTTTCTTCTTCCAACTTCGGGTAATCAATGATAACCTTCAGCATAAAACGGTCTACCTGCGCTTCAGGGAGAGGATAAGTACCTTCTTGCTCTATCGGGTTCTGCGTAGCCATAACCAGGAAAGGTTCAGGCAAATGGAACGTTTCTTTACTTAAAGTAACCTGACGCTCCTGCATGGCTTCAAGCAAAGCACTCTGCACTTTTGCTGGAGCACGGTTGATTTCATCCGCCAATACAAAGTTTGCAAAAATAGGTCCTTTCTTAGCCACAAACCGTTCATCTTTCTGGCTATAAATCATAGTACCGATAACATCGGCCGGCAATAAGTCGGGAGTAAACTGAACACGGCTGTATTGTGAATCTATCAAGGAAGCTAATGTTTTTATGGCTAGTGTTTTCGCCAAACCAGGAACTCCTTCCAGCAAGATATGCCCGTCGGATAATAAGCCTATCAATAAAGATTCTACTAAGTGTTTCTGTCCCACAATAACCTGATCCATGCCGGTCATTAAATTTGTTACAAACGCACTTTGACGCTCAATACGTTCATTCAATTCACGAATGTCAATAGCTTCAGCCATAATTTTTATTTTTTAATTTCTATTTAATTTCTGTTTTCAAGTCTCCTGATGGATAGCCCATCCAAAAGCAACCCCAAAATTAAGGGATTCAATTAACAGGTACAACTAATTTTTATTAAAAAATACAGACTGAAGACGTGTTTTAAAATGAATTGGGCTAAAGAAATTTAATTTAAGAAGTTTCTCTTCCTATTCCGACGTTTTTGGAGCGAGCACAGGAATCTGGATAACTGTACCTACCGGAATGTTATCCGGATTTTTTATGATACGCTGATTGTGCCGAACCAGATAGGGCCACAACTTTTTGTTTCCGTAATAGCGACGAGCTATCCTGGTCAGGCTCTCACCTTCACGAAGAGTATGGTTGCACTGAGTACCACGAATGATGTATGCCACTTCATCGGACAATACGCGAACGGGAACGGAAAGCGGAACTGCTTTCTTTTCCGGAACAACCTCAACTTTCTGGGGCTTCGGTGCCTCTGCAATAGTATCTGGCTCTTCCTGGGGAGTCGGCTCGGCCAAAAAATCGAGGGATTCTATGGATATTTCTGCCGCTACAGAGTCTCCCTGCTGCTTCCAGCACCGAGCGATGACTTCCGAAATGTAACGACGACTGGGTACTGTCCGCCAGATGACACCTCCTCCTATCAGCACACCCACCAAAAGTGTACAGGCAAGCATACACCAGGGGATACGTCGCGTTGATGCCTCCTTTACCTCCTCTTCTACGGGTGGCAAAGAAACCTCTTCCTGTAAGGACTCGCTTTCACGCGGCGCTACAGGCAAAGGAATTTCTTCCGAAACAGACTGATTCGGCTCAGCGGACTCCTCCTCCGGCTCTGCGGGGTACTTCCCTTCCTCTACCGGAACTTCTGCATCTTCCGGTTCGTCGGTTTCAGGACTGACCTCTTCCATCGATACCTCCGGAAGGTCGGCAAATGTTACATTATCTTTCAGAGGAACAATTTCGAAATGGGCAAAAGGCTTGTTCACCAAGTCGCGCAGCGAAGCATCGGCCGTAAACGATACACCGCCATACGACAAGCTACTGCGATGAGAAGAGAGATAGGTCTCTGCATTTCCGTTAAAGGTCATCACCTTAAAGGTTCCGAGTCCTTTCACTTTCACATATTTGTCGCTTTGCATGCCCCCCTTAATCAGCTTGAAAAAAGAGGACACGAACGCTTCAGCACCCGAAAAGCCCTGATCTTGAGTCAGCCAGTCTATGAGGTGCTGTAACGTAAGGTTATTTCTTTGAGACGTATGATCTGCCGGAATATGCCCCTCTGGAATAAAGAAGAGGCGCAGACAAGGGGGTATCAGAAAGCGCTGCTTCGTCATAGGGTTCACAGATATATACTCCATTTCTTTTTGTACCCCCAAAAGACCAAAGCCCTGCACCTGTATGTCTTTTCCCTCTTGCAAGCCTTGAGCCATACAGTCAATTAAAGAGGAAACCATACGTACCGTTTCCTCTTCAGCAAAGCCGGTGCAAGCCGACAACTTGCCAATGAAGTCTTTATTATCCATATTTACTCTATAGTTGCGTATAAATCAAAATCATCAGCATCGTATACCGTTGCCTGATAGAATGAACCCATCTCCAAATTCTGTCCTTCGTCTTTAATCAAGACTTCCGGGTCAACCTCGGGAGAGTCGAATTCTGTACGCCCTATATAATACTCACCTTCTTTACGGTCGATGATGACCTTGAATGTTTTTCCGATCTTTGCATGGGTCAGCTCAGCTGAAATGCCCTGCTGGATTTCCATCAGCTCATCCAGTCGTGCCTGCTTCACTTCCTGGGGAATATTGTCCTCATAGTGTTCGGCCGAATAAGTGCCCTCCTCTTCTGAGTAGGCAAATGCTCCCATCCGGTCAAAACGCGCCTTGCGCACAAATTCCTTCAGTTCCTCAAAATCTTGTTCGGTTTCACCGGGGTGTCCCACCATCAGGGTTGTACGCAAATGAATGCCCGGTACCTCTCTGCGAAACGCTTCAATCAGTTCATACGTATCTGCTTTCGAGACATGACGGCGCATCTGGGTCAGCATATTGTCGCTAATGTGCTGCAGGGCGATATCCATGTACTTACATACATTGGCATGCTCACGCATCACGCGGAACAGACCTTTCGGAAAATGGGCGGGATAGGCATAATGCAGACGAATCCACTCTACGCCCTCTACCTGCGCCATGCGCTCTATCAGTTCCGGCAACATCTGCTTCTTATACAGGTCGACGCCATAGTAGGTCAGTTCCTGGGCTATCACCTGAAACTCCTTCACCCCCCTGGAAACCAATAGGCGCACTTCGTCCAAGATTTCCTCCATGGGACGTGACACATGCCGACCGGTGATGATAGGAATGGCACAGTAAGAGCATTTACGGTCACACCCTTCCGAGATTTTCAAATAAGCATAATGACCGGGAGTGGTTAAATGACGTTCAATAGCGCATTCCGCATGATAAGTTTTTCCTAAATCGGTTAAGAGCTCATTCCAATCAAACTTTCCATAAAACTTATCTACTTGTGGAATTTCCACTTGAAGTTCCTTCAGGTAGCGTTCCGACAAACACCCCATCACATAAAGTTTCTTCAAGTAGCCTTCTTCCTTAGCTTGGCAGAACTCCAGAATCATGTTAATCGATTCTTCTTTTGCATCGCCAATAAAACCACATGTATTAATTACCGCAATTTCTCCCTGCGGATGTTCACTATCATGAGTAACCTTATAACCATTAGCCTCTAACTGTTTCATCAGTTTTTCTGAATCAACCAAGTTTTTAGAGCAGCCTAATGTAATAATATCTACTGTATTTTTTTTCATTTACTATTCGCTGTACCAAACAAAGAATCAACAAATTCACGACGACGGAACACCTGCAAGTCTTCCATACCTTCGCCCAAACCAATATATTTTACAGGTATTTTAAACTGATCGGAGATTCCGATTACGACACCACCTTTTGCCGTTCCGTCTAACTTCGTAATAGCCATTGCATTAACCTCTGTCGCTAACGTAAATTGCTTAGCCTGTTCAAAGGCATTTTGCCCAGTTGACCCATCTAATACCAACAAAACTTCATGGGGCGCATCGGGAACAACTTTCTGCATCACATTCCGAATCTTGGTCAGCTCATTCATCAAGCCTATTTTGTTATGCAGACGACCTGCCGTATCTATAATAACCACATCAACATTGTTCGCCACCGCCGAGCTCAAAGTATCAAAGGCAACAGAAGCCGGATCTGAACCCATCTTTTGCTTGATTACAGGAACTCCCACACGCTCTCCCCAGATTACCAGCTGTTCAACAGCAGCTGCACGGAAAGTATCTGCCGCGCCTAAGCACACAGTCTTTCCAGCTTTCTTAAACTGATAGGCCAGTTTGCCAATAGTAGTTGTCTTACCCACACCGTTAACTCCAACCACCATAATAACATAAGGTTTTTTCCCTTGGGGAACACTAAATTCGTCCGAATCAACCGTGTTATTTTCGGTCAGTAAAGCAGCTATTTCTTCGCGCAGAATATTATTTAATTCTTTTGTATCAACATACTTGTCTTTAGCAACACGCTGTTCAATACGCTTAATAATATTCAACGTAGTTTCAACCCCTACATCAGAAGTAATCAATACTTCCTCAAGGTTATCCAACACTTCATCATCCACTTTCGACTTTCCGGCAATAGCACGCGCTATCTTTCCAAATACACTTTCTTTTGTTTTGGACAAACCTTTGTCAAGTGTTTCTTTTTTCTCTTTTGAAAAAAAGCTGAAAAATCCCATATAGCTTCTATTTTGTCTCTAATATTTTTTTACAAAGATAGGACTTATTTGTAGACGCACAAAAAAAGTTCCCCTCATTATTAAATGAAAGGAACTTTTTGTCATATCTTAGCTATTCTAAATTCTGCTAAATTATTTTTTAAAGAAGTCCTGTGCCTTTTCATTAGGAACCATTTGTTCATCAAAAACGTAAGCACCTGTTTTAGGAGACTTAACCATTTTGATTACTTTGGTATAAGAACGTCCTTCTTTACTTCCCTTAAGGGTTGCAACTACTTTCTTTGCCATGGTCTATAATTATTTAATTTCTTTATGAACTGTTACTCTTTTCAAAATAGGATTGTATTTCTTCAATTCCAATCTCTCAGTGGTATTTTTTCTGTTTTTAGTTGTAATATAACGAGAAGTTCCCGGCATACCACTATCCTTCATCTCTGTGCATTCAAGGATTACCTGTACTCTATTACCCTTAGCTTTCTTAGCCATAGTCTTTCTCTCCTTTTAATTAACCAATAATTTTGATAGTTTTCCAATCACAATAGCCTTTAGCAACTGCTTCATTCAGCGCTGCATCCAAGCCTTTTTTGTTGATAACTCGCAAGCCGTTAGCACTAATATTCAAGCTAATCCAGCAATCCTGTTCTACATAGTAGAATTTTTTAGTAAACAAGTTCACATCGAAAGTTCTTTTAGTTCTTCTCTTTGAGTGTGAAACATTGTTGCCAATCATGGCTTTTTTTCCGGTAATTTGACAAATTTTCGACATTTCTATCTAAGTTTTTATAGTTTTATTCCATGGTTCTTTCAAACGGAGTGCAAAGTAAGAGATTTTATTCGACATTTCCAAGTATTTTAGAAATAAAATGCACTTTTACTCCTCATTTTCTTGCTTTTGGGCTAATTCAAGCAATAATTGCAGTGCTTTTTTCGTTGCAGCCTGAATATTTTTCTCTCGACCTTCGTCTTCTGTCAACTTAGCGGTCAAGACTTTTTGAGCATTTCCGGCAGCAATCCAAATAGTACCTACCGGCTTATCGGCTGTACCTCCCGACGGACCGGCTACACCCGATGTAGCCACTGCATAATCGGCCTCCAAGGTTTTCATAGCTCCATGCACCATTTCTGTTACGGTCTCTTCGCTTACAGCCCCATGCGCCTCTAATGTTTCCGATTTTACGTGCAATAAATTTTCTTTCACTGCATTTGCATAAGCGATAATTCCTCCTTTATAAAAACGAGAACTGCCCGGCACAGCGGTAATGATAGCCGCTACATTTCCGGCCGTGCAGCTTTCCGCTGTAGCCAATGTAAAGTTTCCCCGCCAAAAAACTTCACTTATTTCTTTGCTTAATGTTTTAGTTTCTACCGACATAACCTCATTATATTAATGTATTACTTTATAGTCACTCTTGAATAAGCAGGCATATCTATCGTACAGAAGTCGTTATCCAAATACTTGAAATATCCCGTAATGGCAATCATTGCTGCATTATCTGTGGTATAGCCAAACTTGGGAATATAAATTTTCCATCCATATTTTTCGGCATGTTCCCGGTAAGCATTACGCAAACCATTATTAGCAGAAACACCTCCGGCTACTGCCACTTCTTTAATACCCGTATCTTTTACAACCTTGCGTAATTTATCCATCAGAATATCAACTATCGTCTTCTCCAATGAAGCTGCTAAATCAACTTTATGCCGCTCAATAAAATCAGGATCTTCCTTTAGCCAGTCACGCAAAGAATACAGAAAAGAGGTCTTTAGCCCACTGAAGCTATAATTATACCCCGGTATATGAGGCTTGCTAAAAGTAAACGCTTTAGGGTTTCCCTGACGAGCCAACTTATCTATAATAGGTCCTCCGGGGTATCCCAAGCCCATCACCTTGGAGCATTTATCAATTGCTTCACCTGCCGCATCGTCTATTGTCTGACCTAACACCTCCATATCATTGTAGGCATTCACCCGAATAATCTGAGAGTTTCCTCCCGACACCAGTAAGCATATAAACGGATAGCTGGGTTGATTTGCATCTGCATCTGCTTCCTTGATAAAATGAGCAAGCACATGCCCCTGCAAATGATTCACTTCAATCATTGGGATACCTAACGAGCGGGCAAATCCTTTTGCAAATGAAACCCCCACCAGCAGCGAGCCCATCAATCCGGGACCTCGCGTAAATGCAACTGCGCTTAAATCTTCTTTGGCGACACCTGCCCGCTTCAAAGCTTCATGCACCACGGGGACGATATTTTGCTGATGAGCACGTGATGCCAACTCAGGAACAACGCCTCCATAAGCCTCATGCACAGCCTGGCTTGCCACCACACTTGATAACAACACCCCGTTTTTAATTACTGCAGCCGAAGTGTCATCACACGATGATTCTATACCTAATATTATTACATCCATTTCTATCTTCATTAATACGTTAATATTTCAAGACCATGATCTGTCATCAAGAACGTATGCTCCCATTGCGCAGAGGGCAACTCATCTTCAGTCACTACAGTCCATCCGTCTTCTTCGTCAATAAAGACCTCCCATGTTCCCATATTAACCATCGGTTCTATTGTAAATACCATACCCGGCACCAGCAACATTCCCGTTCCTTTCTTGCCAAAATGTTCTACATCCGGCTCTTCATGGAATTCCACTCCTACGCCATGGCCACACAAATCGCGGACAATTGAAAAGCCATTCTTTTTAGCATGCTTTTCAATAGCGTTTCCTATATCTCCCACAAAGCCGAAAGGTTGTGCAGCCTGCATGCCCACTTCCAGGCATTCTTTAGCCACCCGTACCAGCTTTTCTTTTTCCGGAGTCGTTTTTCCTACGATAAACATACGTGAGGCATCGGCATAATACCCATCTAAAATCGTAGTACAATCTACGTTGATGATATCCCCTTCTTCAAGAACTTCGTCTTCACTTGGGATTCCATGGCAAACTACTTCATTTATAGATGTGCAACAGCTTTTAGGAAATCCTTCATAACCTAATGTAGCAGGAATAGCTCCATGAGAAACAGTATAATCGTAAACCAATTTGTCTATTTCAGCCGTACTCATGCCGGCATGGATTTCTCGCCCTACCAGGTCCAGCACTGCCGTATTGATAATGCCACTCTTACGGATACCTTCAATCTGTTCTGGTGTCTTGATTAAAGAACGAGTCGGAACTAAATGCCCCCGTTCTTGCCAATATAATACCTTTTTATCTAACTCGGTCAGTTCCGCTCCTTTGGGAACTCGCCAATTTATTTTATTCCTTCTCATAGTTTTAATACTTAAAACACTACGCAAAGTTACAAAAAGCACCGGAATATTCAATGAACAAACAGAGGTTTTAAAAACCGGAAACGACATTTATTAAAACAGCAACGCTGTTTCTAAGCTCAATTAACCATCTCTTTTTCCTGTTCTTCGACTATTTACAAGTCCCCGAGCAGACCCTGTATCGATAATCTCGCCGGAAGGCATATAAATAAATCAAGCCTTATACATATCCGACTGTCATGACATATTATACATATAGAATCTGCTTAAGAAGCAGGCAACTCAACCTTTCATTGCCCGTTTCTTTATTCAATCCTCCTACAGATCTTTATCAATGTTTTTTACTTAGCCTCATAATGCATCCTGCTTCAACTGCTCCACAAATGCATCTATACGATGCAGTTCTTTAAGAATATCAATGCTTTGCGGACAATGCGGGTTACAGGTCTCACACCCGATACAATGACTTGCCTGACGCAGCTTTGGCACGCTGCGGTCATACCCTACAAGGAAAGCACGCCGAGCCCGACGATAATTTTCATCCTGCCGGCTCATTTACGGATTTCATTTCCCGCTTTGTTGAAAAACGGTTTACACAATGCAAAGCATCATGCTTACACGTATCCAGACAATCCATACAAGCCACACACCGGCTGTAATCTATCTGGTGATTCTTTATATCGATACAGGCTGACTTGCACCTCTTTTCACACAAACGGCAGTTACGGCATTTCTCTGCATCGATAACGGGTCGAAAAACAGAAAAACAGGAAATAAACCCAAGGAATGTGCCCACCGGACAGATGGCGTTGCAATAGGTGCGCCCGTTACGCCATGCCAACACGGCCAAACCATCCATGAAGCAAACCGGTAAAGTCAAGGAATAAAAAAGTTACCATTACAAAAAACAGAATGGAAAGTGTTAATCGAATTTTACGTAACATGCGTTTGTATTTTTAGTTTGAAAGCAAAAATAAAAAACAATAATAAAACGTTTTTTATCTCTATTAAGATATCAGGTAGAAACATAAGCCTTAAAAGGGGATTATGGACAAAAAGTTACCATTTAAGAGCAGCAACTTCAGAAAAACAGAAACTTTACTTGCTGTATATAAAAATAAAACCTATATTTGGCGCGAATTAAAGATACTTTTGTATAAACCTTATAACAAAAATACTATTATGAGCCTTGAAAAAACTTTAGTTATTTTAAAGCCCAGTGCAGTACAGCGTGGGCTTATCGGAGAAATAACCAGCCGTTTCGAACGCAAAGGTCTGCGCCTCGCAGGCATGAAAATGATGCAGCTTACTGAAGAAATATTAAATGAACATTATGCACATTTAGCAGAACGCCCATTTTTTGCACGTGTAAAGGCTTCTATGATGGCTTCACCTGTCATTGTCTGTTGCTATGAAGGAGTAGATGCCATTCAAGTAGTCCGCTCCATGACGGGAGCCACAAACGGACGAGTAGCCATTCCGGGTACCATCCGAGGTGATTTCAGTATGAGTTCACAAGAGAACATTATTCATACTTCCGATTCTCCCAAAACTGCAGCTACTGAAGTAGCCCGTTTCTTCCAGCCTGAAGAATTATTCGAATACCAGCAAAATGCATTCCCATTCTTATATTACACAGATGAATATCAGTTAGTATAAAGATTTACGGGAAAGAACAGATAGATGCTTACAGGAACGCCTATTCCATAAGTAAAGAGCCGTATCAACACCTCACACAGCTAAGCTTGATACGGCTCTTCTATATTTTATTTAAGCCTTATAAGCGCTTCAGTTGTAAAGAATCACTTGAATGCAAGATTGAACTGTGAGCCAGATAATCGGCTGTTCCAGCGTAAATATACATCACACTTCCTCCCTTGATTGCATCAATAATAGGACGGGACAGAGCCGGAGGAAGAGCCGGACACCCCAAGCTTCGCCCTAAGCGACCACCGCACCTTGCAACCGAAGGATCAGCATAATCCGCTCCATGCACTACTATCGAACGCATCCGGGCCTTATCATTGATACCCTTTTCCAAACCATTTAAGATAAGCGAATAACCATTTTTTCCCTGATAGGTGGTTTCGGTAAGATAAAATCCTAACGAACTTTTATATGAACCATATTCATTAGAGAAAGAAGTGGCATAATTATTTCCGCTGTTCCGCCCATGAGCAACCACTGAAGAGAAGAGCATCTTATGTTCCTTCATATCAAAAACATAAAGACGTTGTTCTGTAGAGGGTTTTGAAAAGTCAATCACGGTAAGTACCTCTCGCTTCCGGTCTGTAATCTTCCAATACCCGGTCACTGCTTGACAGAAAGCTTCTTTATTCAAAACGCCTTCCAAAGCCATAGACTCATACAATTCTGTCGCCACATCCGTCTTAATGGCGCGGTTTACTTCGGGCATCCCTGATTTACCCGTAACAAATACAGAGCCCGGTAATAAGAGGAAAAAGATGGAGAATATAAATTGCCGCATGAAAAAGCCTAATTAAATAATGGCGGCAAAGATACTGATTTTGAATAGAATAACAGAAACATATTAAGATATATTAAAGATGTTTCAATCTATTCAATGACAACAACCAGCGTTTTCTCCACCGGAGTTCTGTCAAAAATAAACTTTGCATGCGAAGTGGCATTTCGCACGCACATATGCGAACGGGGAACTGTACCCAGTGACCAGCTGTATTCAATCATAGCTGTACGTGGTACATTCACCGGAACTCCATGTATATAGGCACCATTTGTGAAACGGCTGGCATAGGGAGCATATCCTCCGAGTGCCGATGATCCGTCTTTCAAAAACAGCATTTTTTCTTTTTTCTGCTGGAGCAAGAACATACCTAACGGTGTTTCCTGTGCATACGGAGGGGCATGCCGACCGGTAGTTGCCGGGTTCATGCTTCTCACCTCCCATCTACCCTCTTCCGCACGCTCCAGAACAGCAATATTCTGATCTTTCCGATCTACAAAAATAACGTGATGAAATTGAGTTGAATCAGGTAACAGTTTTAAATAGCGCTGTGGAATCAGCCACTCTCCTTTCATTGTAATCGGAGCAATACGGTAAAAACTTCCCTCAGCTGCAATAATATGTGCCAAGAAGCCATCCCTCCCATAGCGTTCTGGGGTCACAGTATCTTCAGGAAGATATAAAGGAACCGACTGATAGCGCTCTACCCCCAAGGTATCCGCCACCCGACGGTAAGCATTACGTATATACTTACGTACCAAAGGAGCTTCTCTGTTCCGGTTCTGATAATTTTGAAAGACACCCCAGTTTTTTTCCTCAGCCTGTATGTTCTCAACAAAAGCCAGGCATTTGCGAATGGCATCCCACTTAAATGAACGCACTGTATCGCCATACGGATAAACGTCATCTAAAGTATACCGGTCGAATAATAAAGACTTTGAAACGATTATATCCTCAGATGTCAGTTCCTTTCTATGAAAAGATAAATCGAGAGCAGACGTAATCACCTCAAGCATGCTTTGTCCTTGCTTTTCCCCAAGTACATCCTGCGTCATTTGCTTTTGGCAACTTGCCAGAAGTAATCCTGCCACACCCATCATCCAAAGAATACACCGCCTCATAAAACAGTCGTTTTAAGGTTATTTACAAATATAATAAACTTTATAGATATAAACAAACTTATCGGGTATTCCGTTCAGCAAAATAAGCTCCGTCAAGATTGCATAGAATCATCTTCAACAAACCTTAAAGTCTCCACCTTTTCCAGACGGGCTCTCAATTTCTCCATCATTGACTTGCGAATACGCAGCCTCATCACACAGTCCATATCATACGACTGAGACAATATTTCGGGAGATTCTTCTTTTACAATACGCATTACACTGTTCATAAACGGATATTCAAAAGCAATCTCCACATCCGCATCCACCGTTTTTTCAATAACAACCGCTTCATCCAAAGCTTGAGCGGCAGCAGTACGATACGCCACAATCAGTCCGCTGGTCCCCAATTTGATTCCCCCAAAATAGCGCACCACAATTACCAGTACATCTGTCAATTCCTTGGAATTTATTTGTCCCAAGATAGGCTTTCCCGCCGTTCCTGAAGGCTCTCCGTTATCATTTGCGCGAAAATCCTTGCGCTCAGCCCCCAGCATATAGGCATAACAAACATGACGGGCATCGTAATATTTCTTTTGATATTCGTCTAAATACGTCTTGATTTCTTCAAGCGTACGCACAGGCAATGCTATCGCAATAAACTTACTGCGCTTCTCCGTATAAATGGATTCTGATAATCCTTCAATCGTTTTATAAGAGTCTTCCACCATCACTTTTGCTTTTACCGATGATACATACTCTGACAGAGTATGAACCAACTAAACATTCTGTTTTTACAGATGCAAAGGTAGTAATTTTATCAGCATCTTCATAATGGCAACAGGAAATAGCCGGAGACCGTGAAAGCCTCTTTGAGCAATCACAGCTTCCGGCTATATCTTTCAAATGTCAGAAACGCGTATTCCCGTTATTGAACAAAAGAATTTGCTTAACTCAATTTGTGAATTACCAGTCCCGAACGAAGCTTGGGCTCAAACCAGGTGGTCTTTGGCGGCATGATATTACCCGTATCGGCTATATCCATCAGCTGCTTCATTGAAACAGGATACAAAGCCAATGCCACCTTCATTTCACCACTGTCTACCCGCTTTTTCAGTTCTCCCAAGCCGCGTATACCTCCTACAAAGTCTATGCGTTTATCCGAACGCAAATCTTTGATTCCTAATATTTCATCCAGAATCAAATTCGAAGAAATAGTTACATCCAGTACCCCTATCGGATCATGGTCATCATAAGTACCCGGTTTTGCTGTCAGACTATACCACTTACTGTCCAAATAAAGAGAAAAATTATGAAAAGCTGCGGGTTTATACATATTCTCTCCTTTTTCCTCTATCTCAAAGTTGCGAGAAACAGCCTCCAGAAACTGAGCAGAAGTCAATCCGTTTAAATCTTTCACCACACGATTATAATCGATGATGGTCAACTGGTTTGCCGGAAAACACACAGCCATAAAGTAATTATATTCCTCATCTCCTTTATGGTTCGGATTTTCTTTTGCCTTCTCTGCTCCCACCAAGGCGGCGGCAGCACTTCGGTGATGTCCGTCGGCAATATACAGGGCAGACATATTTTCAAACAGTCGTGTAATCGCTGCAATATCCTCATCCTTGTCAATCACCCAGAAGGTATGACCAAAGCCATCGCCCGGAGCTATAAAATCATATTCCGGCTTATCAGCTACATATTTGGCAACAATCGCATCGAGCGCTTCGTTTTCAGGATAAGCAAAAAACACCGGTTCTATATTCGCATTGTTCACACGCACATGCTTCATCCGGTCTTCTTCCTTGTCGCGACGAGTCAGTTCATGCTTCTTAATAACCCCGTTCATATAATCAGGGACATACGCACCTACCACCAAGCCATACTGAGTTTTACCGTTCATGGTTTGCGCATATACGTAATAACAAGGCTTATCATCCTGCACCAGCCATCCCTTTTCCTGAAATTTCCGGAAATTTTCAGCCGCCTTTTCATATACTTTAGGGTCGTGCTCATCCGTACCCTCCGGGAAATCTATTTCCGGTTTAATAATATGATATAATGACTTTTCATTGCCTTCAGCCTCAGCTCTGGCCTCTTCTGAATTCAACACATCATACGGACGAGAAGCCACTTGCTCTATCCATTCTTTCGGAGGACGTATCCCTTTAAAAGGTTTTATTCTTGCCATATAAAAATACTATCTTTAAGGTTAAAGTCTTTTCTCGCTTTATGAAAAGAGGAACACAGAGCATTACCTCTGTGCCCTCTCTTATCTGTAACAGAAAAGTAAGTACAGTTATTTCTTATTCACACGGAATTTTTCACATCCCTCTTTCAGGAAGCCTACAATTTGTCTTGCAGCAGCAATACCTGCGTTAATATTGGCTTCAGCAGTTTGTGCCCCCATCTTCTTGGGTGTAGAAAAATAACGTCCGGGATAATGATCGGCAAATTCTTCATGATGAGCCGGCATGATATCAGTAATATATTTAACATCCGGACGATCATTCATCAACCGCAGCAAATCGGCCTCATTGATAACCTCCTTACGGGCTGTATTAAGCAGAATACCATTTTGAGGCAATCGGTTTACCAGTTCATAATCAATTGAATTTTTAGTTTCAGCTGTAGCAGGGATATGCAAAGAAACAATATCACAAGTTTCGTATAAAGCCTGAGCCGAAGTTGCCGGAGTAACCCCGTCAGCCTGAATCACATCAGCCGGACAATAAGCATCATAAGCATATACCTCCATGCCGAATCCTTTTGCAATACGGGCCACATTACGTCCCACATTACCATACGCATGAATACCCAGTTTCTTTCCTTTAAGTTCAGTACCTGCTTTCCCGTTATAGAAGTTACGCACAGCCATCACCATCAAGCCGAACACCAGTTCCGCCACAGCATTCGAGTTTTGTCCCGGCGTATTCATCACACACACGCCATGAGCCGTAGCAGCATCTAAATCCACATTATCATATCCCGCTCCGGCACGAACCACTATCTTCAGCTGTTTAGCTGCATCGAATACTTCTTTATCTATAATATCACTTCGGATAATAACTGCATCAGCATCTTTAACAGCCTCCAGTAACTGTTTCTTTTCGGTATATTTTTCTAACAGTGCCAATTCATAACCAGCCTCTACTGTTTCCTTGCGAATACCGTCAACAGCCACTTTGGCAAACGGTTTTTCGGTAGCCACTAATATTTTCATAACACGGAAGATTTTAATGATTCTTTTCAAATTCCTGCATACAATCAATAAGAGCCTGCACACTTTCTATCGGCATAGCATTATAGCATGAAGCACGGAAACCGCCCACTGAACGATGACCCTTGATGCCTACCATACCTTTTTCGGTTGCAAATTTCAAGAAATCGGCTTCCAGTTCCTTATATTCATCAGCCATTACGAAGCAGATGTTCATATAAGAACGGTCGGCTTTGTCAGTCACTGTACCACGGAACAATTTGTTACGGTCGATCTCTGCGTAAAGCATATCAGCACGCTGTTTGGCACGGCGCTGCATTTCTTCCACGCCTCCCTGAGCCTTAATCCAGCGCAACGTTTGCAATGCTGCATAAATAGGCACTACCGGAGGAGTATTAAACATGGAACCTTTTTCTACATGAGTCTGATAATTCAGCATGGTAGGAATATGGCGTGAAACTTTGCCTAAAGCATCATTTTTCACAATCACAAAAGTAACACCTGCCGGAGCCAAGTTTTTCTGCGCGCCACCATAAATACAAATATATTTTGAAACATCAACAGGGCGTGAGAATATATCAGATGACATATCGGCGACCATCGGAACCTGTACGTCCGGGTCACAATGCCATTCAGTTCCATAAATCGTATTATTTGTGGTAATATGGAAATAATCCACATCCGAAGGTACTTCATAACCTTTAGGTATATAAGTAAAGCCATCCTTTTCAGAAGAAGCCACTTCAACGGCTTCTCCAAAAGCTTTTGCTTCTTTCAATGCTTTTTTTGCCCAAGTGCCGGTATTCAGGTATGCGGCTTTCTTCTCCAAGAAGTTGTAAGGAACCATACAGAACTCCAGACTTGCTCCTCCACCCAAGAACAACACCGAATAACCTTCCGGGATATTCAGAAGTTCTTTAAACAAAGCTACCGCTTCGTCAACAACGGGCTGGAAATCTTTAGCACGGTGACTGATTTCCATCAACGAAAGTCCTGAGCCATTAAAGTCAAGAATAGCCTGAGCTGTCTTTTCGATTACCTCGCGAGGCAGGATAGAAGGTCCCGCATTAAAATTATGTTTTTTCATTTGGAAGTTTGTTTTGGTTTGACAATATGTTCTAATCACATAATGCGAAATTAGTGATTATTTTTAGACCTCCAAAAGTTTTTGTAATAATTTTATCGGGCTACCCTGTCTTTTCTTTCATTTTAGTTGAAAAATGATTAAGGTGGTAACATTTTGATAAAACAAAACACATAAATCTCCTTTCGCAGAAAATTCATGTGTTTTGCGATACAAAACCTTCGTTCTCCTCAGAAGAGAAAGGAGCACGGGCAATGACACAAAGTTATTATTTTGCCAGTTCTATCAAAGCTTTTACCCCTTTAATCTTTTCACCTTGTATGAGTTTTAACGTTTGTTTAGCTTTTAAGCGAGAAATCGCCACATACGCATAATGATCTTTCACATCAATCCGTCCCACATCTTCACGGCTCAGATTACCTTTCTTTGACAGAAAGCCTACAATATCAATTTTGTTAATCTTGTCTTTCTTTCCTTTGCCTATATATAATGTAACATAATTAGGCAATGCCGGTGATGGAGTCTTTTCCGGTAAAGAAAACGCTTCAAGTTCCTTATCCAGATAATCCGGTATCTTCTCTTCGGGATGCAAGATAAGATACGCACTCCCCTCGCTCTCCCACCGCGCTGTACGCCCGTTCCGGTGAACAAAACCATCTTTGGCTACAGGCAAATGATAATGTACTACGTGCTTGATATCTGCTATATCCAAGCCACGCGCTGCCAAATCGGTTGAAATGAGAATGGAACAGCTTCCGTTGCGGAATTTATACAAGGCTCTTTCCCGTTTATCCTGCTCCATGCCGCCATGAAAGACTTCACAATACACTTTCATTGAATGCAGATAGTTGCCTACCCGCTCTACACTTTCCCGATGATTGCAAAACACCAAGGTTGACTCGCTACCCAAAGAACAAAGCAACTTGTACAAGGTCTCCAACTTATCTTTAACCGGTGAAAGCACCTTATACAGTTGCAGCCGCTGCTCCTGTTCATCTTCAGTCAGAAAATTCAATTTAATGACCCGGTTCAAGCCAGTAAAACGAGGTATTTCCTCTGCATCAGTGGCCGACAGAAGAAAACGCCGTTTCAGGCTGGGGAACTTAGTTATTACCTCGGCCATTTCTTCCTGAAAACCAAACTCCAAGCACTTGTCGAACTCATCAATAACCAACGTACCTACCGCTGAAGCCTCAAAGTTCTGCTTATTCAGGTGGTCATTCATACGCCCCGGGGTGGCTATAATCACTGAAGGACGAATATTCTTCATCGTCCGGTGTTCCTCCATCGCCGGACGCCCGCCATAACAGCTCATCACACTGAAAGCCGTGCCCATGGATTTGAACACCTGCTCTATTTGCAGAGCCAACTCACGTGAAGGCACCAGCACAACTGCCTGCACTCCCTCAACACCCGGTTTCAGAATCTGGACCAGAGGAAGCAGATAAGCCAATGTTTTTCCCGTACCGGTAGGCGACAGAAGAATCACATCCTTGCCTTCTCCAGCTGCACTCAGAGAAGCCTGCTGCATCGCATTCAACTGCTCTATTTTCAAATTAGAAAGTATCTCCTGGATATTCATAAATTACTGTATTTTAGATTACGCTTATACAAAGATAGAGTTTTTTTCGTACATTTGCCCACCATTCATAAATGAATACGTTATGGCAGATAACTATATCGAAAGACAATACGAACAGTACCAGGCGCGTAAAGCTGCTTGGGAAAAAAGCCGGAAACATAAAGCAAACAAGAAACCTGCTACACGCCGACCCGAAGTACTCTCACAGAGTCAGGTAAAAAAAGTGGTTGCCGTTCATGATTTATCGGGGGTGGGACGTGTCTCGTTAATGGCAGTCATACCCGTTCTCTCATCCATGGGGTTTCAAGTATGCCCTCTACCTACCGCCATCCTTTCCAATCACACCCAATATGCCAACTATTCTTTCCTCGACCTCACAGATGAGATGAAGCATATTATTGAGAATTGGGAAAAGCAGAACATCCACTTCGACACATTTTATACGGGCTATTTAGGCTCAGCACAGCAGGCGCAGATTGTAGAGGACTTTATTTGCAAATTCCGCCGCCCCACCGATTTAGTAGTCGTCGACCCGGTATTGGGCGATAACGGAAAACTATATAAAGGAATATCCGATGAAATGGTTACAGAGATGCGCAAGCTGATTTGCCATGCAGATATCATCACACCGAATCTGACTGAGTTGTTTTTCCTTTCAGAAAAGCCCTTCCAGGACATGCTCTCTGATGAAGAACTGAAACCCATTTTAAAAGCACTTTCCGACAAAGGTCCGGAGATTGTCATTGTAACCAGTGTACCCGTTGCCGGAAATCCGCATATGACTTCGGTTTATGCCTATAACCGCATCGGCAACCGTTATTGGAAAGTGACCTGCCCTTACCTTCCGGCACACTATCCGGGAACAGGTGATACTTTTACAAGCGTGATAACGGGTGCACTCATGCAGGGCGACAGTCTCCCTATTGCCTTAGACCGCGCTGTTCAGTTTATCCTTCAAGGAATACGGGCTACATTCGGCTATGAATATAATAACTTGGAAGGAATCATGCTGGAGAAGATTTTACATAACTTAGACATGCCTATCCAGATAAGCAGCTACGAACTGGTTGAATAGACGGAGGGAAAAATTACCTTAAAGGCATGATAGCACTACAGTCTATTTCTATTTCTCCAAAATCGATCATGGCATTAAACAGACGGATCTTCTGAAAACGAGACAAATCATCTGCATGAATATCCAAAGGGCGAATCATTCCTGCATCCAGCAGGCAAGCCCTCTGGGTCCCCTCAAGCAGAGGAGATGCTGGCGTATACCAGCCCGTACCATCCCCTAATGCGATATTGGCGATGGAAGTATCCGTAAGCAATCCGCCGCGCACTATCAGCACATCGTCAGCCTCTCCACGGCAAGCAAAAAGAGCATTTAGCTCCGAACGGTCTGCCCGCTTCCTCCGATATTCAATCTGCCCACCCCGCACCAACTGCAACGAGTGTACCGGACGTATTTGATAAGGGAAAAATTCCACCGACTCTACGTCACGGCCATACGTCACCCGGCAGCGGGTTCGCTCTTCATAAGGAGAAGCATCTATATAAGTTTCAAGAGAAACAGACCGGTCAACTCCCCACACTTCACGGAGCACCTCATTCATCCTACGGTCATGGTAAGCGATATTACGCAACCGCCCTTTCTCTATCCGAATCGTTTCAATATATCGGCACATATACTTTCTTTTTCATTTCATCGTATTCATCGTTCACGTCACTCTGAAACGTAATTCCTCCCCCACTTTTAAAAATCATGCGGTTATCCTCTCCTTGCTCAAGAAAACGAATCAGCACCCCGCTATCTAAGTTATTTCCGTCGAAATACCCCATCACTCCGGTATAAAAACCGCGGCGATACGTTTCCGCCTCTCTGATAATCTCCACCGTTTTCTTCTTCGGAGCACCGGTGATAGAACCCGCAGGAAGCAAACGGAAAAACAAGGTTCCCAATTCCTCCCTATAGTTTTCCGGAAGCTTTCCCCGTATTTCCGAACTCATCTGAAGCAGCCGTCCCTTATGCGTACGCAACTCGTCCAGATAGCGGTAACGGGTTACGGTCACCTCGGTTGCTATCTGGCTCAAGTCATTCCGTATCAAATCCGTAATCGTAGCATGTTCAGCAGCCTCTTTCTCATCGTTGAGCAGAAGTTCACGCGCATTGGGAAGTGAGGCGTCTATCGTGCCCTTCATCGGATGCGAGTATATAAATCCGCCGATAATCCGCACAAATATTTCAGGAGAAAACACCGTAAAGCAATCTTTTACCCAAAGCTTGTATTTTGCCTGAGCATGTTCAAAAAGCTGAAGCAGTGACAAGTCGGTCTCCACCGGTGTAGCACAGGTCAGATTGGTCAGAAAAGAGTTTCCGGCATACAAGTTGCGGTATACTACATCAAACGACTGGGCATACGCATCGAACGACTGCGGATAAGACTTCCATTTGAAGTGAGTCGGATAAGGGGTATGAAGCCTATCATCATTAGTCTTTCCCGAAAAGTCAAACCGGATTTCATCGGCAGATACATCCTCAATCCGCTCTATCAGGCAATGCTCCATATCAAAATCAATCAGGAAGAAGAATGGAGTTTGTGTCTTCCCCCACAGGTTCATACGCTGTATAGCCTCTCCCTTTTTATAAAATGTCATTTTTTTCATGCATGCTTCGTTTTAAATGATAAAATATAGCAGGTCACTCCTACCGCCACTGCAAGCATCAATATCCTTAATCCCCAGTGGGTAAAGATAAATACGGAACAGTTAACCGCTGTAAGCCATAACAACAACAAGATAATGATTTTTGCATGAAGAGGTATGGACTTATCTTCACGGAAATTACGGATATAGACTCCCAGATATTTATGGTTGAGCAACCATGCATAAGCCCTTGGGGAGCTCCGGAAAAACAAGGCCGCAGCAAGCAACAGGAAAGGAGTTGTAGGCAGAACGGGCAAAAATATCCCCAAAACGCCTAAAGCCAAAGAGACTGAACCGATGAGCAGATAAATATATTTCATGATGCAAATATACAATGAAAAGGCTTAGGAAACTGCATTTATGCTGGCATATTAAAAAGAATCTGTGCCTTGCGGTAAGCCGAAGGGGGTCTGCGGTCTATGTATGCCCCTAGTACTTTCACGGAAACACTGGAATACTTCGGAGAAAGTACAAAAACGCTTCCGCATTTCACCGCGCCAACAGCACCACAAAAAAGACCCGGCTTCTCATAAAAAAACTAAAAATAAGCCTTTAAAACAGCACTTCTTTCTTTCGGAACATTTTTACTGAAATTCAGAGGGCTGATATTTCCCGTTTTATGCCGTTCTTTGTATGCCAAAAAGAAAGAAACATGAAAAAGACTTATGTACTCCCGTTTTTAATGGGACTATTTTTGCTTTTAGGGTGTGACATGATAGAATATCATCCCTATGATTTGGATATTCACGGAGAAACTGATATTAATGCTAAAAACATCCGGCTGATTGAAGAGAAATTAAACAGAAAAGAAAAGATTTCTTTTGCTGTAATCAGTGATACGCAGCGATGGTACGATGAAACGCAAGAAGTGGTTGATTTGATTAACCGACGCAATGATATTGATTTTGTGGTGCATACCGGAGATATTTCCGACTTCGGAATGAAGCTGGAATTTGAGAAACAACGCGATATATTAAATGTGCTCCGTGTTCCTTATGTATGCCTACTGGGTAACCATGACTGTCTGGCTACCGGACAAGAGGTATTCAACCGGATTTTCGGACCGGAAAACTTTTCATTCACGGCTGGCAACACGCATTTCATTTGTCTGAATACCAATGCGCTTGAGTTTGATTACAGTGCTGCAATTCCTGACTTCACCTTTCTGAAAGACGAATTGAAAAAACTGCCAGACCATGTTACCAAGACTGTAGTAGCCATGCATGCCGGACCTTTCTCGGAACAGTTCAACAACAATGTGGCAGATGTTTTCCATCACTATCTTAAGCAGTTCCCCGGTTTGCAGTTCTGCATCTACGGACATGGACACAGCATTCAGGCCGATGATTTCTTCAACGATGGAATCATGTATTACGAATGTACCTGCATCCATAAGCGCGCTTACCTCTATTTCACCATTAACGAAAATGAATACACCTATGAAGTTGTTGATTTTTAATTTGATATTTCTACTTATATCCTGCATTCCTTCTTATGGAGCACAGCCTGAATCTGCCGCAGCAAACGATTCTTCCTTTACCCAAACACGCCGCTGGGACAAAAGGGTTCATCTGAAATACAAGGGATGGCAGCAGTTAAAGCCAACGCATATTAAATGGCAATATGCCGGAGGGATGGGCGTATCCTCTTTGGGGATAGGATGGGATTACGGAAAGCGGAGACAGTGGGAAACTGATTTTCTGATAGGATATCTTCCCACCAGATATGCCGACGAGTTCAAACTGACTTTTACTGTCAAGCAGAACTACATCCCATGGAGCATCACGCTGAAAGACCGGTGGGTCATCGAACCTTTCTACACCGGACTTTATCTGACCACCATAACCGGTGAGGAATTCTGGAAGAAAGAGCCGGGAAGATACCCGAACTCCTATTATAATATATCCACCAAGGTGCGTCCGTATATTTTCATAGGTCAGCGTGTAGGCTTTGACCTTCCCCATCCGGTATTGCGAAATATTTCTGCCTTCTATGAAATCAGTACGTGCGAGATGTACCTCATCAGCAAGGTGACTAACAAAGCGTTGACCATGAAAGATATCCTTCGTTTTTCATTCGGGCTGAAATTGTATTTATTCCGCGAGCCAAAATAAGCATAAATGATTTATACCTCAGCTCGCAGGTTCGCTTTCAAGGTTACAAGATAACAAGGTAACGAATTGAAATTTTGCGGAACTTGCGAGCTGAGATTTTGCGGAACCTAAATGATAGATAAAAGAAAGAAGCAAATCAAGATTCAATTACACGATGCGGTTTACCGTCAACTCCGGAAAATCATGGAGAAGCATCAGCAACACCCCTTCCTCATTCATACGCCTGGCTTTGACAACCATCGTTACCCGATAGCATCCCTGAGCTTCCTCGTTCATTTCGTAGGAGGTAATCTGATAATCCGCTGAAGCAAACTTCGATGAAACTGCCTTTAACACGTTCCCATCCTTGGTAGAAAACTCTATAATCATATTCCGCATGCCGATACTCTTGAAACAATGGCTCAGCGTTTCAAGTCCTACCAGCACCAGAACCGTTGCGGTTATTCCGATGGCGTACATCCCCGCTCCTACTGCCAGCCCGATGCCCGATGTAGCCCATACACCAGCTGCTGTAGTCAGCCCTCGTACCACCTGCTTCTGCAATAAGATAATCGTACCCGCACCGATAAAGCCTATTCCGCTCACCACCTGTGCAGCCAAACGGCTAGGGTCTAACCGGACCAGGTCTTTTTCCAGTACATCCATAAATCCATACTGCGAAACAATCATCATCAGTGCACTCCCTAGAGCCACCAGAAAATGAGTGCGATACCCTGCCTCTTTGGCACGGTATTCACGCTCCAGCCCTATCAATACCCCCATCAGTCCCGCCACAAATAACCTCAAACTAAAGTCGATGTAAATATTCATTTCAAGTCTTATTTTATAATCCATTTTAAAGATAGAAAAAACTTAGAATATTTGCTATCTTTGCGAATGAAAAAAGTTCGATAATTGCTTATGAAATACAAATTGCTCGTCCTGGATTTGGACGGAACACTTACCAACAAAAAAAAGGAAATAACAGAACACACACGCCAGACCCTGATTCAGGCACAAGAAAAAGGGCTGAAAATAGTCCTCGCTTCAGGACGCCCCACCTATGGGGTAGCACCACTGGCTGAGAAACTGGAACTGCAGAAATATGAAGGCTATATTCTTTCATATAACGGCGGAGAAATCATCGACTGGAAAACAGGGGAATTAATGTATAAAAACCTGCTTGACCACGATGTTCTCCCCTATCTTTACCAATGTGCCAAACAGAATGATTTTGCCATTGTAACCTATGATGGAGAATATGTGCTGACAGAACACCCCGATGATGAATATGTACAGAAAGAAGCCATTCTGAATGTCATGAAGACCAAAAAGGTGGCTAATTTCTTAGATGCAGTTAAACACCCCATTGCCAAATGCCTGATTGTGGGTGAGCCCACCCGTCTGGCCGTACTCGAAAAAGAGATGTATGAACATCTGAAAGACCGCATGGGAGTTTTCCGCTCAGAACCTTACTTCCTTGAACTGGTACCTAAGGGAATAGACAAGGCACAGTCGCTCTCTGTCCTGCTGAAAGAAATTGGGATGACCAAAGACGAAATGATTGCCATCGGCGACGGTTTCAATGACTTATCTATGATTAAATATGCCGGTCTGGGTATTGCCATGGAAAACGCACAAGACACTGTAAAAGAAAATGCCGATTTCATTACCCTCTCCAACGAAGAAGACGGAGTGGCTTATGCTGTAGAAAAATTCTTCTTGGCAAACGCATAACAATCCTACCTACCCTACTGAAACGATACGTTCTTTAAGGAATGACATAAAAAGTAGAACCCCCGGAGATTCACCAGGGGTTCTACTTTTTTATTATATAAACGGTGGGCGCACTTCAACATATCCTCACCGCAACATGAAAAACTTCGGTTATTTCAAAAGATCCAACTGCTTGAAACATTTAATCAGCTTCTCAATAGCAAAGTCAACCTGCTCTTTCGTGTGAGTTGCCATCAAAGCAAAACGAACCAAAGTGTCCTGAGGAGCACAAGCGGGAGGAATTACCGGATTGATGAATACGCCTTCATCAAAAGCCAATTTAGTAACTTCGAAGGTCTTGTCTGTATCGCGCACGTAAAGCGGAATAATCGGACTTTCGGTTTCACCGATTTCGAATCCGGCATCACGGAAAGTCTTCAACGCATAGTTTGTAATCGTCCACAAGTTTTTCTGGCGTTCCGGCTCAGTCTTGAAGATACGGATAGCCTCTCTGGCTGCAGCTGTAGCTGCCGGCGTATTACTTGCCTGGAATATATAAGAACGGGCATTATGACGTAACCAGTTAATGGTATCTTTATCACCAGCCACGAAACCTCCGATTGAGGCCAGCGACTTACTGAAGGTACCCATAATCAAATCCACATCTTCAGTCACTCCAAAATGATCGCATACACCACGGCCTTCACGTCCGAATACACCCAAACCATGAGCTTCATCTACATAAACACTCGCATTGTATTTCTTCTTTAAGCGGATAATCTCCGGAAGATTAGCCAAATCTCCTTCCATAGAGAATACGCTGTCCACCACAATCAGCTTAATGGCATCAGGCTCGCATTTCTGCAATTCCTTTTCCAAAGCCTCCATGTCGTTATGTTTATATTTCAACTGAGTGGCAAAAGAAAGACGGCGACCGTCTACGATAGAAGCATGGTCACGGTCATCACAGATGATATAATCTCCACGTCCCACTAATTGAGGAATAACACCTTCATTTACAGTAAAGCCTGTTGAAAAACAAAGAGCCTCATCCTTGCCCACAAACTCAGCAAGTTCTTTCTCCAGTTCAACATGAATATCAAGCGTTCCGTTCAGCAAACGTGATCCGGCACAACCTGTACCGTATTTGCGGGTTGCCGCAATAGCCGCCTCTATAATTCTGTCATCATGAGTCAGCCCCATATATGAGTTCGAGCCGAACATTAACACTTTCTTTCCGTCCATGAATACCTCTGTATCCTGGGCACTATCTATCTCACGGAAATAAGGATAAACGCCTCTCTCCATATACATTTGAGGCACTCTGAATTTACTTAATTTATCTTGTAACAATCCCATATTATAATAATATAACTTTTTCTCCCAAAATTGAAAAATCGTGCAAAGATAATAATTTTATCCCAAAACCGACGCTAACAGAACGAAAAAACTCAATATTCAAGCAAATATCTGCAAAAAATGTGGACTTTTATTTTAAGAATATTAATTTTGCGCTTCAAAGTTTCAGGAGAAAACCAAAAATATGGAGCAAAAAAAACGTATCATATTCGTTGTCAACCCCATTTCGGGAACAAATGGCAAAGAGGCTATTCTTCAATTAATAGAAAATGTATTAGACCATTCACGGTATGAATATACCATCCGTAAGACTCAATATGCCGGACATGCTACCGAAATCGCTGCCCAAGCTGTAAACGAACAGGCAGACATGGTGGTGGCCATCGGGGGAGACGGAACAATCAACGAAATAGGGAAAGCACTGATTCAGTCTCAAACTGCACTGGGAATCATCCCCTGTGGGTCAGGGAATGGATTGGCACGACATCTGCGCATTCCCCTCGACCCTAAAAAGGCAATTCATATTTTAAATACAGGCATCACTAAAAACATCGACTACGGAATCATTGACGGCCATCCGTTCTTTTGCACGTGCGGTGTGGGATTTGATGCCTTTGTCAGCCTGAAGTTTGCTGATTCGGGCCGACGCGGACTGCTTACTTATCTGGAAAATACGCTTCATGAAAGCCTGACTTACCGTCCTGAAACGTATGAAATAGAAAACTCTGCCGGGACCGTACGCTACAAGGCTTTTCTCATAGCTTGTGCCAATGCGTCACAGTATGGAAACAATGCCTATATTGCTCCGCAAGCCTCACTTACCGACGGCATGATGGATATTACAATTCTCGAACCTTTTACGGTACTTGATGTCCCCTCGCTTTCTTTCCAGCTCTTCAACAAGACAATCGACCAGAACAGCCGTATCAAGACCATGCGCGATGACCGTATTGTCATCCACCGCACCGCAGAGGGAGTATTCCACTTTGACGGTGACCCGGCTATGGGAGGAAAAGACCTGGAGGTGAAAATCGTACATCAAGGTCTGAAAGTCATTGCCCCGCTGAACCCGAAGCTGATGTGCGGACAGCCCACCAGCATCCTGCAACATGTCACCGATTTTATCGGACGAAGACCGATTTCATCGAGCATTGCAGAAAAACACCGGCAACTTCTTACGCTCAACCAGAATCTGCTAAGAAAACTTTCTAAAAAATAAAACAACAGAAGTCAGGTGCGGAAAATCAATTCCGTTCCGTGCCTGACACTGTTTTACAGATACAGGTAATAATCTTTGACCAGAGCTAAAAACTCAGGGGCATAAACATGACGCTCCAGCTCGATGGTGAGATGCCCCACCTCTGCCGAAGCAATTCCTTCTTTTTTGAAAGTCATCAACACCCGCTTGGGCTCGGCACCGGGTTTCGTATGCACCCATACCTGGCAATGAAGATACAGCCCCTGCCGAGTGGCTTCCGCAATAAAATCAGGAGCTGCCGCCGAAGGAAGGATGACGGAAAAACGCCCTTGCCCAGCCAATAAAACCGACACCGCCGCTATCAGTTCAGAGAAAGCGAGCCCCTCGGTGTGGCGTGCAGCATTCCGGCGCTGTTCCGGACACATTACCTTTTCTGTAAAGTAAGGAGGATTAGACACTATTAAATCAAACCTTCTGCCACATTCTTCTGCAAACTTTCGCACATCTCCCTGCTGCACTGCAATCTGCTCCGGCCAAGGTGAGTTTCGCACATTCTCGCAGGCTTGAATCACCGCATCCTCATCAATGTCAATCGCCTGAATATCTGCATCACACCGCTGCGATAGCATCAAGGCTATCAACCCTGTACCTGTACCTACATCCAAAACCGAACGTACTCCTGCCACATCAGCCCAAGCACCCAGCAAAACTCCGTCTGTGCCCACTTTCATCGCACAGCGGTCATGGTAAACCGTAAAACGTTTAAACTTAAAAAAAGGATTCGACATTTATTTACTCATCTCTGTTTTATCAAGAGCAAAAATATACAAATCTCAAAATACAGCCAACTATCAGACCGATATTCACGAATATTAAAGGTTTGAGTCGTTACTTTTTTTTCTGTTTCCGTCAAAATCACTAACTTTGTACCCGTTTCAATCTAAATGAAACCTATTTTAAAAGAACAAGACACGAGAATAGTTATGATAAAGAAAACCAGAAAAAGAAACATATCGACAGGTCGGGAAGGCGAAGATATATCCATGCTGACCGAAATAGTTACTACCCCTGAAGAAGTTATGCCGGAAGAGCTGAACGAGGAAATCCCTGTCATGACGTTACGAAACATGATTATATTTCCTTCAGTGGTAATGCCGGTTACCGTAGGGCGGCAAAGCACTTTGAAATTGGTCAACTCGGCATTCAACAACAAGCGCTCCATCGTAATTGCTACCCAGCGACTGGTTGAAGTTGAAAACCCCGGATTCAAAGACCTGTACCCCGTTGCTGTGGTAGGAAAGGTTCTCCGCATATTTGAAATGTCAGGAGGAAACACCACGGTTATCCTTCAGGCGAATGGGCCTAAAGTGCACATCGATGAAATCACTTCAACCCGCTCTTTCCTCAAAGGAAAAGTCAGCGTCATTGAAGAAAATAACATGCTCGAAAAAAATGAAGAAACCAAAGCTTTGATTGATTCATGCCGCGAGCTGAGTACCAAGCTCTTGGAGTTATCAGACCAAATGAGTCCAGACACTTCTTTCGCCTTGAAAAACATTGATGCCGTAGATGTATTTGTCAACTTTATTTGTGCCAACTTCCCTTTCAGCCTTGAAGACAAGTTCTCGCTACTTGAGCAAGATTCGCTGAAGGAACGTATGTACCGTTTAATCCAAGTGCTCAACAAGGAGGTACAGCTGGCTACTCTGAAACAAAACATCCAGATGCGTACCCGTGAGGAGCTCGACCGCCAGCAGCGTGAATATTTTCTCCAGCAGCAAATCAAGAACATACAAGATGAACTGGGAAATGGTCAGAATGACGAAATAGAAGAGTTGCGCAAAAAAGGGAAAGGCAAAAAATGGAGAAAAGAGGTTGCTGAAATCTACGAACGCGAAGTAACCAAACTGGAACGCATCAATCCGCAGTCGCCCGACTATAATGTTCAGATAACTTACCTGCAGACTTTGCTGGCTTTGCCGTGGGATGTTTACACCAATGATGTCATCAACATCCCTAATGCCGAAAAAATTTTGAATAAAGACCATTATGGACTTGAAAAAGTAAAAGAGCGTATCCTGGAACACCTTGCCGTATTAAAGCTGAAAGGCGACCTGAAGTCACCCATCATCTGCCTTTATGGTCCTCCGGGAGTCGGTAAAACCTCTTTAGGACGCTCCATTGCTGCTTCACTGAAACGCAAATACGTGCGTATGTCCTTGGGAGGTGTACACGATGAGGCTGAAATCAGAGGTCACCGCAAAACATACATAGGAGCCATGCCGGGACGTATCATCAAAAGTCTGATCAAAGCCGAAAGTTCCAATCCGGTCATCATTTTAGATGAAATAGACAAGCTGAGTAGTGACCGCCAGGGCGACCCGAGCTCCGCCATGCTTGAAGTGCTTGACCCGGAACAAAACAATACGTTCCATGACAACTATATTGACATTGACTACGATTTATCGAACGTCATGTTCATTGCCACGGCCAATAACTTGGGCGCCATTCCTCTTCCTCTGCTCGACCGTATGGAGCTGATTGAGGTAAGCGGTTACATTACCGAAGAAAAGATAGAAATCGCACGCCGCCACCTCATTCCTAAGGAAATGGAAGCGAACGGACTGAAAAAAGAGCATGTCAAGTTCAGCAAAGCGGCTATCGAATATATCGTTGAGAACTACACCCGTGAAAGTGGGGTTCGTGAGCTTGAAAAGAAAATCAGCAAGGTCATGCGGAAAATCGCATTAGAAATAGCCAGCGATAAGTTCATCGGACAGCATGACTTGAAGCCAGCCGACATTAAAACGTATCTGGGTACTCCTGAATACTCACGCGACAAATACCAGGGCAATGACTATGCCGGTGTGGTAACCGGACTGGCATGGACTGCCGTAGGTGGTGAGATTCTGTTTGTTGAAACCAGTTTGAGCAAAGGAAAAGGAGCTCCCCTTACTCTGACCGGAAACTTGGGGGATGTCATGAAAGAATCGGCTATGCTTGCCTTGGAATACATCAAAGCCCACAGCCACCTTCTGAACTTGCCGGAAGGCATCTTTGACAACTGGAACATCCACATCCACGTACCCGAAGGAGCTATTCCGAAAGACGGACCTTCTGCCGGTATCACCATGGTTACTTCACTTGCTTCGGCTCTGACCCAGCGGAAAGTAAAACCGAACCTCGCCATGACCGGAGAAATCACCCTGAGAGGAAAGGTACTGCCGGTGGGTGGAATCAAAGAGAAAATTCTGGCAGCAAAACGGGCTGGCATCAAAGACATTATCTTGTGTGAGGAAAACCGGAAAGATATTGAAGAAATCCAGCCGATATATCTGCAGGGAGTAACCTTCCATTATGTGAAAGACATTAAAGATGTGCTTGACTTGGCTTTAACCGATGAGAAAGTTGCTGATGCGATAGACTTTACACTAACCGACGATAAGAAAGAGAAAAAACAATGAAATTTGAATTACAATATACAGACCCACGCTCCAATGCACGTGCGGGTCTGATTACCACCGACCACGGACAGATAGAAACACCGATTTTCATGCCCGTAGGAACATTGGGTTCTGTTAAAGGAGTACATCTGCATGAGATAAAAGAGGATATCAAAGCCCAGATTATCTTGGGAAACACCTATCATCTTTATCTGCGCCCAGGACTGGATGTTATTGAAGGAGCCGGAGGATTGCATAAGTTCAACGGATTCGACCGCCCTATGCTGACCGACAGCGGAGGCTTTCAAGTATTTTCTCTTTCCGGCATACGCAAGATGAGAGAGGAAGGCGTAGAGTTCCGCTCCCACATCGACGGCTCCAAGCATCTGTTTACTCCAGAGCGTGTCATGGACATCGAGCGTACCATCGGAGCGGATATCATGATGGCTTTCGATGAATGTGCTCCGGGAACTTCCGATTATAACTATGCCAAGAACTCTATGGAACTGACCCACCGCTGGCTGGACCGCTGTATCACCCGGTTCAATGAAACCGAACCGAAATATGGCTATAACCAGTCGCTCTTCCCCATCGTACAAGGCTGTGTTTATCCCGATCTCCGACGCCGCTCTGCCGAGTACATCGCCTCCAAGGGAGCCGACGGCAATGCCATCGGAGGACTTGCTGTAGGAGAACCTACCGAGAAGATGTACGAAATGATTGAAGTGGTCAATGAAATTCTTCCCAAGGATAAACCCCGATACCTCATGGGAGTGGGTACTCCCGTAAATATCCTTGAAGGAATAGAACGCGGAGTAGATATGTTCGACTGTGTAATGCCTACCCGTAACGGACGAAACGGCATGATTTTCACGAAAGACGGTATCATGAACATGCGAAACAAAAAATGGGAAAAAGATTATGCCCCCATTGAAGCCGACGGAGCCTCTTACGTGGATACCATGTATAGCCGTGCTTACCTGCGTCATCTGTTCCACGCACAAGAACTCCTTGCCATGCAAATAGCCTCTATCCACAACCTTGCCTTCTACCTCTGGCTGGTGGGTGAAGCCCGCAAACATATCATTGCCGGCGATTTTGCAATATGGAAACCCATGATGGTAAAACGTCTTTCTACGAGACTATAAAAAGAATATCTGAACACTCATGAAGGAAAACCTTTTTAAGAAAAAGTGGCTGAAAAGGCTTGACCGGTACATCATCGTCAAGTTCCTGGGTACCTACTTCTTTGCCATAGCTCTGATTATTTCAATCGCCGTGGTTTTTGACATCAATGAAAACATTGATGATTTCATCAAAAACAAAGCTCCTATCAGTGCCATCGCATTCGATTATTACCTGAACTTCATCCCCTATTACACCAACCTGTTCAGTCCCTTGTTTGTGTTTATCGCGGTTATCTTCTTCACGTCAAAGTTAGCGGAAAATTCGGAGATTATCGCCATGTTCTCTACAGGAATGAGCTTTAAGCGACTCATGGTACCTTACATGATTTCGGCTGCCATCATCGCTGCGGTGACTTATGTGCTGGGCACTGAAATTATTCCTACCGGAAGCGTAACCCGACTTGAGTTTGAACGGATTTACAAAAACAAGCGTTCATCTGATTACGCACGAAATATCCAGCTTGAAGTCGATTCTGGTACAGTGGCATACATGGAGCGCTACGAAGGTTACAATAAAACCGGATACCGCTTCTCACTGGACAAGTTTGAAAACCACCAGCTGGTTTCTCACTTGACAGCACGACGTATTACCTACGATACCACAGGCGTACACCGGTGGATTATCAAAGACTACATGATACGTGAAATGAAAGGCATGCGCGAAATCATCACAAAAGGGGAACGTATCGACTCTACCATCAATATGGAACCGCAAGACTTCCTCATTAAGCGCGGACAGCAGGAAACCATGACCAGCCGCCAGCTTCGTGAATACATCGACAAGCAGAAAAAACGCGGATTCGCAAACATCAAGGTCTTCGAAGTGGAATATTACCGCCGCATTGCCATGTCGTTTGCTGCGTTCATCCTGACGGTTATCGGGCTATCCTTGTCTTCCCAAAAGCGCAAAGGAGGAATGGGACTCCACTTGGGTATCGGAATCGGACTCAGTTTTTCATACATCCTTTTCCAGACCATCTCATCTACCTTTGCCATCAATGGGAATATGCACCCGAATCTTGCTGTATGGATACCCAATATCCTCTATTTAGGCATTGCCGTTTACTTATACCGGAAAGCTCCCAAATAAGAGAGAAGCATACAGAACCCCTCGTTCTTCTAAAAAGTTCCTTATCAGTCACAGAGATAAGGAACTTTTTTTGTACTTTTGCCTCTCAACTAAATTCGAAACAAAAAAATGAAACTTATTCATACCATCTGCCTGTCGCTGGCATTGTCTTTTAGCAGCATCATCACCACACAGGCACAAAGCGGATATTTCCTGCATACCGTAACAAAAGGGCAAAGCCTCTATTCCATTTCTACCATGTATAACGTTACCATGGAAGACCTTATACGGCTGAACCCCGGCTGTGAAAAACAGATCCGCGCAGGCGAATCATTGAAAATTCCTCAAGCCGACAGCGGATCGAATCAGGGGAAACCTACCTTCCATACCATTCAGGCAGGCGAAACCTTATATCAGCTCACCTTAAAATATAACGTAACGGTACAAGCTATCTGTACGGCAAATCCCGGATTAAGCGCCAGCAATTTCCGGATAGGACAAGTCATTTCCATCCCGGCACAGACTGCCATTCAACCTGCCAAAAAGAATTTATCAGAAACAGCTGCTCAAACCTCTTCTGGAAAAAAGACAGACTGGCGTGACATGCATAAAGTGGAACGGAAAGAAACCATCTTCAGCATCAGCCGGCAGTATGGCATCAGTGAAGAAGAACTCATTGCTGCCAATCCCGAATTAAAGAAGGGAAAACTGAAACGTGGAAGTTTCTTGTTCATCCCCTATCCGGCTTCCAAACAACCGGCTAAAGAACCCGAGAAAACTCCGGCACGCATACCGTCAAATGAAGAGCTGTTTGCCCAGAACAAGCAGTCGTTCAAGAAAATACAAAACATAAAAGCCGCCGTATTGCTCCCGTTTACCGAAGGGAAAAACCGGGATGAGCAAATGCGCATGGTGGAATATTACGAGGGATTTCTGATGGCTGTCGACAGCTTGAAACGGCAAGGAATTTCAGTCAACCTCTACACGTACGACACGAAAGGAAAGTCTGACGTAACTCAGTCTATCCTCGCCAAAGAAGAGATGAAGAATATGGATATCATCTTTGGTCCGGCTCATGCCGCTAATGTAAAAACACTTGCTGAGTTTGCTGAAAAAAACCAGACACGTGTGGTGGTTCCCTTCTCGCCCGAAGTGGAACAGGTATTTAAAAACCCTTATATTTATCAGGTCAATACGCCCCAGTCGTATCTGTACTCCGAGGTATATGAACATTTCCTCCGCAAATTCAGCAAGGCAAATATCGTGTTCCTTGATGCCGGTACCGGACAAAATGAGAAAGCCGAATTTATCAAAGGAATGAAAAACGAACTGAAAACGAATCAGGTAGCCTATAAACATATCAGCAACTCTGATACGCTGAAAATCCTGGCAGCCATCGACTCCACACGCGAAAACATCTTTATCCCTACCTCGGGAAAAGACTTGTCACTGACCCGCCTGATTCCTCAGCTTACTCAGATTCGCCGGAGCTATCCGAATGTCGACCTTCACCTGTTCGGCTACCCCGAATGGCAAACCTATACTCAAGACTATCTGGCCAGCTTCTACGAACTGGATACTTACTTCTATTCCTCTTTCTATACCAACAACCTGTTCCCGGCAGCCGTACGCTTCACACAGGAATACCGCCGTTGGTACAGCAAAGACATGGCAAACATATTCCCCAAATATGGCATGCTCGGATTCGACACCGGATACTTCTTCCTGAAGGGGCTGGCACAAGAAGGCAGCCAGCTGGAAAATAACCTGAACAGGGTGCAAGTAACCCCCATCCAGACCGGATTCAAGTTTGAGCGCGTCAACAACTGGGGAGGGTTCATTAACCGTAAAGTATTTTTCGTTCATCTCACTAAAGACTTTGAACTCATAAAACTCGACTTCGAATAACGAAATGAAAAAATATCCTATCATTGCCGCAGCAGCATTGCTATGCCTGTGTACCCAGCCGATAAAAGCTCAGCTCCAAGACGAGCGACATAACTTTGCCGTCGGTATCAACGGAGGAGTAAACTTAAGCAATGTCAGCTTTGAGCCACGCATCAAGCAAGGCAAACTCATCGGTCCCTCAGTAGGTTTAACCGCCCGCTATATCTCTGAAAAATACTTCAAGATGATTTGCGGTATCCAGGCTGAAATCAATTACTCACAGCGAGGCTGGAAAGAGCGTATTGAAGACGGGAGTGGAGACACCTACAAACGTACGATGAGTTATATTGAAATCCCTCTTCTCGCCCATCTGGCTTTCGGAAAAGACCAGGGTAATGGGGCACGTTTCTTCATTAACCTGGGTCCGCAAATTGCTTTCCTGATTGGAGAAAAAGAAGCCCAAAGTAGCTCATGGCATCCCGAACAGCGTCCGAACGGCATCACCGAACAATATGGTAAGTTGGCCGATAACAAATTTGATTATGGCATCGTAGGCGGAGGAGGCGTAGAAATACGCACCGGTATCGGTCACTTCCTACTTGAAGGACGATACTATTTCGGGTTGAGCGACTTCTATAACAGCACCAAAAAGGATTTCTTTTCGCGCTCGGCACATTCGTATATAGGAGGACGCCTGACGTATCTTTTCGACTTGAAAAAGTAACAAGACTTCAAGTGGCAAGGTAACAGAGCTTGAGATGAAAAGCTCAGAAACTCAGAAACAAAAAACTAAAAAACTAAAAAAACTAAAACATATGCTCAAACTGATTTCATGGAACGTAAACGGAATACGCGCATGCTGCGACAAAGGATTCCGCGATGCATTCAAGGCACTCGATGCCGACTTCTTCTGTCTGCAAGAAACCAAGATGCAAGCCGGACAGCTTGACTTATCCTTCGACGGATACACATCCTATTGGAACTATGCCGAAAAGAAAGGTTATTCAGGAACTGCCATCTTCACCCGCCATCAGCCACTGGGAGTAACTTATGGATTAGGAATTGATGAACACGACCATGAAGGACGCGTCATCACACTCGAAATGGAAAACTTCTATCTCGTTACCGTATATACCCCCAATTCACAAGACGGACTGAAGCGTCTGGATTACCGCATGACCTGGGATGATGACTTCCGCGCCTATCTGCAGCGGCTGGATGAGAAAAAGCCGGTACTGGTATGCGGCGACTTAAACGTAGCTCATAAAGAAATCGACTTGAAAAATCCAAAGACCAACCGCATGAATGCCGGATTTACCGATCAAGAACGCGAGAAATTCCAGCTCCTGCTCGATGCCGGATTTATCGATACATTCCGCCACTTCTATCCTGATCAGGCAAACATCTATTCGTGGTGGTCTTACCGCTTTAAAGCTCGTGAGAAAAACGCAGGGTGGCGTATCGACTACTTCCTTGCTTCGTCACGCTTAAGCAACCAGCTCGAAGGAGCCAAAATCCACACCGACATCTTTGGCTCCGACCACTGCCCTGTCGAAGTCACCCTAAACTGGTAAGCCGATGAAAAACGATGGATTCACCCTCCGGAAACGATTGAAAAGCTTTCGTTTTGCCTTCAATGGCATACGTTTACTGATTACCCGTGAACATAACGCATGGATTCATTGCTTTGCCGCTGTTTGTGTCATCACTGCAGGATACATCGTAGGTCTCACTGCCACCGAATGGATAGCCATTACCATAACCATAGGTATGGTGCTGGCAGCCGAAGCCGTCAACTCCTCCATCGAGGCACTTGCCGACCTCGTATCACCGGGATATAACGAAGCCATCAAACGCACAAAAGATCTGGCAGCAGGAGCCGTATTGATTTTAGCTATTGCTGCCGCCATCGTCGGACTGATTATTTTTACTCCTAAACTATTTTGAAAACGAACATGAAACCAATCATCTTACTGCTCACCCTTTCCTGCCTCAGTCTTTCCCTGAATGCCCAACAGATAGAGGTGACAGGAAGCCGCAAAGCCGTCCGTACTTCCGGCGATGTAGGGGCCATTCTGCTCCCCGTGGCTGGACTGACCGCCATATTAATCAATAAAGACTGGCAAGGACTTAAACAAGGGGTTTTTGCAGGAGCTACTACCCTCGGTGTAACCTATGCGCTCAAATACATTGTAAAGAAAGACCGCCCCGACCATAGCGACCGGCATTCCTTTCCCTCTATGCATACCTCTGTATCATTTACCGCCGCTTCATTTATACAGCGCCGTTATGGATGGAAATGGGGCATACCGGCATACGTCGTTTCAAGTTATGTGGGATGGAGCCGTGTATATGGCAAGAAACACGATTGGTGGGATGTAGCAGCCGGAGCTGCCATCGGTATCGGAAGTTCATATATATTCACCCGTCCGTTTGCCAAGAAACACAATCTGACCCTAAGTCCCGTAGCCGGCGACGGTCATTGCGGTTTCTACGCATCCATGCAGTTTTAAAACCATAGCCCACTTCCTTTAAGAGTGAATCATGAAGCCTCACTTATGATTCACTCCATAGCCAAACAAGGCAAAATCACCCATACAAGGATCTCCGGGAAACAACTCCGCCAGTGAATCAGTTATCCGGCGAGCATTGGCAAGTGAAAACGAAGGCTTATCCGTAAGTCCCAGCTGAAAAGCCACCCTGCATACATGCGTATCAAGAGGAATCAGCAGTTCAGACTCGCTCATCCGAGTCCATATTCCGAAGTCCACCTCCGAGTTTTTCCGGACCATCCATCTTAAAAACATATTCAGCTTTTTCTGCGGACTGCGGTCGGATACTCCCATAAACGCACACAGCCGCTGCATCGGAGTTCCCTGATAATCCAGCAAAACATCCTCCAGCGTTTTTCCGTGTACATACACCGCATGCAGCTTCTCAAAATACCCGCGGAAATCCGAAAAGCTCAGCATACGGTAAAAACTGCGTTTGTCATCTTCGCCAAAATCCACCTTCCATTTTTCAGATAGAACATAACGCAACGGAGCATGTTTCATCCGGCGGTCAAGCTCCTCTGCCTTTTTCAGAATCTGTACACGGTTGCCAAAACTCAGCAAAGCGGTAAGCAAACCACTGATTTCTATGTCACACACATCGGTATAGCGATGCGGAAACTGTACCGGGTCGGAGATGATAAACGAAGATACATGATACATCTTAGCCCATTCACGCAGCTGCTCTGCCTGATGTTGTGTCATATAAAATATAAGTTTTGAGGTAATAAGATAACGAAACTCAGATACCAGACGAAAAGGTGACGAGGTTTAAACACCAAAGCATTTCAAAACCTTGTCAACTCGTCACCTGAAACATTTTCAACTAAAAGCAGAAGCCTAATCTGCTCAATTAAAATAATACAAGAAAGTAGCAATACCTTCAAGTGCTTTCTTGCGTTGCCCTTCTATTTCGATGGCAAATTTGATTTCAGCCTTTGCCACCCCACGCAGATTAACCAGTGAATGTAAATCAGCAACCAGACGGACACGCTGACCCGACAAAACAGCCTGACCAAACTTCATTTTGTCCATACCATAGTTTACCATCATTTTCAGGTTATTCACCTCGATAATCTGATTCCACATATAAGGCAACAGTGAAAGCGTCAGATAACCATGTACAATCGTACTCTTATACGGACTTTCCACCTTCGCACGATCCACATCCACATGAATCCACTGATGGTCTAATGTAGCGTCAGCAAACTGATTGATGCGTTCCTGAGGCACTTCCAACCATTCTGAAACCCCAATCTGCTGTCCTACTAATTTTTCAAAATCTTCATACGAATTAATAATCACTTTCTCCATATTCTTCATTTTTAAAGCATAAAACTGAAACAAAGATACAAATATCCGCCGAGTTTCACTTCTTTTTTTCATTGAAATCTCTATAAAAAGAAAAACCTTCCTCTCGCAGTCATGCTGTTCCAATAAATTTTAGTACATTTGCACAAATGCATTTCACTTTGTGCAATTTTATTTAATAAAACAAGATATGGATAAAAGTTTCATTTCAATTATAGAAACAAGCATCAAGCAAAACTGGGACTTAGATGCGCTGACAGATTACAAGGGAGCTACCCTGCAGTATAAAGACTTGGCACGGAAGATAGAAAAACTACACATCCTGCTTGCCGAAAGCGGAGTAAAACCCGGCGACAAAGTTGCCCTATGCGGGCGAAACAGCTCCCATTGGGGAGTTGCCTTCCTTGCCATCATAACCTACGGAGCCGTGGCTGTACCCATTCTGCATGAATTTAAGGCCGACAACGTGCATAACATTGTCAACCATTCTGATGCCCGCCTGCTTTTTGTAGGAGACGTCGTATGGGAAGCACTGAATGAAGCCGAGATGCCCAACCTCGAAGGAATCATTCTGATGACCGACTTTACCCTGTTGGTTTGCCGCAGTGAGAAACTGGAATATGCCCGCGAGCACTTGAATGAGATGTTCGGCAAAAAATTCCCGCGCAATTTCCGCCGCGAGCATGTAAGTTACCGCCGCGACCTGACAGAAGAACTCGCCATCATCAACTACACGTCGGGCACCACCAGCTTCTCCAAAGGGGTCATGATTCCTTACCGCGCCTTATGGTCGAACACCCGGTTTGCCTTCGAAGTGATGAACCTCAAGCCCGGAAACCGGGTCATATCCATCTTGCCGATGGCACACATGTATGGTTTGGCTTTTGAATTCCTCTACGAAGTATGTGCGGGATGTCATGTGTATTTCCTCACCCGCATGCCCAGCCCGAAAATCATTTTCCAGGCATTCTCCGACGTAAAACCACACATCGTCATTGCCGTACCCCTCATCATTGAAAAAATCATCAAGAAAAACATCCTGCCCAAGCTGGAAACACTCAAGATGAAAATCTTGCTGAAAGTTCCTCTGATTAACGACAAAATCAAAGCAACCGTACGCGAGCACATGATACAGGCTTTCGGAGGAAACTTTTATGAGCTGATTATCGGAGGTGCGGCTTTCAGCCAGGATATTGAGAAACTCTTGCGCAGCATTGACTTCCCTTACACCGTAGGCTACGGCATGACCGAGTGCGCCCCCATTATCTGCTATGAAGACTGGCTCCGCTTCAAGCCCGGCTCATGCGGAAAGGCTGCTCCACGCATGGAGGTAAAAATAGACAGCAGCGACCCTGAAAATATCGTAGGCGAAATCCTTGCACGAGGTGAAAATGTCATGCTGGGATATTATAAGAACCCGGAATCGACCGCACAGGTCATCGATAAAGAAGGATGGCTGCATACGGGCGACCTCGGTATCATGGATGCCGAAGGCAATGTAACCATCAAGGGACGCAGCAAGAACATGCTCCTCGGTCCGTCCGGACAAAACATCTACCCGGAAGAAATAGAAGACAAGCTGAATAACCTTCCGCTGGTAAGCGAAAGCATTGTCATCCAGCAAAGCGACAACAAGCTGGCTGCTTTAATCTACCCGGACTTTGATGACGCTTATGCGCAGGGCATGAATGATGCAGATATTGAAAAAGCAATGGAGGAAAATCGCGTGGCTCTCAACGCCGATCTGCCGGCTTACTCTCAGATAGCCCGTGTGAAAATCTATCCGGAAGAGTTTGAAAAGACTCCGAAAAAGAGTATCAAGCGATTCCTTTATCAAGACGTTAAATAAAAACAATGAAAATAAAGTCCCTCATCATGACTTGGCTCCTGCTGGCTTCACTGCCAGTAGGAGCGACTTCTCTTTCAGGTCAAAAAACAAAAGGACTGAAAAAAGGAGCCAACGTGTCACTCAATGTGACCAACAAAAAAAAGAACCCTCACCAAACCTACTTCAACTTCGGTCTGCTTAGCAATTTCAGCAGTCTGAACGGAGCAGGCATCAATCTGATTTCCAGCATCGTACATCAAAACGTGAAAGGCGTACAGCTGTCGGGGTTCTTGAATATCAGCGGGCTCAATGCCTCCGGACTCCAGTTGGCTGGCGTCGCCAATCTCGCAGGGAAAGACGCAAACGGCATGTCGCTTGCCGGACTGATGAACATCAGCGGAAAATCAACCCGAGGCATCCAAATTTCCGGACTGGGAAACATCACCGGTCAGAACCTGAATGGAGTAGCTGTAAGCGGACTGGTAAATATCACCGGAGACAACAGCAACGGCATGCAGGTGGCAGGATTGGCCAACATCACAAGTGAAAACCATAACGGACTTGCCATAGGCGGACTGATGAATGCTGCCGCTAAGAACAGCAACGGACTGCAACTCACTGCCCTGCTGAACATAGCTGGGAATGAAAACCGGGGGGTACAGCTGGCTGGATTAGGCAATGTGAACGTGAAAAACAAAGGAGTGCAGTTCAGCTTTTTAAACTATAGTGCACAGAATAACGGACTGCAGCTTGGTATAGGCAATATTGCCAATCAGGGAGACAGAGGAGTACAACTGGGATTGGTCAATGTCAGTGCCGACAAGAAAACGCATCAGATAGGCTGCATCAATATCAAACCCGGCACCCGTACCCAAATGATTCTCTCGGGCGGAAACTCCAGCAAGTTCAACCTGGCCGTACGCTTCAAGAACCGCTTTGCCTACACCCAGCTGGGAACAGGAGTCTACCATTTAGGTCTTGACCGCGATTTCTCGCTCAGCGGATTCTATCGTGCCGGAGTTTATTATCCCCTCACCTCACGCCTCGATGTCAGTGCCGATTTGGGCTACTACCATATTGAGAGTTTCGATAACAAACACCAGGGATACCCTGCCCGTCTGTATGCCATCCAGCCCCGCATCAACTTAGAATATGCCATCACTCCCCGTTTTGGACTCACCGCATCGGGAGGTTATGAATGGCTGCGCGGTTACAAAGGTGCAGGGAAAATAGACAACAAAGCTGTGTTCGAAATCGGCATCGTCTTGTTTTAATTAATAAACATTAAAAGAATACTCTTCTTGCTTTGCTGTACAAACAATCGGGCCTTACCGCTTGTTTATCGGGCAGAACAAAACTAAAACCATAACAATCATGGCAAAGACAGCATTTAACGGAAGTCCGGTAACTTTAGCCGGCAACTTTGTAGAAGCAGGAGTACAAGCTCCGGAGTTTTCATTGGTAAAAGGCGACTTGAGCAACTTTACCTTAGCCGATGTAAAAGGGAAATATGCCTTGCTCAACATCTTCCCCAGCATGGATACAGGCGTATGTGCTGCTTCAGTACGCAAGTTCAATAAGCTGGCAGCTGAAATGCCCAATACCGTAGTACTGGCCATTTCAAAAGACCTTCCTTTTGCACAAGGCCGTTTCTGCACAGCCGAAGGCATCGAAAACGTGGTTTCTTTATCTGATTACCGCTACACTTCTCACTTTGGAGAACAATATGGTGTATTGATTACCGACGGTCCTTTATGTGGCTTGCTTACCCGTGCAGTGGTAGTTATCAACCCTGAAGGAAAAGTGGTGTATACCGAACTGGTTCCTGAAATCACGCAAGAGCCGAACTATGAAGCAGCCCTGGCTGCCATCAAGTAAAGCGAAAAATTTATCAAGGCTACTGTAAAATAATTCAAGTGCAGTAGAATTCAGATTACTCTTCCCGCCGGATATGCTTACTGAAAGGCATATCCGGCGGTTTTTTCTTTCCTTCACCCACAAAAACAGAATAAATCAAGCAAAAATGCACAAGAAGATTGTTACCTTTGCCATAACAACATTCAGAACCGGGGCATACAGTCCCCAAACAAGAAACAGAAACCAATGATTACAGGCGAAATTAAAAATCAGATAGACCAGATTTGGGATACCTTCTTCGTGGCAGGCATCACCAACCCCATTACCGTACTTGAGCAGATGACGTATATCTTCTTCATGAAAATGCTCGACGACAAGCAGCTGCAGGAAGAACAAAATGCCGAGCTCTGGGGAGGCACACTCTTAAACCCCACCTTCCTGAAAGGAGAACGATGGGTGAACCCCGATGCAGTGAGCGAAGAAGAAAAGCAGGGAGTGCCTTATGAGAACCTGCGCTGGCATGTATTCAAAAACCTGGGAGCCGACAACATGTTCAAGCTGGTACGGCAGAGTGTATTCGAGTTTATCAAACACATCGGAACCGGAGAAGAAAGTGCCTACAGCCGCTACATGAAATCTGCCATTTTCCTCATCCCAAACGCACGTACCTTGGTGAAAGTGGTAGAAGGAGTCAATGCCCTCGATATGAACAACCGCGATGCCATGGGCGACGTATATGAGTATATTTTGGGCAAGATGGCTGCCTCGGGCACCAACGGACAGTTTCGTACGCCCCGGCATATCATCCGCATGATTGTAGAGATGATGGAACCCAAGGCTCAGGATTACATCTGCGACCCTGCCATGGGGTCGGCAGGCTTTCTGGTGGAGGCCGTGAAGTATATCAAAGAACAGGGAGAGATGGCACAATATGCAGCGAAAGAAATTCAGCATATCAAAACCAGCATGATCAACGGGTATGATACCGACCAGACCATGCTGCGCATCGGGGCGATGAACTTGCTGCTGCATGACATCACCGCTCCCGAACTGGCTTGGCGTGACTCGCTCTCTGAGCAGAACGACGACGAACGGTGTTACAGCCTCATCATGGCTAATCCGCCCTTTGCCGGAAGCTTGGACAAGGGAAATGTGAACAAGAAAATCTTGGCGTATGCCAACACCAGCAAGACCGAGTTGCTCTTCCTTGCTCAATTTGTACGCTCATTGGAAATCGGAGGCCGTTGTGCCAGCATTGTACCCGATGGCGTACTCTTCGGCTCCAGCAAAGCCCACTTGGCTATCCGCAAGGAAATTGTAGACCATCAGCAGCTGCGTGCGGTGATTTCCATGCCGAGCGGTGTGTTCAAGCCCTATGCCGGTGTGTCGACTGCTGTATTGGTATTTACCAAGACCAACAGTGGCGGCACAGACAAGGTGTGGTTCTACGATATGAAAGCCGACGGCTATTCATTGGATGACAAGCGTTCGCCCATCAGCGACAATGATATTCCCGATGTGGTGGCTCGCTTCCGTCACCTGGAGGCTGAATCCGGACGGAGCCGCAAGGAGCAGAGCTTCCTTGTTCCGGTAGAGGAAATCCGGATGAATGACTACGACCTTTCCATCAACAAATACAAGGAGGTGGAACGTGAAAAGGTGGAATATGAACCGGTAACTGATATTCTGACCCGATTGGAGCAAACGGAAAGCCAATACCTGAAGGGGTATAGCGAACTGTATAAGATGCTGGAGGAGAAAGAATGAAAGGAGTGCAGGAAACCGTATTATATAACGATGTGTGATTTGTGATTTTCATCAGATGTCACTATATTTGGATAAGATAGGATGCGGTTCGGCAATGCTTTCGCTCAAAAGCAAGCTTTTGGCTTGGCACTGCGCTCACCTTTTCCTATATTTGTTGTAACAATCTAATTTATGGGAGGATAGTATGGAAAATAAGAAGAAAACCAAGGAGGAAGTTCTTAAGGCTATTAAAAAAGCTTTGGAGCATAAAGAAAGAATACGTAAAAAAACGGCAAAGGAGTGGAAAGAGGAAGGTATTAAAGGCAAAGTCGTTGTGTTATGATTAAGGATAGCTATGTGAAAAACGAAGAATAGATGTATGTATTTTACGAGAATGGAATACAAAGGAATTGTTTAAACTACAACACGAATTAAAGAAGGAGGGAAAGGAATGAGAAAGGATTGGGAATATAAGAAGTTGGGGGAAGTGTGCGATATACTTGATAGCCAACGTAAACCCGTTACGAAAAAAGATAGAAAAAAGGGAATCTACCCATATTATGGAGCTACTGGTATACAAGATTTTGTAGATAATTATATATTTGATGGTCGTTATGTACTTGTCGGCGAAGATGGAGCAAAATGGTCAGCTAATGAGAAATGTGCATATATAATTGAAGGGAAAACATGGATTAATAATCATGCTCATGTTTTAAGTACAAAGAATATGGTTATTGATTCTTTTCTCACATACTATCTAAACTTTTCGGATTTAGACAGCTATATATCAGGTGCTATTATAAGAAAGCTTACTCAATCATCATTAAAGAGCATTCCTATTCCTCTTCCTCCTAAGCCCACCCAACTCGCCATCGTTGCCGAACTCGACAAGATAAACGAGTTGATTCAGCTGAAGAAGCAGCAACTGGAAGACTATGACCAATTAGCTCAAAGCATCTTCTATGAGATGTTTGGTGACCCCGTGGAGAATGAAAAGGGATGGGAGGTGAAGAAATTGGGAGAAGTATGTGAAGTAACATCAAGCAAAAGAATTTTTGCAGACGATTATGTTGAAAAAGGTATTCCCTTTTATCGTAGTAAAGAGGTTATTGAAAAAAGTAAAAATCTACCTATATCTGTAGAACTGTTTATCACTGAAGAAAAATATAATAACATAAATAAATCATATGGAGTTCCACAAATAGACGATATATTAATAACTGCTGTTGGTACAATAGGGAAAATATGGAAAGTGAATACAATAGAGCCATTTTACTTTAAGGATGGAAACATCATTTGGATAAGAAAATATAATGAGATAAATTCAACTTATTTCAAAGATTCATTATATTACTTAATTGATGAATTTAAAAAAGTAAATGCTAATGGAGCAGCATATAATGCTCTCACAATAATAAAGTTAAAACAAATGCAGGTTCCTCTCCCTCCCCTCCCCTTGCAGCAACAATTTGCCGCCCGCATCGAAGCCATCGAGCGGCAGAAGCAGCAAGTCAGTGAAACCATTAAAGACCTCGAAACCTTACTCGCCTCACGGATGCAGTACTGGTTCGACTAATACATACTTACCACTATGCAGAAAATATTTGAAACAACCCTACCAAACAATTACGCTGTCTGCATACACCACAACTGCAAACAGGCAGACACATGCCTCCATCAGTTGGCCTACCGCCTGCTGGTGGATAAAGAAAACTTCATGCGACTCATTAACCCCACCCGATGCACAAAAGAAGCATCGTGTCCGTATTACAGAAACAGCCAGCCGGTTACCTTTGCACGCGGATTTACCGGATTCAAGAAACAGCTCTCGATGGAACAATATCAGAAGTTCATGAACATACGGACTGCCCTGCTGGGACGAAACGTCTACTTCAAACAGAGAAAAGGAGCCGTGGCTCTCTCGCCCGAAGAGCAAAACGAGATTAAAGAAACACTTCACCAACTGGGCGTATGCACCGAGGTGACTTTTGATAACTACGAAGAAACTCCACGCTGGTAAGCATGCACGCATCCCACCCTTACAGCCGTCTCAGTTTCCCGTGAGAAAACTCTGGTTTTCCCGTGAAGAAACTCCGGTTTCTCGGTGGAAAAACTCCGGTTTCTCCGTGAGAAACTGAACGGGACTTTACTACGACAACTGCAAGCCATAGGAAGAACTTCCATAAACCCTTTACATGAATGATGAAAAACTTCGACTATATCAAACTGCTGACTGAGGAGATTCCCAGTTTCAGCCAACTGCATGCTTACTGCGACAAGGCGGAAATCTTTCAGAAGGCTTTCCCCGAAGAAAGCGCCAACAATGCACGCAAAGCCTTGGAATGGCTCGTAAAAAACCATCTCACCATGGCAAACGTGACACTCGACCCGCATGAAACCTTAAACGCCATGCTGAAACGTCCGGAAATCGATGCATTCATTGACGATGACTGGCAGTTTGAAAAAGACATCTATACAGTAAAGAAAATTGGCAACTTCGCCTCACATGCCGGTGAACAGTGCGTACTGCGAAACAATGCCTTCGTCTGCCTGCGTTCGCTCTATTATGTGGTAAGCGGCTTTCTCTACCGCTGGCGTGCCATCCGGCGCATCTCAGCCTTCGATGCTACCTTGATTCCGGATGTCTTCCCCGGCTTGCACATCACCGCCGGAGACGAACCCGGCGTTGCGCCCGATGTGGTGAAAAGCGTACCGCAAGAGGCTATCGAGCATCCTGTAGCGCCCGCTGACCGACCCAAGGAATCGCTTGCCAGTGAAGCCATTACCCGCCGGTGCCTCATCGACTATATGCTCAATGAAGCCGGATGGGAAGTGATGACCGACAAAGGGGTGGCTCAGGGAGGAAAGGCAGGCATCGAAATCAAGGTAACAGGTATGCCTACCGATTCGGGAACGGGCTATTGCGATTATGTGTTGTTCAGCAAAGGAGGTCTGCCGCTGGCTGTAATTGAAGCCAAAAGCACCCTCCACAGCAAGGCAGAGGGACGCAAGCAAGCCCTCTTATATGCCGACTGCCTGGAGCGTCAATACGGTGTACGTCCGGTAATTTATTATACCAACGGATACAGCACCATGGTTATCGACGGAATGGGATACCCCGACCGTGAAGTCATTTCATTTCACAGCCACGACGACTTGGAATACCTGATTCAGAAACGGGGACGGGCGAAAATAAAAGACCTCACCATCGATGAGTCGATTACCGACCGCCCGTATCAGAAAACCGCCATCAAGAGTCTGGTGGAATGGCTGAATGCCAATCACCGCAGAGGCTTGCTGGTACTTGCCACAGGTACGGGAAAGACCCGTGTCAGCATCTCGCTCTGCAAGTTGCTGAGCAACAATAACTGGATAAAGAAAGTATTGTTTCTTGCCGACCGTACGGAGTTGGTAAACCAGGCTCGGGGAAATTTTGAACGGCTCTTGCCTAGCGAGTCGATGGCATGCCTTTCGGAGGAAGACAAACCCGACCTGACGGCGCGTTTCATCTTCTCTACCTATCAGACGATGATTAACTACATCAATGCCATCCCACTGCAGTTCTCGGTGGGACATTTCGACTTGATCATCATTGATGAGGCTCACCGCAGTGTCTTCGGCAAGTATGGGGCTATCTTCCAGTATTTCGACTCACTGCTCATCGGACTTACGGCTACTCCGCGCGATGAGATAGACCGTAATACGTTTAAACTGCTGGAGCTGGAAGATGAACCTAACTTTGAATATACCCTTGATGAGGCGGTCAGAGATGGGTATCTGGTTCCTTACAAGGTGAAAAACTGCACCTCGAAATTCATGAACCGGGGCATCCGTTATGATGAGCTGACTCCCGAACAGCAACAGCAACTGGAAAAGGTATGGGCGTATGAAAAGGTGCAGAAGGGCATTCCTTCTACCGAAGAATATCACCGCGACATTCAAGGGAACGAGTTGTTCCGCTATCTCATCAACGATGATACCATCGATCATGTGCTGGCTGAACTGATGACTGACGGACTGAAGATTCACAGCGGGGAAGACATCGGCAAGACCATCCTCTTTGCCTACAATCATCTGCATGCCGAACGCATCGTAGAGCGGTTTCATGCGCTTTATCCGGAGCGGGGAGCAGACTACTGTCAGCTTATCGATAATCAGGTGAAACATCATGACAGGCTGATACGTGAATTCAAAACTCCGGAAAAGTATCCCCAGATAGCAGTTTCGGTGGATATGCTCGATACGGGTATCGATGTGCCCGAGGTGCTTAACTTGGTTTTCTTCAAGATTGTGAAATCGAAAATCAAGTTTGAGCAGATGATTGGCAGGGGTACGCGCCTCTGTCCCGATGTATTCGGACCGGGAAAGAAGAAGGAGCATTTCTATATCTTCGACTGGTGCGGCAATTTCGATTATTTTTCCAAGCCGGTCACCGGCATTACGTCTATGGCTGTGCAGTCGCTTACGGAACGCCTGTTCTGCCTGCGTCTTGACATTGCCTACATACTCCAGCATGCCGACCATCAAGCCATTGCTTTCGACAAACAGCTGCACGACGACCTCAAGCAGCTGCTCCACCGGCAGGTAGACCGCATCGGCAAGGAGCGGAAAGAGGCGCGTCCGTACTTGAACATCATCGAACCTTTCCGGCAGAAAGAGAAATGGACCTGTCTCTCGGAAGTGGATGTGCTTCAGCTGAAGGAGATAGGCAAGCTGATTCCGCAAGATGCCGACAACGAGGCTGCAAAGAAGTTTGATGTGATTATGCTTCAAATCATGCTGGCTCACATAGACGGCACGGTACGCGTAGGACAATGCCGCCAAGTGGTGGTGAATATCGCTCAGGCACTGGAAAAGAAAGCCACACTGCCTGCCGTAACGGCTCATCTGGATACCATCAGACAGGTGCAGTCTCCTCTATTCTGGGAACACGAAACACTGGATGCGCTGGAGCAGGTACGCACCGAGCTGAGGGAGCTGGTCAAACTGCTGGAAGGGGGAAAGAAGCAGAAGTTTATCATCGATATTGAAGATACGTATGAATCGGTGGAAAGTGGAGAGGATGTGATCATACAGACTTCGTATAAGCAGCGGGTAACCGACTATCTGGCAAGGAATATACAGAACGCTACGCTGCAGAAAATCCAGAATCTGGAGCAGCTTACATCTGCCGATTTTGCCGAGCTGGAGCGCATTTTCTTTGAAGAGCTGGGTACGCGCGAAGAGTATGATGAACTGGCTCAAGGTCAGCCTTACAGGAATAACATCGCTGCCTTTATCCGGGTAATCAACGGAATAGACCGGCAACGGGCTCTCCGCATTTATAAGCAGTTTGTCGACGGGTATGACTTGACTTCAGAACAAGAACGGTATCTGAAGAATATCCTTGACTATGTGTGTACCAACGGGGATATCGAAACGAAAAATTTCCTTGAGTATCCGCTGAAGAGCATGAACTGGCAGGCTACATTTGGCGAGCAGTTCACCAGTCTGAGAGATTTTGTCATCCGCATTCATCGGGTGATTTCGACAACGGCGTAAGGCTGCGGCTGATTGCCGCAGCCAGTAAGCAGCAATATTCTTTCACGTTCTGTATCTTGATTTTATGCCTTTAACCGGAGTGTGAAGCAGCTGC
>Glacier_p1__coassemble_143_pt1 | contig 103105 bp, 82 predicted proteins | sample Glacier_p1__metabat2_high_PE_021 | metagenome-assembled genome bin Glacier_p1 | reverse complement strand
ACCTGTAACCGGCTGATCCGTAGTCAGCTACTCTATTCAGTTGAGCTACGCGGCCTTATCTTTTTTCTTAACGGGTGCAAAGGTATGGGTTATTTTTGAATTATCCAAACATCTTGGCGTTTTTTTTCTGAAAAAATCAGTTCATGAACCGTTTTCCGAAGACTTGCCATCCTAATGTCAACCCGAAATTCCAGTTCTTTTTAGGTGAACTATAGTGGTTTACATAAGCGCTTATTGCCCCAAAGGGGAGTTTGACGACCAATGCTATTTCACCTAAATATTCTACTCCTCCTTCAAATAATTCCCCGTAATAAGCCTGATGGCTTTCGTCTTGCTTGATTGGGAAGATAGGAGCAAATCCATATATTCCAGCCCGGATGTGGAATACAGGGTGTAGCTGGTATACGGGGCAGAGACCGATTCCGATAAACTGATTGGCGCGGAATGCCTCATTATAGGTAATCTTGCTATGAGCGGTAGGGGTAAATCCTTTGGCCTGCATCATAGATGCCCGGTAATTGCGGCTGAAATTTCTTGATGAATAGTAAGCCTCTATATAGGTGCCCAGCGTAAAGTTATGGCGAAAGTTATAGTATCGTTCCAGTTCATAAGAGAGTTGTAGCCACGATTGAATATATTTATATCCGTCAGGGTAGGCTGCATCTTCTCCTATTCCGGGGTAATATCGTTCGGTTCCGCTATATATGTGGGCAGCCAGCCGTTCCCTTCGGCCCGATGTGGCAAACTGGCGGCTGTTGAGTGTATTTCCGTCGAGTGCTACCGATCCACCGAAGATGGTATATTTACTTACGTCACGCTTGGCGGTAGAGAAGTCAATGATGTTCGTCTGGAAATACTGGTCTTCCAGTCTGCCTATACCTATGCCGAATTCTGCTTTCTGGCGGCTTAAGAAAGGCATGGATACAAACAGCTTTACATATTCTTCTTTTTGCTTATTGAAAATGGGAGAGCCCCCCTTGGTCAGAAATTTTTCCTGCTTCTGATAGTCGAAAGTGGAAAGTGAAGCCACCAGACGGTAGGAGGTGGGTATTCGGGTGGGAAGGTCTATCCGGCCAGATACCTGAAGGTTATTGTAAATCTGCCCCAACTGTCCGTCTATAGAAACTTCCTTTGCATAATTGTTCAAGTTATGATAGGTAGCACCTACGTATACTTGGTTAGAGCCGTTCGACCCGATATTTCCTCCTACCCGCAAGGCGAGTTCATCTTCTACCTTGACCTTCAGAGACAGCTTAAAGAGACTGTCTGCAGGATTATAGACGGCATGAGGAATGATTTCTGAAATCATATTATCTGACATCAGCCGGAAATATCCCCGTTTTAATTTCTCTAAGTCAAAGCTTCCATCTTCATTCGTATGAAATTCTTTCTTTATATATTTTTTCTGTTGGTCATTGGCGCCTTCTATTTCAATGTCGTGAAAATGTAATTGAGGCATTTTCTTTTTGAATGCCATCCGCTTCATTTCCAGTTGTCTGTAATTAGCCCTTCTGGAAATACGTTGCTTGATAGAGTCCATCAGTTGGATTGTCTTGTTATAGCCAATGTCATGCAGTTCGTCAAACCTGTTGAAATCCATCAGGCTGATGTCGTCGTATTTGAACGTCATCAAGATGCCCAGAGAGTCGGGGAGGTCATAATTGGTTTTCTGCATAATCATGCTTTCCAATTGCCCTATCAAGTCTCCTTCCTGCGGTTTTCCGGGATTCGAGCTTACCACACTTCCTATGATAATGTCGGGATGGAAATCTTCCATCATGACATCAACCGGGAAGTTATTGTAAATGCCCCCGTCGTAAGCTAAGATAGAATCGATTTCGATAGGCTTGAACATGGCGGGAAAGCTCATGGAAGCCCGTACGGCATCACCCAAATCTCCTTTCCGGAAAATGATAGGACGCTTATTGTATACATCCGAAGCTACACAGCGGAAGGGGATGAAAAGCCGGTTGAAGTCATTGCCGCATGAAGCGGTTGCCTGCCCGAACAATTCAACGAATACGAGGTTCATCTGGAGAGGGTCGACCACGCTCGACGGAAGGAACTGTGTCTTTACTTTCCGCAGAGGATTTTTCATGGAAACACGTATGTTTATAAATTCGGGGGTGGGTGGATTTTTTTTGAAATAGTAGATATACTTTTCTTGTATATCTCCGGTATACCACCGCTTGAAGTCATCCGATTTGATTACTTTTTCCATATCGTCGGGAGAGTATCCCATAGCATAGAGCGACCCGACAATTGCTCCCATTGAGGTGCCTGCAACATAATCTATCGGGATATTGTTTTCTTCCAAGGCGCGTATGATTCCTATGTGGGTCAGTCCCTTGGCTCCGCCGCCGCTTAAAACCAGACCTACTTTCTGTGCATGTACAGGCCGGAGGCTTAAAAGAAAGAATAGAATAAAATATATTGTTTTCATCATGAGAGAAATATCCTGTTAAATAGTGAAACAAAGATACATTAAAAAACGAATTGCCGGATAGAAAATGCTTTTTATTTTCTACCCGGCAATTTCCTTGTATGCCATTTGCCTCTAAGGCGGTGCAGGCAAGCCCGTAAGTTACAATTCAGCTAATTGTCATTTGTCACAATTGTAACGTAACGCATGATGGCTGACAGGTCAACCTGAAAAGCCAAGAGCTCAGCTTGAGTATAGACAGACTCTTAGATAAGGTCAATGCTGCGCTTGATGAAGTTGGTAAGCGATTCGCCTTTCAGCATGTTGTTTTGCAGAAGAGCTAAATCAATGAGTTGATGTACCACTTTGTTGCCAGCAGCATATTCCTTTAAGATGTCTTCTTTTTCTTTTTTCTGCTCATCCATCTGTTTTTCCACATCAGCCAGTTCGTCTTTTTCGGCGGTGGTTAACTCTTCTTCCTTTTTGCCTTCCTGTGCTTTCTGGAGTTCATTCCGGCGAAGCGTCAGCATGGCTATCTGTGATTCCACCGGAACCAGTTTTTCGGCACACGCGCTTTCGGCATCATTTAATACCTGCTTGATTAACTTGTGATCGCTGTTCAAGACAAAGTTAAACATATCGGGCATTTCTCCGTAGAAGTTCATTCCCGGCTGGATATTGGCCATTTCCTTCATGCGTCGCATGTATTCGGCTTGAGTAATGATAACCGGAGCGGCTGTTTCGCCTATGGCTTTTGCTTCTATATGAAAATCGGTTTTAGGAACGTTTGGCAGCTGGCTCTTGAAAATATCTGCCAGAACCTGACGCTTGTCTTCGGCCAGTTCTTCATGGCTTGCTTCTTCTTTCACAATAAGCCGGTCAATGATGTCGCTGTCTACTCGTGTGAAATGGCTCTTTTCCAGTTTCTGCTCCAGCATATTGATCAAAGGCACATCCAGCTGACCGTCCATGAGCAATACGTTATATCCCTTGTTTTTGGCGGCATCAATATAAGCATATTGTTCATCCAGATTATTGGCGTACAGATAAATCAGTTTGCCGTCTTTATCGGTCTGGTTATCTTTTATCAGAGTCTGGTATTCCTCAAATGTATAATATTTGTTGTCGGTATCTTTCAGCAATGAGAATTTGTTTGCTTTTTCATAAAAATCTTCTTGGGTAAGCATACCGTAATTGATGAAGATTTTCAAGTCATCCCATTTGGTTTCAAATTCCTTGCGGTCGTTTTTAAAGATAGACTGCAGGCGGTCGGCCACTTTCTTGGTAATGTAAGTAGAGATTTTCTTTACATTTGAGTCGCTTTGCAGATAAGAACGTGAAACGTTCAGAGGGATATCAGGTGAATCGATTACGCCGTGCAACAGGGTCAGGAAGTCTGGTACGATGCCTTCTACCGAATCGGTTACATAAACCTGATTGCAATAGAGCTGTATCTTGTTTTTCTGCAAATCAATGTTGCTCTTTATTTTGGGGAAATACAACACCCCGGTCAGATTAAACGGATAATCTACGTTCAGATGAATCCAGAATAGAGGTTCGTCTGACATCGGATAGAGCTCGCGATAGAAATTCTTGTAATCTTCTTCTTTTAATTCACTTGGTTTTTTGGTCCAGATGGGGCAGCTGTTGTTGATGATGTTATACTCATCCGTTTCCACTTGTTTACCGTCTTTCCACTCTTTCTTTTTTCCGAAAGCCACTGGCACCGGAAGGAAGCGGCAATATTTGTTCAGTAGAGTCTGGATGCGAGATTCTTCAAGAAATTCTTTGCAATCATCATCAACGTGAAGTATGATGTCTGTACCTCTCGTTTCCTTGGTTGTTTCCTCAAGGGTAAACTCAGGGCTTCCGTCACAAGTCCACTTTACTGCCTGTGCATTTTCTTTATAAGAACGGGTAATGATTTCTACCTTTTTAGCCACCATGAAGGCTGAGTAAAATCCCAGTCCGAAATGTCCGATAATGGCATTGGCATCATCTTTGTATTTTTCAAGAAAGTCGTTTGCTCCTGAAAAGGCTATCTGATTAATGTATTTGTCAATTTCTTCAGCGGTAAGTCCTAAGCCGCGGTCAGAGATAATGATCTTGTCATTGTCTACCTTAACCTGAATGGTCAAGTCGCCCAGTTCGCCTTTAAATTCACCCTTCGATGACAAGGTTTTGAGCTTTTGGGTAGCATCTACTGCGTTTGACACCAATTCGCGGAGGAAAATCTCATGGTCACTGTATAAGAATTTTTTTATGATGGGGAAGATGTTTTCTGTAGTAACCCCAATATTACCTTTCTGCATATTGCTTGTTTTTTTAATGTTCAACTTTTTACACTGTACTAAGCAAAAAAAATGCCAGACGGAATCCGTCTGACATTTTGTCTGATTATGACGTGAAGATTTCAAAAAAAATCAGAAACCTTAAAGGCTTATGAGTTCAAACTTATAAGCAATCCGTCGTTTGAGGCATTCATGCCCACACAAAGCGTATCTCCTTCTTGAGGGTTTTCATTGAGAATAAATTCGGCCAGTCCGTCTTCCAGATAATTCTGAATGGCACGTTTTAACGGACGTGCTCCGAACTGGACATCGTACCCTTTTGAAGCCACAAAGTTTTTTGCATTTTCATCTATGAGCAAATGATACCCCATGCCTTCCAGGCGTTTGTATAGTCCTTTAAGCTCGATGTCGATAATTTGCTTTAAAGCATTGACTTCCAGCTGGTCGAAGGTGATAATTTCATCTATTCGGTTAATGAATTCAGGCGCAAAGGTCTTATGAAGCGCCTTCGTGATTACACTCTGAGAATATTCCTTGTCGGCCATATGTCTTTGGGCGGCAAAACCGATTCCTGCTCCGAATTCCTTCAGCTGCTTTGTTCCGACATTAGATGTCATGATGATAACGGTATTTTTAAAATCCACCGTACGGCCATAACTGTCTGTCAAGCGTCCCTCGTCCATCACCTGAAGCAAGAGATTGAAAACATCGGGATGCGCTTTTTCTATCTCGTCCAGCAATACGATGGAGTAGGGTTTACGACGTACTTTTTCAGTCAATAAGCCTCCTTCTTCATAGCCTACATATCCCGGAGGGGCCCCTACAAGGCGTGATACGGTGAATTTTTCCATATATTCACTCATGTCAATCCGGATTAAGGCATCAGCAGAGCCGAACATTTCTTTGGCTAATTCTTTAGCCAGATGCGTTTTTCCCACTCCGGTAGGTCCCAAGAATAGAAATGTACCGATGGGCTTGTTCGGGTCTTTCAATCCGATTCGGCTGCGCTGAATTGCCTTTACCAGCGTGTTTACGGCTTTATCTTGCGCTATAACCTTGGCCAGCAGTTCGGCTTTCATGTTCTTGAGCTTGGCGTTTTCTGTTTGTTCCATACGCTGTACGGGCACTCCAGACATCATAGAAATCACTCTGGATATTTGGTCGGCATCAACGGTTTCTTTATTCTCTCTCAGTTTGTTTTCCCATTCCTGCCGCATCAGTTCCAGTTGATTTTCATACTGGCGCTCACGGTCGCGGAAGCTGGCGGCCAGCTCAAAATTCTGGAGGCGTACCGCTTCGTTTTTGTGCATACGCATGTCATCAATCTGTTTTTCCTGATCTTCTATTTCTTTGGGAACAGAAACATGGGTCAGATGTACGCGCGAACCCGCTTCATCGAGTGCATCAATTGCCTTGTCCGGGAAATTCCGGTCGGTGATATAGCGGTCTGCCAATTTGACACACGCTTCGAGCGCTTCATCGGTATAAGTAACGTTATGATGCTCTTCGTATTTATCTTTTATATTTTTTAATATCTGGAGCGTTTCTTCCTTTGTGGTAGGTTCTACTAATATCTTCTGGAAGCGGCGTTCCAGAGCGCCGTCTTTTTCAATGTTCTGGCGGTATTCGTCAATCGTTGTTGCGCCGATGCATTGAATTTCCCCTCGTGCTAAGGCGGGTTTCAGCATGTTTGCGGCATCCATAGACCCTGCAGCCGAACCGGCTCCCACGATGGTATGTATTTCATCGATAAACAAGATGACATTGGGATTTTTTTTCAGTTCATTCAAGATAGAGCGGATACGTTCTTCGAATTGTCCGCGGTATTTGGTACCTGCAACGACGGAAGTCAGGTCCAAGGCAATGACGCGCTTTCCGAAGAGAATGCGTGAAACTTTTTTTTCTGTGATGCGCAACGCAAGCCCTTCAACAATAGCCGATTTTCCTACTCCCGGCTCGCCAATCAGGATGGGATTGTTCTTTTTGCGTCGGCTCAAGATTTGTGCCAGGCGTTCTATTTCCTTTTCCCGTCCCACCACAGGGTCGAGCTTCCCTTCTTCGGCTGCCTTGGTTATGTCTGTGCCAAAAGCGTCGAGCGCCGGAGTGTCGTTATTGGGTTTGGCTGTATGTACCGTCTGCTGGGGCGCAGAGCCTGATGAACTTTTGTCAGGTTCTTTATAGCCATGCTGGCGGATGCCTTCATCTTCTTCCTCATCCTCTTCTCCAAAGTCAATGCCGTTTTGAGGCCTTGTTTGGGGGGTGAGCCGATCAATCAGCTTCTGGTAAGTAACCTCATGTTTGCCTAAGATTTCGGCAGCTATAGTCTGGTTGTCTCTCATAATTGCAAGTAAAATATGTTCAGTATCTGTAGCTTCAGCCTTTAGCAGGCGAGCTTCCAGTATGCTCATTTTAAGTATTTTAGATGATTTTTCGTTTAATGCAACATCTTCCTGTGACGCAGCGTTGCCTGCTGTCTTCTTGCGTATTTCGGCTTCAATGTCAAGCTTGAGCTCTTTCAGGTTAACGTACAGCGACAAAAGAAGTTCAATGGCTTTTCCTTCGCCTTCGCGGAGAATGCCCAGCAGCAGGTGTTCAGGGCCGATGTAGTCATTTTCTAGTCTGCCTGCTTCTTCTTTGCTGTATGTAATGATGTCGGATACTCTTTTTGTAAATTGATTGTTCATAAAGTAAAATTCTCTTCCAGTTGCGTTTCCGGGTTGCAAATATAGCGAAAGGCGAGAGCAGTACCAAAGCAAAAGTTTGCTTTAAGTGGAGGTATTGCCGAGCCGCATCCTCTATTGTGCAAATATAGTGAAATTATAAATATCTTTTTCAGTCGTAGCAAAAAGTATGCCACATTTTTACACTTCGTCTGCTCCTGCTACTTCCGAAGTCTGTCTGGTTATTTCTTATGCAGATAAAAGGGCTGCGATGTTATGCCGGCAAAAAAAGGAAGAAAGGCGTGACGTGACAATTGTGACAAATAACAATAACCTCTTTTTGCGTGCGTAAAAAAATTATATTATATATATAAATATATATATATAATATAAAATTAAGAGCGCACAGAAATAAGCTAATTGTCATTTGTCACAATTGTCACGTCACGCTTCATGTCCGGCTTGAGGAGAGAGAAGCAGATGGAGTGCTTGATGGCGAAGAACCCCCTTTCCGGGTGTGGAAAAGTCTGTTTTCGCTCCAGAGAAAGGCTCTTTTGAAAAAAAAGTCTGCGATGTTAACAGATTTTCACACCATAGCCCCTTTTCCTTTTTGGGTATCCCGCAAAAGGATTGTATCTTTGTGATGCAGAAACATGCCCGATACTTTTTTTGGTTGAAAAGTTTCGTATGTCGGGCAAAAGTACTACCTTAGCATGGTTTTTTACAAACCACTTTAGAAGAACTAAATTAATAATTTGTTTAAATGCAAGAACAAGACAGAATTATAAAAATTAACATCGAAGAGGAAATGAAGTCGTCGTACATCGATTACTCCATGTCAGTAATCGTGGCACGCGCCCTTCCCGATGTGAGAGATGGTTTTAAACCGGTTCACCGCCGTATCCTTTACGGTATGATGGAGCTGGGTAACACGTCAGATAAACCCTATAAAAAATCGGCAAGAACCGTAGGTGATGTGTTGGGTAAGTATCACCCGCATGGCGACAGTTCGGTTTACGGTGCGCTGGTACGTATGGCGCAAGACTGGGCGATGCGCTATCCGCTGGTCGACGGTCAGGGTAACTTCGGGTCAATTGACGGCGACAGCCCTGCTGCCATGCGTTATACCGAAGCCCGCCTGAAGAAAATCGGCGAGGATATGATGCAGGACCTGTACAAGGAAACCGTAGACTTCAAGCCGAACTTCGACGACAGCCTTCAGGAACCTTCCGTAATGCCTACACGCATACCGAACCTGCTGGTGAACGGTGCTTCGGGTATTGCCGTGGGTATGGCTACCAATATGCCGACTCACAACTTGGGTGAAGTGATAGATGCTTGTGTGGCTTATATCGACAATAATGACATTGATGTGGAGGGGCTGATGCAATATGTAAAGGCTCCCGACTTCCCGACAGGAGGCTATATCTACGGAATCAGCGGGGTACGCGATGCGTATGAAACCGGACGCGGACGCGTGGTGATGCGTGCCAAGACGGAAATTGAAACTCATACTACGCACGATAAAATCATCGTAAACGAAATCCCTTATAACGTAAACAAGCGTGAGCTGATTGAAAATATCGCTTCGCTGGTAAATGAGAAGAAAATTGAAGGCATTTCGTATGTAAACGATGAGTCGGACCGCGAGGGAATGCGTATCGTCATCGATGTGAAACGTGATGCGAATGCCAGCGTGGTGCTGAACAAACTGTTTAAGATGACTGCCTTGCAGACTTCTTTCGGCGTGAATAACATTGCTTTGGTGCACGGACGTCCGCAGCTGCTGAACCTCAAGGACCTGATTCGCTATTTTGTGGAACATCGCCATGAGGTGGTTATCCGCCGTACCCGCTTTGATTTGCGTAAGGCGAAAGAACGTGCACACATCTTGGAGGGACTGATTATTGCATCCGACAACATTGATGAAGTAATCCGTATCATCCGCGCAGCCAAGACACCAAACGAGGCTGTCTCTAATTTAATCAGCCGCTTCGAATTATCGGAAATTCAGGCTCGCGCCATCGTGGAAATGCGTCTGCGCCAGCTCACCGGACTGATGCAAGACCAGCTTCATGCTGAGTATGAGGAAATCATGAAACAGATTGCTTACTTCGAAGAAATCTTGAGCAATGATGAATTATGCAAGAAGGTCATCAAGGATGAACTGATTGAGGTAAAAGAGAAATATGGCGACAAGCGCCGCTCGGAAATCGTATATGCTTCGGAAGAGTTTAACCCGGAAGATTTCTATGCCGACGATGAAATGGTTATCACAATCTCACACATGGGATACATCAAACGTACTCCTCTGTCTGAATTCCGTGCACAAAACCGCGGTGGAGTAGGCTCAAAGGGTAGTGAAACCCGTGATGAGGATTTCATCGAGCATATTTATCCGGCTACCATGCATAACACCATGATGTTCTTTACGCAGAAGGGTAAGTGCTATTGGCTGAAGGTTTACGAAATTCCGGAAGGAAACAAGACATCGAAAGGACGCGCTATCCAGAACTTGCTGAATATCGATTCAGACGATGTGGTAACGGCTTACTTGCGCGTGAAGAACTTAAATGATACTGAGTTTATAAACAGCCATTACGTTTTATTCTGTACCAAGAACGGAGTAATTAAGAAAACATTGCTTGAGCAATATTCGCGTCCGAGACAAAACGGTGTGAACGCTATTACCATCCGCGAAGACGATAGCGTAATCGAAGTCAGAATGACAAATGGTAATAATGAAATCGTCATTGCTAACCGTAACGGACGGGCAATCCGTTTCCACGAAAGTGCTGTCCGTGAAATGGGACGTACCGCTACTGGTGTACGTGGTATTACGCTGGATGAAGACGGACAGGATGAAGTGATAGGCATGATTTGCATTAAAGATCCGAAAACTGAAACGATTATGGTGGTTTCTGAAAACGGCTACGGAAAGCGTTCAGATATAGAAGACTACCGAAAGACAAACCGTGGAGGTAAAGGGGTTAAGACATTAAATATCACAGATAAGACCGGATGTCTGGTTGCGATAAAATCTGTAACCGATGAAAACGACTTGATGATTATCAATAAGTCGGGTATTACCATCCGCTTGAAAGTAGCCGATGTGCGTATTATGGGTCGTGCTACTCAAGGGGTACGTCTGATTGATTTGGAAAAGCGTAATGACCAAATCGGTTCGGTTTGTAAAGTGACTTCTGAAGCTGAAGAAGAAGAACTTCCGGAAGGAGAGGAGCAGGCTGGTTCAGAAAATATCGCAGATGAGAGCAAAAACTAAATAATTTTATTACTAAATTTTAGAAATGTTATGAAAAAAGTTTTATTTACAGCAGCTTTATTCTTTGCCGCTTGTGCTGCCTCAGCTCAGGAAAGCGTGGTTAAAGAAGCAAAATCAGCAAAAGCTAATCCGGAGGAAGCAGCTAAAATCATTGAACCTGCCTTGGCTGACCCGACTACTGCCAATGACCCTGAAACATGGAAGTTGGCTGGCGATTTTCAGAAAGCAATTTATGATGATGAAAACATGAAGTTGTACTTGCCGGGTGGTAAGGCTGATACCGCAAGACTTTATAACAGCTTGGCGAAAATGTTTGAATATTACATGAAATGTGATGAAGTAGAACAGGCTAAAGTTAAGAGCGGTGAGCTGAAAAAACCGAAATTGAGAAAAAAACTGGCTAAAGAACTGGCTACCGTACGTCCGCAACTGACTAATGCCGGTATCGAGGCTTTCAATTCAAATAACTATCCTAATGCATTGAAGTATTTCGGATTATTTGTAGATGCTCCGGCAAGCCCTGTCTTTGAAGATAATGCTGAAATTAAAAATGATACGCTTACTCCTTTGTTTGCCAACTATGCTGCCTTGGCTGCCAACTTCGTGAAAGACAATGCTGCTATCATTAAGTATGCTACCATTGGTAAGGAGCATAAAGAAGAAGGTTATCGCTCTTTGATGTGTCTGGCTGAAGTATATGGAAAGGGTGAAACTCCCGATTCAGCTCAGTGGCTGGCAACTATCAAGGAAGGTGTTGAGAAATTCCCTGCGCAAGAATACTTTATCGGTAACTTGATGGATTTCTATATTCAGAAAGGAAAAGTTGATGAAGGCTTGACACAAATCGATGCGGTATTGGCTAAGAATCCTTCTCCTTATTTTATGTACGTGAAGGGTGTGTTGCAGTATGAAAAGAAAGACTATGATGCTGCCATTGCTACATTTAATGAAATTATCGCTAAGAACGCTGAATTTGTAGCTGAAGCGTATTCAAAAATCGGTGACTGCTACTTCTTCCAAGGACAGAGTATTGAAGAAGAAACTTCAAAAATCTCAATGGATGATCCTAAATATGCTGAAGGAGAAGCTAAAGTAAAAGACTTTTATAGCAAGGCTCAGCCATTCTATGAAAAAGCTAAAGAATTGGCTCCAGATAACAAGCAGTTGTGGGGACAGTTCTTGTTGAGAATCTATTGGAAGTTGAATAAAGCTGAATATGATGCTCTTGAAAAAGAATTGGGCTATTAATCAAGGCTAATTTCTCAAGTATATACCAAAAAGTGCTGTTCATTCGCTTATGAACGGCACTTTTTTTGTTTCGTCTTCTCCCGCCTGATTCGAAGCATTTCGGCTTAACTTGCTTTTTTAATGCTTTTTAGAATGTTTTCAAAGACTCTTTTTAGCGAGCATCAAAAAAAAGCCCATACATGAAAAAGCATGTATGGACTTTCATATAATAACTTGACAGTCTTTAAAATTGTTTATCGCAAAGTTCCTGCTTCTGCCTGCTGAATCATCTGCTGACTTGCGTACATATAAACTTCTACCCTGCGGTTTTCTCTTCTTCCGGCTTCAGTAGAGTTGTCGGCAATAGGGTTGTTTTCCCCCATACCTTCTACTGTTTTTATCTGGCTGGCAGAAACTCCGCATCCCAGCAAATAGCTGGATACGCTTTGTGCTCTTTCCTGTGATAAGTTTAAGTTCTTCTGGAAACTCTGTTCGGCGGTTGAATTTCTCCATCCCTGATTGTCGGTATAGCCATAGATGGTAACATCCATGTCGCGGTTCTGATTTAAAACATTATTGGCAAACTTGCTTAATGACGCTTTTGCCGATGAACTCAGAGCCGCATTTCCGGTAGCAAAGAGAATTCCGGAGTCGAAGGTAACTTTTACGGCTTGTAATCCGTTATTATCAGTAACCTGTTCAACTTCAGCTCCTTCGATTTTTTCGGCTTGTGCGGCAGCTTTATCCATTTTTTTTCCGATCAAGACTCCGGCTCCGGCTCCTACTGCTGTTCCTACGGCAGCTCCGATGGCGGCACCTTTCCCGTGGCCGATAACTCCACCTACAAGGGCTCCAAGGGCTGCTCCGCCGCCTCCGCCAATTAAACCTCCTTTAGCTGTATTGGTCATACCACAACCGCTGAATACCAAGCAAGCGCTCAGTAAGACAGCCATTGAATTAATTGATTTCATATTTTTAAGTTTTTAAGTTCTTGAGTTCTTAATTTTTAATTTTGGGTTTACTGCCCCCGTCATGCGTTACGTTACAATTGTGACAAATGACAATTAGCCGAATTGTAATTTGCGCCGTCCGGGAAAAAATCAGTAAGCAAAAATAGGGTATTTCTGCATGGTTTCATTTACACGGTTACGAACAGAAGCGATTACCTCTTCGTTGTCGATATTGGACAATACGGTTTCAATCATTTCTGCTATTTCAACCATTAAATCTTCTTTTGCTCCGCGTGTTGTGATGGCAGGGGTTCCCAAACGGATTCCTGAAGTCTGGAAAGCTGAACGGGTATCAAAAGGTACCATATTCTTGTTTACGGTAATATCGGCAGAAACCAATGCTTTTTCTGCTACTTTACCTGTTAAGTCAGGATATTTTGAGCGCAAGTCAACCAGCATGGAGTGATTATCTGTTCCTCCCGATACGATGGTAAAGCCCCGGTCTATCAAAGCCTGTGCCAATACTTTTGCATTTTTCTGTACTTGTTGCTGATATTCTTTATATTCGGGTTGCAGACATTCGCCAAATGCTACGGCTTTTGCGGCAATTACATGTTCCAGCGGACCGCCCTGTATGCCGGGGAATACGGCAGAATCAAGTAATTGAGACATCATCTTGATTTCACCCTTCGGCGTTTTCTTGCCCCATGGGGTAGGGAAGTCTTTGCCCATCATGATGACACCTCCACGCGGACCTCTCAAGGTTTTGTGTGTAGTTGAAGTTACGATATGTGCATATTTCACAGGATTATCCAAGAGTCCGGCAGCTATCAGCCCTGCAGGATGAGCCATATCTACCATGAAAATAGCGCCGATTTTATCTGCAATTTCACGCATGCGTTTGTAATCCCATTCACGTGAATACGCCGAACCTCCACCGATAATCATTTTAGGACGTTCACGGAGTGCGATTTCTTCCATTTGGTCATAATCCACGCGTCCGGTTTCTTTATCCAGATTATATTCACACGGAGTATATATAATACCTGAAGTGTTTACGGCTGAGCCATGAGACAGGTGACCGCCATGAGCCAGATTAAGTCCCATAAACTTATCTCCCGGATTTAACACAGCAAGGAATACGGCAGCATTAGCTTGTGCTCCAGAGTGAGGCTGAACATTAGCCCATTCTGCTCCGAAGATTTGTTTTAAACGGTCAATGGCAATCTGTTCGCTCTGGTCTACCACTTCGCAACCGCCATAATAGCGTTTCCCGGGATATCCTTCTGCATATTTATTTGTCAGGCAAGACCCCATGGCTTGCATAACTTGGTCGCTTACAAAGTTTTCAGAAGCAATCAGTTCAATTCCCTTTAGCTGACGCTGATGCTCTTTTTCAATGATGTCAAAAATTAAGTCGTCTCTTTTCATGATATACTATCTTTTTTAGATTTATATGTAAGTTAAAAAATAACTCCTACCGAAAAACTCATGGTGTTATATCTTCTCTTTACTTGGATGTCATATCCGTTATGAGGAGGTTCAGTCAAGTCTTTGTTATATGTAACATCGTCTGTTATGTGATGCAAAGCTGCTTCATACCGAAAGTCGAAAAAAATATTTGAAACATTGACCGCAAGTCCGACAACTGCCCTGTAATTCCAAGGATGGAAATCTTCATGGATTTCTTTCTGATGAAACCCGAAATATTCATTTTTTGTTTGTTTGTCCCACATATAAGAGATTTTGGGCCCCACAAAAAAAGCCATGCCATAAGGATGTACATCAACAAACTTATAGCCGTATAAAATAGGGAAATCAAAAGATGAGATGCTTGTCTTAATCAAGGCATTGCTGGAGATTAGTTCTGAATTTTCAGCATTGTTTCTGATAGCAATACTTCCTTTTGATATGTTATATGAAAATTCCGGCTGAATGAAATGGTGTTTTTTTAAGTTAAAGCGGCAAAAAGCGGCGGCAAAATATCCTACTTTATAGTTGTTTTGTACGCCTGTAATCTCTTCCCCTCCGATAACCAGCCGGTCGGTGAAAAACAATGATGAATTAAATCCAGCCTTAATACCTATGCTGACCAAAGGCTTACGCAATGTCATCATAGGAGTATTATGGACTGATTGCCCCTTCAGGACAGTGGCTGAAAGGATAATCAAGCAGCATGTGGTAAAGGCTTTTTTCATCATAAGGCTATTTATTTCTTTTTTTCAACAGACCAGCCGAATTTGCCTATTTTATCGCCCAGCTCATAATATCCGCCATGAGCGTAAACTAATAAATTGGCCTGAGCCAATTCAAATTTACCTGTCTCGGTGTTCAGATATTTATCATCGGCTTTTACATTGACAACATCAGCAATAAACATATCATGCGATCCTAATGAAACAATCTCTTTTACACGGCATTCGATGCATAGCGGAGATTCTTCAATAATGGGAGCCTGTACCATTGAGGCTTTTCCCGGTGTAAGTTTCATTTCGGCAAACTTGTTAAAGTTCTTTCCCGAGCGTACTCCACACCAGTCGGTAGCAAATGCCATTTCTTTTGTGGTCAGGTTAATGACAAATTCCATATTCTTTTTTAAAATGGGATAGGAATGGCGCTCCGGACGGACTGAGATGTAACACATAGGCGGGTTGGTACAGATAGTACCAACCCAAGCTACGGTGATTATGTTATATTCTTCTTCCTTGCTTCCGCAACTGACCAGTGCCGCCGGGAGCGGATAAATCATGGTTCCCGGTTTCCAGTCTTGTTTCATATTCAAAGGATTTTGATGTTATCTTTTTGCTGTTCTTTTTCGCAATAATGACATTTCAAGATGCCGTTATTCTTATCCGAAACGTGGAACCATGTTTGCATCGGCTCATTATTGGTTATACATTTCGGATTATTACATTTAACAATACCCTTTAATTCATCGGGCATGATAACTTCTTTTTTCTCCACCACTTCATAGTCGTGGATGATATTTAATTTTACATTCGGAGCAACGACCGACAGACGGCTGATTTCTTCATCTGAAAAGAAGCGGCCGGCAATTTTGATGATGCCTTTTTTTCCTAATTTCTTGCTTTCCAGGTTATTCCCGATTGTAATATTGGCTTCTACATGCTGGAGGTCAAGCAATGAGACCACCGTAAAGACTTTATCTGAGGGTATATGGTCAATAACCGTACCGTTTTTCAGTGCAGCTACTTGCAGTTCTTTCTTTTCACTCATACACTTTTGTACTTTAATTGTTGTTGTCCGGTTTTTATATCCTTTGTCAAGAAAGAGTGGCTTAAAAAAACACGGAAATCTGTCATTTTTTATTTATTCGTATCCGCTTTAACTTCATCCAAGGTTATGCCTAATACATCGCATAAAATAGCTTGTCGGGCATATAAGCCATTTTGAGCTTGCTGGAAATAATAGGCTTTCGGGCTGTCGTCTACATCGTATGTAATTTCATTTACACGTGGAAGCGGATGCAGAATGCGTAAATTGGGGCGGGTTTTTTCGAGCATCTTTCCGTTCAGGATGTACATGTCTTTCACCCGTTCGTATTCCATCAGGTCGGTGAAGCGTTCACGTTGTACACGCGTCATATACAAGATATCGGCATCAGCAATTGTATCTTCTGTAAAATCAGTGTGCTCAATGTATTTAATGTTATGTTGCTGGCAATAGAGTTTATATTCTTCCGGCATTTTCAGTTCTTCAGGAGAAATGAAATGGAAAGTAGGGTTGAAATGACGCATGGCCATAAGCAGCGAATGAACGGTACGGCCATATTTCAGGTCGCCTACAAGGTAGATGTTCAGGTTTTCCAGCGTTCCCTGCGTCTTATAAATGGAATAGAGGTCAAGCATGGTTTGTGAAGGATGCTGGTTTGCACCGTCTCCGGCATTGACAATAGGCACCGGTGCCACTTCACTGGCATAACGGGCAGCCCCTTCTAAATAGTGACGCATAACGATGATGTCGGCATAATTGCTTACCATCATAATGGTGTCTTTCAGTGTTTCTCCTTTTGAAGAGCTGGTTACTTTCGGATCGGTAAATCCGATAACTCTTGCCCCAAGCCGATTGGCAGCTGTTTCAAAGCTCAGGCGCGTACGGGTAGAAGGCTCAAAGAAAAGGGTTGCTACAACTTTTTCTGCCAAAAGACGGCGGTTTGGTTTCTTTTCAAACTCTCTTGCCATTTCCAGAAGGTACATAATTCTTTCTTTGGAGTGATTGGCAATCGTAACTAAACTTCTATTTTCCATGTTTTCGGTTTTATATTTACTTTATACCGGAGTTCAAAGGTAGCTAAAAAAAATAATATTGCCAACAAATTGGGTTTGGAATAATTTTTCACAAATAAAAGCCGTGAAATATAGGAAGTAATTCCCCGATAGTCCGATAAAAGTATTACTTTTGCAGTTTAAGAGTTTGTTTGAGGGTGGCTGCGTTTTAATTGCTTGGCAGGCCTTTTCTGTAGGGAAAGAAGAAAAAGGCTTTATCTCAGGAAAAGCTTTTGAAAAACAGCTGAACTTTATGGGTGAATAAGCATGCTCAGGCAAGTTGTGTAATATTATAAAAAAATACATTTTCATATCTTATGAGAAAAACATTTATATATGTGTTATGGGCTGTGCTCCTTTTAGCTATTGCAGCCGTAGCTGCCGTTTTTGCGGCAATCTCTGAGGGAAAGATTGGCTATGTTCCTCCTGTTGAAGAGTTGGAAAATCCGAACTTGAAGTTTGCCACACAGATTATATCTGAAGACGGGCAATTACTGGGTACTTGGTCGCTCAGCAAAGAAAACCGAGTTTATGTGGGTTATGAAGATTTATCTTCTCATTTGGTTCACGCTCTTGTTGCTACCGAAGATGTACGTTTTAGCGAACATTCAGGTATTGATGCGCGTGCGTTTATGCGTGCTCTCATCAAGCGAGGCATCTTCATGCAGAAAAATGCCGGAGGGGGAAGTACCATTACTCAGCAGCTGGCTAAGCAGTTTTATTCACCGGTAGCCGACAACGTGATGGAGCGATTGTTGCAGAAACCTATTGAATGGGTAATCGCGGTAAAACTGGAGCGTTATTATACCAAGGAGGAAATACTTACAATGTACCTGAATAAGTTTGACTTCTTGAATAATGCGGTGGGAATTAAAACTGCCGCAAAAACGTATTTTGCCAAAGATCCTAAAAACTTAAAAATAGAAGAGGCTGCTACCTTGATAGGTATGTGTAAAAATCCTTCTTTGTATAATCCCAGACGGTTTAATGAGCGCTCACGCGGACGACGGAATACGGTACTTGACCAGATGAGAAAGGCTGGATATCTCACACAGGCTGAGTGCGACTCGTTACAGGCTCTTCCTCTTGTCTTGAAATTCCAGCCGGTTGACCATAAAGACGGATTGGCAACTTATTTCCGTGAATATTTGCGTGGGGTGATGAATGCCAAAAAGCCAGACCGAAAACAGTACCGTGGATGGCAGATGCAGAAGTTCTATGAAGATTCTGTGGCTTGGGAAACAAATCCTTTATACGGATGGTGCGCAAAGAACAAAAAGAAAGACGGAACAAATTATAACTTGTATGTTGATGGGTTGAAAATTTATACCACTATTAATTCACGCATGCAGCGATATGCCGAAGATGCTGTTTATGAGCATGTTGCGAAGTATCTTCAGCCACGCTTCTTTAAAGAGAAGAAAGGAAGAAAGACCGCTCCATATACAAACCGGTTAAGCGTGGAAGAAGTTTCACAAATCTTGGATCGCTCTATTCATCAAAGTGACCGTTATCGCACGATGAAGAAAGCCGGTCATTCAGAGGCTGAAATTATGAAGGCGTTTAATACTAGAGAAGAGATGTCAGTTTTCTCCTGGGACGGAGAAAAGGATACGATTATGACGCCGCTTGATTCAATTAAATATTACAAACACTTCTTGCGTGCCGGACTCATGTCGATGGATCCGCTTACTGGACATGTGAAGGCTTATGTAGGTGGTCCTAATTATAATTATTTCCAATATGATATGGCTATGGTGGGACGCCGTCAAGTGGGCTCAACTATTAAACCTTATCTATATTCACTGGCAATGGAAAACGGTTTTTCTCCATGCGATGAGGTGCGTAACGTGGAAGCTACTTATTTTGATGCCAATGGTATTCCGTGGGCACCCCGAAATAGCTCACGTGCACATTATGGTGAAATGGTAACATTGAAGTGGGGACTTGCCAATTCTAACAACTGGATTTCGGCTTACTTGATGAGCAAATTAAATCCGTATGAATTGGTGCGGCTGCTTCACTCTTTCGGTGTGCTGAACCAAGCCATCGAGCCCACTATTTCACTTTGTCTCGGTCCGTGTGAAATCTCGGTAGGCGAAATGGTAAGTGCTTATACGGCTTTTATTAATAAAGGAATCCGTACGGCTCCTCTTTTTGTGACGCGCATCGAGGATAATGAGGGGAATGTAGTGGCTACTTTCTCACCACAAGTAAATGAGGTGCTTAGTGAATCTACCGCCTATAAGATGCTCGTAATGCTTCGTGCAGTAATCAATGAGGGTACTGGAGGACGTGTGCGCCGTTTATATGGAATTAAAGCTGATATGGGAGGTAAAACCGGAACGACAAACAGTAACTCGGACGGCTGGTTCATGGGATTCACACCTTCACTTGTATCCGGATGCTGGGTAGGTGGTGAAGAACGTGATATCCATTTTGATACCATGCGTGATGGGCAAGGGGCTTCAATGGCTCTTCCTGTATGGGCTCTTTATATGAAGAAGGTATTTGCCGACAAAGCTTTGGGATATAATGAAGGTGAAACGTTTGATATTCCTGAAGATTTTGATCCGTGTAAAGATAAGTTGACCGAAATGGAAGAAGAAAATGCCAGTCGTTTGGATGATGTTTTCTTTCAATAGGCGGAAGTATCTTTCTACTGAAAAATAAAATTTTAAAAGCGTGCCGTTCAAAATATGAATTGTGCACGCTTTTTTAGTATCGGATGCGCCGAGTTGTTTGCCTGAAAGTGTCTAAGCATAATCAAGTAAATGCCTTGGCGTTTTTTTATTCTGTCTTCAAAAAAAAGTCTGTACTTCCCAATATTTTCCGGAACGGATGGGGGAGTACAGACCTTTTATGCAATTTCTGATTAGGAATCAGTTCGTTATATTATTCAAAACTTCCATATCGTGTGGGAAGAAGTTTACGGTCGCCCAGCGTATTGTCTACTCTTGCTACATTTATCCAGAACTTATTCTGGCGGACACTTTCAATAGGATAGGCAGCTTTCTCGCGGCTATAACCATGTCCCCAGTAATTGCCTGCCACTTCATATTCCGGATGAGGAGCATTAATCAATACATTGTCTTCTTTGGCGGCATCGCCACTTTTTACCTCTTCTATCTCATGCCAAATGCTGAGCATTGTATCAACAAAATTGTTGAGTTCAGAAAGACTTTCGCTCTCTGTAGGCTCTATCATTAAGGTGCCATGTACGGGGAATGAAAGGGTAGGAGCATGGTAGCCATAATCCATTAACCGCTTGGCGATGTCGTTTTCAGTGATTCCACTTTCCTCATGAATACGGCGGCATTCCAATATCATTTCATGCCCTACGAATCCGTTTGTTCCTTGATATACAATACCATAGGTGTCTTTCAGGCATGCAGCTAAATAATTGGCATTTAAAATAGCTGTTTTTGTGGCTTGCTCTAAGCCTTCAGCTCCCATCATTGAAATGTAAGCATAAGTAATAGGAAGGATTCCGGCACTGCCATAAGGGGCTGCAGATACTTCATTCTGAGGACTGCCCCAAGCTGCATGTCCTGGAAGGAAAGGAATTAAATGCTCGGCTACACAGACCGGACCTACTCCGGGACCACCTCCTCCATGAGGGCTGGCAAAGGTTTTATGGAGATTCAAATGGCAGACATCGGCACCGATTGTTCCCGGGTTGGTTAATCCTACTTGGGCATTCATATTGGCGCCGTCCATATACACTTGGGCACCACACTTATGGATTATTTTACAGATTTCCATAATGTCAGCCTCAAAAATACCATGTGTAGACGGATAGGTAATCATAAGTGCAGCCAATTCCTCTTTGTGAGCTTCGGCTTTTGCCCTTAAATCTTCTACATCTACATTCCCCCGTTCATCGCAGGCACAAGTGAGGGTTTCATATCCGGCTTGAACTGCTGAAGCAGGGTTTGTTCCATGGGCAGAAGCAGGAATAAGAACCAAGTGGCGGTGTCCTTGTCCGATGCTTTCCAGATAACTTCTTATTATACGTAGTCCGGTATATTCACCGGCAGCCCCCGAGTTAGGCTGAAGTGTTATTCCGGCAAACCCCGTGATGGTTTTTAGTTGTTCTGATAAATTATGTATGAGTGTCTGATATCCTTGGGCTTGTTCTTCCGGAACTAAAGGGTGAATGTTCATCCAAGCAGCATTGCTCAGTGGTAGCATTTCGGAAGCAGCATTCAGCTTCATGGTGCATGAGCCCAGTGAAATCATAGAGTGGGCCAATGAAATATCTTTCCGTTCGAGTCTTTTTATGTAACGCATCATTTCCGTTTCGGTGTGATACTTATTAAAGACTTCATGGGTAAGGAAAGCACTTTGGCGTTTTAAGCTGGCTGGTATAGGTGAAGATTCAGATATTTGAGTTACTTCATGAGTTGGTTCTTCTGCCGCAATGCCGAAAATGGATAATAGCAAATTCGCATCGGCTAAAGTTGTTGCTTCGTCAATACTGATACCTACATCTCCATTGTCAAAATAACGCAGATTGACTTCTTTGCTTAAAGCTATGGTACGAATCTTCTGAGCTGAAACATGATCGGGCAATTCAAACCGTAATGTGTCAAAAAAGACTGGATTCGTTTGGCGATAGCCCAATGAAGTGAGCTGTTGGTTCAGCCATGAGGCTGTGTCATGAATAGATTGAGCTATTTCTTTTATGCCTTTTGCTCCATGATAAACAGCGTAAAAGCCACTCATTGTGGCAAGCAATGCTTGAGCAGTACAAATATTGGATGTGGCTTTTTCACGCTTGATATGTTGCTCACGTGTCTGTAAAGCCATGCGATAGCAGAGATGTCCATATTTATCTTTTGACAGGCCGATGATTCGTCCCGGCATGTTACGCTTATATTCATCGCGCGTGGCAAAATAAGCAGCCGACGGACCTCCGTAGAACATAGGAATACCCAGTCTTTGAGTGCTTCCAAAGACAATGTCAGCTCCCCATTCTCCGGGAGGAACTAATAAAGCTAATGAAAGGATGTCTGCATCAACAGCCACTTTACATCCGGCTTCATGCGCACGTAAGGTGAATTCTGTATAATCTTCTATATTTCCGCTATTATTGGGATATTGTATGATACATCCGAAAATATCTGGGGTAAATATTAAATCTTTATATGATCCTACTTTTACTTGGATGCCTTGAGGAAGTGCACGTGTACGGATTACAGCCAAATTTTGAGGGAAGATTTCCTCGTCGACAAAAAGGGTAGTAGCTCCGGCTTTTTGTTGTGATCGACTACGCAGAGCCAGCATCATAGTAGCAGCTTCGGCAGCAGCTGTTGCTTCATCGAGTAAAGAGCAATTGGCAAGAGGCATAGCAGTCAGGTCACTGATTACTGTTTGGAAATTGAGCAAGGCTTCTAAACGCCCCTGTGAAATCTCTGTCTGATAGGGGGTGTAAGAGGTATACCATACCGGATTTTCAAAAACATTACGTTGAATTACGGCCGGGGTAAGTGTGTCATACCACCCCGTACCGATATATGATTTATAACACTTGTTCTTTGATGCTAAAGAAGCTATGTGTATGGCAAACTCACGTTCATCCATTGCCGGTGGAAGCGAGAGGGAAGACTTCAGTCGAATTTGACTTGGTATGGTACGATCAATCAGCTCATCTAAAGTCTTCACTCCAATTTTCCTTAACATGTCGGGTAAATCTGTATCGGCTATACCGATGTGTCGTTTGGCAAAATTTGTAGTTTCCATAATGATTTTAAGGTTTATGTATTAGTTGATTATCTGAAAAACGGGTTGTCCATTTTTTCGTTTCCAATTGTGGTTGAGTTCCCGTGTCCCGGATATACTATGGTATCATCTGGGAGAGTAAACAGGCATGTCATGATGCTATTGCGGAGGGTGGAGAAGTCCCCTCCTTCCAAGTCGGCTCTTCCGATGCTCCCTTGAAATAAAATGTCTCCGCTAAATAGATTTTTTGACTCCTCACAATAAAACGCAAGACCTCCTGGTGAATGTCCCGGAACAAGAATGGCACGTAGGGTCGTATTTCCAAAACAGATTAAATCACCGTCAGCTATATATCCACCTAATGGAGCTGGCTCCTCATTGAGAGGAAAGCCAAACATCCGGCAATAGTCGGCCATATGGGCTAACAAAAACTCATCTTGCTGGTTAGCTTTTGGCTTAACATTAAATTCACGTGCAAGAAAAGAATTACCGAATATGTGGTCTAAATGTAAGTGTGTATTTAATAGATGTTTTATAGTCAATTTATTATCTACAATATATTTTTTTAATGCCTGTTGCTCTTCTTTGTAATAGCAACCGGCATCTATAATGACCGCTTCGCGGCTGTCGTCCGATAGAACATAGCAGTTTACCGGAAACATATTAAATTCAAAGCGTTTTATTCTCATATAAAATGTAAACTTTATCCGTTTATGGTCACATATACCACTTTCTTTGTCTCAAAAAAATCTTCTTCAAAGCTGTCTTTTAAATCATAAATTATAGTCTGATGCTTCACCGGAAGAATTTCTTTGTCTAATTCGCCTCCTTTCAGGCAAATCAATCCATTGGGAAGAGCGTTTTGCTGTTCTTTCCGAATATTTTTTTTAATAATCTTCAACAAGTCGGTCAATGGCATAACAGCCCTGCTTATAACAAAGTCGAAAAGTTGCTTTTCTTCTTCTGCTCGGCAATGTCTGGTGGTTACGTTTTTCAACCCTATGGCTTGTGCTATTTCAGTAGCCACTTTTACTTTTTTCCCTATACTGTCAACTAAATGAAACTGGGTGTCGGGGAATAAAATAGCCAATGGGATACCAGGAAAACCTCCCCCCGTACCTAAATCCATAACCTTCGTGTAAGGTTTGAATTGGATTACTTTAGCTATTCCCAAGGAATGAAGCACATGATGTTCATAGAGGTTGGTAATATCTTTTCGAGAAATTACATTGATTTTACTATTCCAATCGACATAAAGATTATATAAATCTGCAAACTGTTTTTTTTGAGTATCGGTAAGTTGCGGAAAATATTTTAAGATAATATCCATGCGTATCTGTTCGTTTTTATTTTTTTATTAAATAGGTTTCTATTTCTGCATAAGGGATATGTAGCTGAAAATCTCCCATTGAGTAGGGAGCTATTTCATAACGGTTGAATAAGAAAGTAATCCCATCGGAAGCTAACAGAAAATTATCGGGAACATACAGGTCTCCATCCAGTAAAATGCCAACTTCATGTAAATCATCAATATCTTGAAGCTGTTCTGAGCCGTTTAAACGCTTATTCGCTTCTATCAATAGGTATTTTAGAATCAAATCACAGATTGCTTTTTCTGATCCGGACAGAAAGACCGTATTTTTTGTTAGTAACTTTCCTGTTGTTGATTCGATATTCAACCATTTTGTCCAAGTATTAGGATGAGCTCCTCCAGTGTTTTGGAATGAGGTTATGGCATAATTCCAAATGCTGTCACGCCCTATGCTTAATTCTGATGTAACATCATATTCGTAATTATACCATGCCGGAATATCCTCTATGGTCTTATTTTGCAAATCAGCTTCATAATAGTTAAGTAAATCATCCCGGTAACTTGTAATATAGCTGTTTCTGATTGAGTCAATAAATTTAGATGTCGGCAAGTTTCTAAAACGCTCGTCAGAAAAAGCACCCTGCAATATGGAATTGATTTCTTGAGAAAGTGAATCTTGCTCGGAGAAAGGTTTTAGATACATAAAATCAAGGTGGATTTTGCAAGTCGGTGAGTTGCCGGCCTCAGGCTTTAGCTTAATTACCGTATCTGCCTGTATGCTGGTAATTTCAGCTTCTCCTACAACTTGTTTGTTCTTTATGCATCCGGATAACAAAAAGCATGCAGTCATGCCTGAAAAAAACGCAGTGAGTAAAATTTTCTTTCTTTTCATATTGCAATTTTATTAAGGGCATGTCAAGCCCTAAGTTTCCTATAACACAAATATAGAAAAACTTCCTGATAACCTTGCTTCTTAGTGCCGTAATTTTTCTACCTTTGTGAACAAAAGAAATCTTAAAGATAATTTATTATGAAGACAGAAAATTGGGGAGTGATTTCTTATGCAAAGGCTTGGAAGCGTCAAACTGCTTTGTTTGACGTATTAGTGCATGCGAAACAAGAAAAAGAACCTTATGATAATCAGATCATATTTTGTCAACATCCTCATGTATATACTTTGGGAAAGCATGGAAAATCAGCGAACATGTTGCTGGGAGAAGAACAGTTAAAGCGAATCGGTGCAGAGTTGTTCCATATTGACAGAGGGGGAGATATTACGTATCATGGACCGGGGCAATTAGTTTGCTATCCTATTCTGAATCTGGAAGATTTTCACTTAGGACTAAAAGAGTATATTCATTTGCTGGAGGAGGCGGTCATTTGCGTTTGTGCATCTTATGGCATTTTTGCGGAACGTGTAAAAGGGGCTACAGGGGTCTGGTTGGAAGTAGGTACTCCACGCGAACGGAAAATATGTGCAATAGGAGTGAGGAGCAGTCATTTCATTACAATGCATGGACTTGCTTTAAATGTTAATACTGAATTGAAATACTTTAATTATATCCATCCCTGTGGATTTGTTGATAAGGGCGTAACCTCTATTCAGAAAGAAACGGAACACGAAATTTTAATGGAAGAGGTAGAAGGTCGACTTGAAAAAGAATTAAGAAGATTACTGAGCGGACAGTAATCTTCTCATGAAACAGACTCTTCATCAGAAAAATCATGTGGGTCAATGAGTCCATCTTTTATCATTTGCTGTAGTTTATCTACAAGTTGGGGTAATGCACCTTCTTTTTCTATTATAGATTTTATTAATTCTGTATAATTCTGACAATCGGATGAATGTAGGGCTTTGACCAGATATTTTATAGTATTTTGTTCATCATTTTTTCTATAATAACAACATGCCATAATATATTGGTATGCGGGCATAAAGTTAGGGTACTCTTTCTCTAGGCGAATGTAGTAGGTGAGAGCTTCATCAAATTTTTCGTTGCGATAATAAATATTGGCTATTTCTATTTTTATTTCTTTCTTGTCAGAAGCAAGTGCTTCGGCATAACTCATTTCCCGTTGGGCTTTCTTCTCTTCACCTTGCAGTATATAATATTCACCTAATGTCAAGTAAAGATAGTCGTACTGCTCATCATAGGAAATGCCTAAATCAATATCTTTCTTGCAGAGATCTAATTCATTTAAAAACAAGTAAGCTAAAGCACGTTTTTGAAGAGTGCTGGCATATTCAAAATTAGATAGTGATTTTATGTTTAAACATTTGGTTAAATATTCAATAGACTTTTCGTAGTTTTGAACAGAAAAGTAGCATTCACTTATCACTTGATATATCTGGTCACGGTTTGGACTGCTGTTCTCTATTGCTGAAAAACACTTACATCCCTTTTCCATTTCTCCTAGCTGTATATAACACAATCCCTTTAGTTCAAGAGCTGTAAGATGGTTTTCATCTATTGCCAGGGCGAAATCAACAGCTTCTAAAGCTTCTTGAAATTTTAGTTGCTTTATGTAGCAGCGAGTTAAATTAAGCCAATAGTCTATCTCATATGAGTTCTCATCCAAAAGCTTGTTGCAATAGAGAATAGCTCTATTTATATTGCCAAATGTATAGTGGAAATCGAATAGAGACTCCCATACATTCATGTTGTTTTGCTCTTTTTTGTATGCTTTTTTTAACCACGTATATGCTTGTTCTCCCATGTTGAAATCCATGTAGATATCAGCAATGTCAAGGAATATAAAAATATCTTCGCTGTTTTCTGGCTGTATGCTGGTTGCCATAAAAATTTCTTCCGCTTTTTCCAGTTCTTTTTTTTCCAAATAGATGGTAGCCCGAAGAAGGTTAACTTCTGAATCTTCTTGGTCTGAAAGCGAGTTTAATATTTTCTCTGCTTCAGCAAGTTTTCCTTCAGCTAATAGAGTATGGCAAAGATATAGCTGAATATCTAAGTTGTCCGGGTGAATGGATAAAGCATATTGCAGTACTTCTTTTGACTGTGAAACCATTTTCCGGCTTGCATAATATTCTGCTAATAAGGTAAGTTCATTTCCTTCAAAATAAATAGAAGTATGCTGACGAATCATTTCTTCATATTGGGTCAGTAACTTTTTAAAATGAGGGCTTTTAAAAGAAGATGATAAGTCGCTTTTCATATCTTAAAGTGGTAGGAATTCGTTTAATAATACACTTCTGTGAATTTGATAAATTAAATTTAATGCCATGGGAAAGTTGTTCTCCCATGGCATTAATGTTTCTCAAATATTACTTGTTCTTTTTACTCCAAGTGTCTTTTAATGAAACGGTTCGGTTAAATATTAAATGGTCGGGAGTAGAGTCTTTATCTACATTAAAGTAACCGATACGCTGGAATTGCAAGTAGTCAAGAGGTTTTGATTCAGCTAAGAATTTCTCTACATAACATTCAGTCAGCACTTTCAGTGAGTCTGGATTAATCATCTCTTGCATTGCTTCAAGAGGAGAGCAATTCTTCGCTTCCCGAATGGCAGCCATTTCATCGCGTGGATTTTCAACTTTCCACAGACGGTCATATAAACGAACTTCGGCTTTTAAGCAATGGTTACAACTTACCCAATGCAGAGTGCCTTTGACCTTGCGGTTTGCTTCAGGCATGCCGCTTTTTGTATTAGGATCATACTCTGCATAAACTTCAATAACATTACCTTCTTCGTCTTTTTTACATCCAGTACATTTAACAATATAGGCGTTTTTTAATCGAACCTCTTGCCCCGGAGTCATTCGGAAGTATTTTTTCGGTGCATCTTCCATGAAGTCTTCACGCTCCATCCATAATTCTCGGCTGAACTCAATGGTGTGCGTCGCTGAATTTGAATCTTCCGGATTATTGATTGCTTCCATTTCTTCTACTTGATTTTCCGGGTAGTTTGTCAAAATTAATTTAACCGGATTTACAACTGCAGAAACTCGGGTAGCACGTGCATTTAAATCTTCACGAACTGCGCTCTCTAACAAAGCAAAGTCATTAAGAGCATCGTAAGTGGTATAACCGATTTTATCCACGAACTTTCGAATTGATTCTGGAGAGTATCCACGGCGTCGGAAGCCGCATATAGTCGGCATACGTGGGTCATCCCAACCATTAACTAAGCCTTCTTTTACCAAAGTAAGCAAATTGCGCTTACTCATCAAGGTATAGCTTAGATTTAATTTATTAAATTCATACTGGTGGGGACGGTTGTCTTCTAAATCTTTTCCATCTTTTACCCAGTCTACAAATAAATCATATAGCGGGCGGTGAACAACAAATTCTAACGTACAAAGAGAGTGGGTTACACCTTCGAAGTAGTCGCTTTGTCCATGAGCAAAATCGTACATTGGATATGCTTTCCACTTATCACCTGTGCGGTGGTGCGGTGTTTTTACAACACGATAGATGATAGGGTCTCTGAAGTGCATATTAGGATTTGCCATATCTATCTTAGCACGAAGCACCATCTTGCCTTCTTCAATATCCCCATTATTCATCTTTTGAAAGAGTTCCAGGCTTTCTTCAATAGGCCGATTACGATAGGGGCTTTCTGTGCCGGGCTGGGTAGGAGTACCTTTTTGTGATGCAATTTCTTCAGAACTTTGTTCGTCTACATAGGCTTTTCCTTCTTTAATTAAGCGAATAGCGAAATCCCATAGTTGTTGGAAGTAATCAGAAGCATAATATTCATTTCCCCATTGGAAACCAAGCCATTGAATATCTTCTTTAATTGCTTCTACATACTCAACATCTTCTTTAGTGGGATTGGTGTCATCAAAGCGTAGGTTGCATACACCTCCATAATTTTTTGCTATACCAAAGTCCAGACAGATTGCTTTGGCATGTCCAATATGTAAATATCCGTTGGGCTCAGGCGGAAAACGTGTTTGTACTTTGCCACAGTTTTTGCCTTCCTTCAAATCTTTTTCTACTATTTGCTCAATGAAATTCAGACTTTTCTTTTCTGAAGTTTCTGCTACGTTTATTTCAGTCATGCGTTTTCTTATTTACACTTTTGTATGCAAAAATAATCATTCTTTTGAGAAACTCCAAAAGACAAACATAGGAGATTTAAAATGAGGCAGAAGATTTAAGATTATCTGAGAACTTTGAACAGGGGGAAGAGAAATATAATATATAATTAAACATAATCATGATTATAAATTAATATGCAGATATTATACGCATGCCGTATGCCAGCCGGATTAGCTCATTTAGCGTGTGTTCTTTCCGCCAATTCAGAGAAAAAGAAAACAATCGCAGAATTAATAAAAAGAAAAGGAAAAAAAACAATCGCAGAATTAATAAAAAGAAAAGGAAAAGAAACTGCCTTTACAGTTTCTTTTCCTTTTAATATGAATGAGTAAAAACTAAAGAATATTATCCTCGCAACTGCTTATCCATAGCAGCTGCTGCATGGCGACCGTCACCCATAGCTAAAATGACAGTTGCACCACCGCGAACGATATCTCCACCTGCATAGATTGTAGAAATAGACGATTGCATATTTTCGTTTACAGCAATAGTGCCTTTTCGTCCTAATTCCAATCCAGGAATAGAATTAGGAACAATTGGATTTGGTGAAACTCCAACGCTGACAATTGCCATATCAATATCAATTGTTTCAATAGCTCCTGGAATAGCAACTGGGCTACGGCGTCCAGAAGCATCGGGCTCTCCTAATTCCATTTTTTGAAGAACAACTTGTTTTACACGACCTTGTTCATCTGCAATGTATTCAATGGGATTATGAAGGGTCAAAAATTCAACGCCTTCTTCCTTAGCGTGTTTAACTTCTTCTAAGCGTGCAGGCATTTCATTTTCAGAGCGTCGATAGATTATCATGGCTCTTTCGGCCCCTAAGCGGCGTGCAGTACGGACAGAGTCCATAGCTGTATTTCCACCACCGATGACAGCTACTCGTTTCCCTAAAGTAACTGGTGTGTCAGAGTCTTCACTTGCAGCATCCATCAAATTTACACGTGTCAAATATTCGTTAGAAGACATTATATTAATAGAGTTTTCTCCGGGAATATTCATGAAATTAGGTAATCCTGCTCCAGAGGCTACAAAAATTCCTTTATATCCTTCATCTTCAAGATCTTCAATGCTAATAGTCTTTCCGATAATGCAGTCTTTTACGAACTGTACTCCCATTTTAGAAAGGTTGTCAATTTCGACGTCAACTATTTTGTTTGGCAAACGGAATTCAGGAATACCATATTTTAATACACCACCAATTTCATGTAAGGCTTCAAAAACAGTAACATCATAACCTTTTTTAGCCATGTCGCCGGCGAAGGACAATCCAGCCGGACCAGATCCTACAGCTGCTACTTTTATACCATTTTTCTCTGCGATTTCTGGAATGGAGATTTGACCGCTTTCGCGTTCATAGTCTGCAGCAAATCGTTCCAAATAGCCAATTGCAACAGCTTCATGTCCCATTTTCAAATGAATACATTGCGATTCACACTGTTTTTCTTGAGGACATACTCGACCACAAACTGCAGGTAAAGCACTTGTTTGCTTTAAGGTGCGTGCAGCTTCCAAGAACTCCCCTCTTTCAATGTTTTTGATGAAGGTTGGAATATTGATGCCAACAGGACAACCCTGCATACATGAAGGATTAGCGCAGTCTAAGCAACGTTTAGCTTCGGTAACAGCTTGTTCTTCGTTCAAGCCCAGATTTACTTCCTCTTTACGGCTGTGTGAGCGATATTCCGGATCAAGCTCATTCATCTTGACGCGTGGTATAGCAGTGCGTTCTTTAGGTTTCATGCTCTTGCGTAGCTCTTCACGCCATGGAGCTGTACGGTCTGATACAGTTTTGTCAGCTTCACAGTGGGGATGATTGTTCTCTAATTTATGGATTTCGTTTCGTTCGATTTCTTTAAAAGCTCCCATGCGCTTTAGCATTTCATCGAAATCAACCTGATGACCATCAAATTCAGGTCCGTCGACGCAAACAAAACGAGTCTTTCCGCCTACAGAGATACGGCAAGCGCCACACATTCCAGTTCCATCTACCATGATTGTATTCAAAGAAACATCAGTTGGGATGCTATATTTTTTTGTCAGTAAGCATACAAACTTCATCATGATAGCAGGACCAATAGCGAAACATTTGTCTACTTTTTCACGCTTGATAACTTCTTCTACTCCTTCTGTTACAAGCCCTTTGCGACCATAAGATCCGTCATCTGTCATAATAATGACTTCGTCAGAACTTTCGCGCATTTCTTTTTCTAAGATAATTAATTCTTTAGTACGTCCGGCCAGAACAGTAATAACCCGATTCCCGGCTGCTTTTAAGGCTTGTACAATAGGCAACATGGGTGCAACACCAACTCCCCCACCTGCGCATACTACCGTTCCGAAGTTTTCAATATGTGTAGCTTTACCTAATGGACCAACTACGTCTGTAATATAATCGCCTTCGTTCAGCTCACATAAGCGTGTAGATGACAAGCCAACCTCCTGAACAACCAAAGTGATAGTTCCTTTTACTGGGTCAGCGGCAGCAATAGTTAACGGCATGCGTTCGCCCTTTTCGCCAACACGAACAATTACAAAATGCCCTGCTTTGCGAGACTTCGCTATCAAGGGAGCCTCAATGACAAGTTTGAAAACTTTTTCAGAAAAGTGTTCTTTTGAAAGAATTTTGTTCATTTATTTATACGATAAGTTAGTTATTATTCTGTTTTTAGAGTCTTTTTAAAGAACTTTCCGCAAAGTTAGAACAAATAATTACACTTACAAAGTGCATAACCATTTTTTCGATCCAGATTCTACGTTAAATAAGCAACTTTTTCAAGTGCAACATTTTCGCTTTTATGTAAGAGTGCTATTTATCAATACATTACAATGTAAGCAAAAAAATAATTTTCTTCTTTCATCGTTTTTTATTATTCAAACACCGCTCTGATATGAAATTAAAGAGTATCTTTGCCATTATACAAGAGAAACAAATTTATGAATAACAAATTGCAAAATATAAACCAGCTCATTCGTGATGGACAGGTAGATTTTGCCACTGCTGAGTTGAAGCAATTATTAACTCATCCGGAAAGCAAGAAAGCTGAAGTCTATTATTTACTGGGAAACCTTTATCGAAAGCAAGCCGATTGGCAAAATGCCTTAAACAGTTATCAAGAAGCTATAGCTCTTGATCCTGAGAGTCCTGCTGTTAGTGCTCGCCGTATGATTTTAGATATTTTGGAATTTTATAATAAAGACATGTTTAATCAATAATAAAAGGTACGTAAATATGGCTAAAATGAAAGGCATGGTGGTAGTAAACACTGAGCGTTGTAAAGGGTGCAACCTATGTGTAGTAGCATGTCCACTCCATGTATTATCGCTCACCCCTAAAGTAAATCAGAGAGGATATAACTATGTTCAGCAGGTAGTGGAGGATACGTGCAACGGATGTTCTTCATGTGCAATAGTATGTCCAGACGGATGTCTAACTGTATATAGAGCGAAATGCAATGAATGATATATCATTCTGAGAAACAAGATTTTTATTCACTTAAAAAATAAAAGACTTAAGATATGGCCGAAGAAGTAGTTCTTATGAAAGGTAACGAAGCTATCGCTCATGCCGCTATACGCATCGGTGTTGACGGTTACTTTGGTTATCCCATTACTCCCCAGTCAGAAGTACTGGAAACGTTAGCAGAACAGAAGCCATGGGAAACAACCGGTATGGTGGTACTCCAGGCAGAGAGTGAGGTAGCAGCAATTAATATGGTATACGGTGGAGCCGGAAGTGGAAAAATGGTTATGACCTCCTCTTCAAGCCCTGGTGTCAGCCTGAAGCAAGAAGGCATTTCATATATTGCCGGAGCAGAACTCCCCTGTTTAATTGTAAATGTAATGCGTGGAGGTCCGGGCTTGGGTACCATACAACCCAGTCAAGCCGATTATTTTCAGACGACCAAAGGAGGAGGACATGGAGACTATCATTTGATTGCTCTTGCCCCTGCATCTGTTCAGGAAATGGCCGATTTTGTGGAGCTGGGTTTTAATTTAGCTTTTAAATATCGTAATCCGGCTATTATTTTGGCAGATGGTGTAATTGGTCAGATGATGGAAAAAGTGGTATTGCCGGCATCTCGTCCGCGACGTACGGATGAAGAAGTTATCGCTCAGTGTCCATGGGCAGCCACTGGATGTAAAGGACGTAAGCCAAACGTTATCACCTCGTTAGAGCTTGATCCTGCAATTATGGAACAGCGCAACTTTCACTTGCAAAAGAAATATGCAGAAATAGAGGCTAATGAAACACGTTATGAGGAATTGCAATGCGAAGATGCCGAGTTCCTGATTGTTGCATTTGGTTCTTGTGCGCGTATTGCTCAAAAAGCAATGGAGCATGCACGCGAAGAAGGCATCAAGGTGGGACTTTTCCGCCCGATTACATTGTGGCCCTTCCCCTCAAAAGCTCTGCGTCAGCGTGCATCATCGGTAAAAGGAATATTAGTTGTAGAGCTTAACAGCGGACAGATGATTGAAGATGTGCGATTGGCAGTGGAATGCCATGTTCCGGTAGAACATTTTGGACGTCTTGGAGGTATTGTGCCTGATCCAGACGAGGTGATAGAAGCAATCAAAGAAAAACTGATCAAAGAAAAATAAAGTATGAATCCAGATCGCATAAGAGCTGTTTTGAATGTTTTATTCATGATAGGAGCTATTGCTTCGTTCATTCTTTACTTCTCTTTGGGGGAAGACAAAACCGTATTTTTCTATGTATGCGGTGTTTCTTTATTTCTTAAAATGATGGAATTCATCTTCCGTTTCTTTTTACGTTAATTATAAAAAGGAAAATCTTATGACAAAAGAAGATATAATGAAGCCTGAAAATCTGGTCTACCAGAAGCCTCGCTTATTAAATGATAATGCTATGCACTATTGCCCCGGATGTAGTCATGGTGTGGTTCACAAGCTGATAGCAGAAGTAATCGAAGAGATGAAACTGGAAGAAAAAACCATAGGTATAAGTCCGGTGGGATGTGCAGTCTTTATGTACAATTATTTGGATATTGATTGCCAGGAAGCAGCTCATGGACGTGCACCAGCCCTTGCTTCAGCCATAAAGCGTCTGTGGCCCGACCGATTAGTGTTTACCTATCAAGGTGATGGAGATTTGGCTTGTATTGGTACGGCAGAGACTATTCATGCGTTGAACCGAGGTGAAAATATTACAATTATTTTTATCAACAATGCTATTTACGGAATGACAGGTGGACAAATGGCTCCTACTACCCTTTTGGGTATGAAAACTGCAACTTGCCCTTATGGACGTATTCCTGAAATTCATGGCTATCCACTTAAAATGACTGAAATAGCAGCAACCTTAGAAGGAACATGTTATGTAACCCGCCAGTCTGTTCATACAGTTGCTGCTATTCGTAAAGCCAAAAAGGCCATTCGTAAAGCCTTCGAAAACTCAATGCAAGGCAAAGGGTCTAATTTAGTAGAAATTGTTTCAACTTGTAACTCAGGATGGAAAATGACTCCTGATGCCGCAAACAAATGGATGGAACAGAATATGTTCCCATTCTACCCTCTTGGGGATTTGAAAGATACAAGTGAAACCAAATAAAAAGAGTCTATCATGAAACAAGAAATAATTATTGCAGGATTTGGTGGGCAAGGTGTTTTATCTATGGGAAAAATACTTGCTTACTCCGGCTTAATGGAAGATAAGGAAGTTACATGGATGCCAGCTTATGGTCCTGAACAACGAGGAGGAACTGCCAATGTTACAGTGATAGTAAGCGATGAACGTATATCTTCACCGATTCTAAGTAAATATGATACTGCTATTATCTTAAATCAGCCGTCATTGGCTAAGTTCGAAAACAGAGTTAAGCCCGGTGGCGTCTTGATTTATGATGGATATGGTATCATCAACCCTCCTACTCGTAAAGACATTCATGTTTATCGCATTGATGCCATGGATGAAGCTAATGAACGAAATATGGCGAAGACCTTTAATATGATAGTATTGGGTGGGCTTTTAAAAATACGTCCGGTGGTTTCAATAGAAAGTGTGATTAAGGCCTTACGAAAAACCTTGCCGGAACGACATCATCATCTTATACCCATGAATGAAGAAGCCATTCATATCGGAATGGATATTATTCAAGAAATAAAATGAGTTATACTGACTTGTCTTAAAACAAGATACTGTTTATAAACCCTATTTTTTAAAGCAGCTCAGCAGACCGTTGTGTCTTGCCGGGTTGCTTTTTAGATTTTTAGCTGGAATATGAAACTTCTATATCTCATTTCAATTTGTGGGCATATGACAAAATATTATCTTTGCATAGACACTACTGCAAAGATAATGTAAATATGGAACAGCAATCTCAGTTATTAGTTTATAAAGCTTCGGCTGGTTCAGGAAAAACCTTTACTCTTGCCGTACAATATATCCGTTTGCTCATTGAAGACCCTCATGCCTATCGTAAAATTCTGGCAGTAACCTTTACTAATAAGGCAACTGCAGAAATGAAAGAACGCATTTTGAGTCAACTTTATGGAATCGCTACAGGGGATGACGATTCCAATCGCTATATGACGGAAATCATAAACTCCTCTCACTATGATGAGCCTACCATCCGCCGGAGAGCCAAGGAGGCTTTGTCATATATCATACACGATTACAGTCGTTTCCGGATAGAAACAATAGACTCTTTCTTTCAATCGGTTATGCGTAATTTGGCACGCGAACTAGAGTTGGGAACAAACCTCTCTATTGAATTAAACAACATGGATGTACTCAGTGATGCAGTAGATGCCATGATTGAAAAACTCAATCGGAAATCGCCTGTGCTCTATTGGTTGTTAGAGTATATTGAAGAACGTATCTCAGATGGACGCCGTTGGAATGTAGCAGGTGAGATTAAAAATTTCGGTCGGAATATCTTTGATGAAAGCTATATTGAGAAAGGGAAAAATTTGAGACAAAAATTGATAAATCCTCAGTTTATCCCTACTTACCGGAAAGAGCTGCAAGGCATTCGGGATGAAATTCTTGAAAATATGAAAGGTTTTTATGACCAATTCATGGGGCTACTCGAAATGAACGGATTGAAACCTGAAGATTTGAAAAATGGAGCTAAAGGTATCAGCAGCTACTTCAATAAAATAGCTAATGGAAATTTAAGTGAAAAGGTACGGAATGCCACAGTTGAAAAATGTTTGAAAGAAGAGGAGAACTGGGTCTCAAAAACATCAAAACATCGAGACCTCATTATCTCATTAGCACATTCTGATTTAATTCCCTTACTCAGCGATTCCGAAAAACTTCGTCCTGTCAACAACAGGCTGCTGAATTCTTGTTCTCTTTCTTTGCGCTATTTAAACAATCTACGCTTGCTGTCGAACATTGATGAGGAGGTCCGTATGCAAAACCAGATACATAACCGCTTCCTTCTTTCCGACACCAATGCGTTGCTTCATAACTTGATACGAGAAGGAGACGCTTCTTTTATTTATGAAAAAATAGGGACCACTATTGATACCGTTATGATTGACGAGTTTCAAGACACCTCACGCATGCAGTGGGAAAACTTCCGTTTGTTGCTGGAAGAAAGTTTATCACAGAAAGATGGAAGTCTTATTGTAGGCGATGTAAAGCAAAGTATTTATCGTTGGCGTAACGGCGACTGGAAAATATTGGCAGACCTTCCCCATGATTTGCATTTTCGGATAAAGGAAAAAAATCTGGAAAATAACTGGCGAAGTGAAGCTAATATTATTCACTTCAACAATGCTTTTTTCACTTCTGCCTGCCGAGTTTTAAGTTCCCGTTATGAGCAAGAGATGCAGAAACCCTGCCAGCCTCTGATTCAAGCCTATAACGATGTATGTCAGCATACGGTAAAGAAAACAGAATTAGGTTACGTAAAAATCTCATTTTTAGATAATGAGACTAAGGCTGATTATGTCGAATCAACCCTTTACCAGTTGGCAGCAGAAGTAGATTCGCTGATAAATCAAGGAATACGGGCGGATGAAATAGCAATACTGGTGCGCAAAAACAAAAGCATACCAGCCATAGCCGATTATTTTGATAAACACACCGCCCACCGGATTGTTTCCGATGAAGCCTTTCGTCTTGATGCATCACTTGCCATCTGCATAATGATTGATGCATTGCGTTTCCTGGTATATCCTGATGACCGGATTTCAATGGCTCAACTGGCAATGGCTTTTCAAAAAGAAGTTTTGAAGAAAGACATTGACTTGAACACCATTTTACTTAATCAGATAGAAGATTATCTTCCGGCTGGATTTATCTTGCAAATAAAGGAGTTGCGTCTCATGCCCTTATACGAGTTGCTCGAAAAACTCTTTCAACTTTTTGATTTAAAGGAAATACAAGATCAAGATGCGTACCTCTGTGCTTTTTACGATGCTATAACAGAGTATATGCAAGCTAACTCCTCGGAACTTACCGCCTTCCTCAATTATTGGGATGAAAAGCTACACGAAAAAACCATCCCTTCGGGAGAAATTGATGGCATTCGGATTTTGTCTATCCACAAATCAAAAGGATTGGAATATCACACCGTATTACTTCCTTTCTGTGATTGGCAAATGGAAAATGAAACGAATAACCATCTGATTTGGTGTTCGGTTGCCGGAACAGGAGAAGGAACGGATATTCCGCCGTTCAACCAACTGGATATTGTTCCCGTTAATTATTCCAATGCAATGGCTGAGTCTATTTATCAGAATAGCTACTTTGATGAACGTCTTCAGCTGTGGATTGATAATTTAAATTTACTTTACGTAGCGTTTACCAGAGCATGTAAAAACCTGATTATTTGGGGGCAGAAAGGGCAAAGCCGAAATGTTTCAGAGTTGCTTTATGAGGCTTTATCCCGATTAGACGGAATAACAATGAAACAGACATCTGGCGAGGCAGGTGTTGCTGGAGATAGCGATGAGACAGACGAAGTCTATGAATATGGTTCACTCTGCCTTTCCGAGCCTAAGAAGACCAGCCGCTCACAAAACCGACTTTTGATGCAACCGGAAGCTATACCTGTTCACATAGAAAGTTTACTTACCTCCATAGAGTTCAAACAGTCTAACCGTTCGGCTGATTTCATGCAGGGATCAGACGAAGAAGAGCAGCGAAAACAATACATTCGCCAAGGACAATTACTGCATTATGTTTTTGCTTCAATTGAGAAAGAAGGCGATTTGCCCGGAGTCTTAGAGCGTTTACTCTTTGAAGGGGTACTCGAAAGTGAGGAACAGGAAAAAGAAATACAGAAATTAGCGGCATGGGCTTTGCAAAATCCGATGGTAAAAAAATGGTATAATGATGACTGGAAACTTTACAATGAATGTTCCATTCTTTATACTGATGCAGAAGGAAATATGCAGGTACGCCGCCCTGACAGGGTCATGATGAAAGGTGATGAGACCATTGTTGTCGATTTTAAATTTGGAAAGAAAAAAGAAGAATATCATACACAAGTGCGCGAATACATTTCCTTATTAAATGAAATGGGACATCCTAATGTAAAAGGATATTTGTGGTATGTATTTGCCAATGAACTTATATTAGTATAATTCTCACACAACCGATGAGTATGGAAACATTTTTGCAACAAGTAGCACATGATTTATATAATAAACTTGAAGGAGATTTCAGTGACGTTGCCGTGGTATTTCCCAATAAGCGTGCCGGACTGTTCTTCAATGAATATTTAGTCCAAGAGTCAAAGCATCCTTTATGGTCGCCGACTTATATCAGTATCAGTGAGTTGTTCCGTCGCTCTTCATCCCTGCAAGTTGGAGACCCGGTGAAACTGGTATGCGATCTTTATAAAATATTTACACAAGTTACTGGAAGTACTGAAACACTCGATGATTTTTATTTTTGGGGAGAAATGCTTATCGGTGACTTTGATGATGCCGACAAGAATTTGGTTAAAACAGAAGCTTTGTTTAATAACTTGAAAGATTTGAATGACTTGGGCAATGATTACGACTTTTTAGAAGAAGGTCAGAAAGAGGCTTTAAATCAGTTCTTTCATAATTTTTCTATCGATCAAGTTACTGAATTGAAGCAACGGTTTATGTCGTTATGGGATGTATTAGGCGATATCTATACTCAATATAAAGACCTGCTTCAGCAGCAGGGTATAGCCTATGAAGGAATGTTATACCGTCAAGTTATCGAATCATTGGAGGTGGAAAAACTTCCTTATAAAAAATATATTTTTGTAGGATTTAATGTACTGAATAAAGTAGAACATGCCTTGTTTAGTGTACTTCATAAAGCAGGGAAAGCTTTGTTTTATTGGGATTACGATACATTTTATTTGAATAAAACACCCCACGAAGCGGGTGAGTTCATTCGCCGTAACCTGAAGGATTTTCCATCCGAATTGCCTCCTGCATTTTTCGACAATTTAGGACACTTCAAGGAAATAGCATATATCCAGTCGCCTACAGAAAATGGGCAAGCACGATATCTTCCGCAATGGATACGAGAGAATCTGACAGAGAAAGAAAAAGAAACGGCTGTGGTGCTTTGCAATGAGGCGATGCTCCAGCCTGTCCTTCATTCTTTGCCTGAGAATGTCAGACATATAAACATTACCATGGGCTTTCCCTTGTCGCAGACTCCCGCTTATAGTTTTGTCAATGCCTTGTTAGATTTGCATGTTTCCGGCTACAATTCAAATAACGGACGCTTTCAGTTTAATGAGGTAATTAGCGTTTTGAAGCATGCATATACGCGTAGCCTTTCTGCAGAAGCCGAACATTTAGAGCAAGAGCTTACCCGAAATAATCGCTTCTATCCCCTCGTCTCCGAGTTGCAGGCTGATGAGCAGTTAACCCTGTTGTTTACTCCTTGTAAGAGCAATCAGGAACTTTGTATTCTGCTCTCTGAGGCACTCAAGCGTGTGGGAATGGTATATAAAGAACAAGCGGCAGCTGCCGATGAAGCGTTCGATCAACTTTATCGTGAAGCTCTGTTTAAGAGTTATACCCTTATTAACCGCTTCCGCACACTGACTGAGTGTAACGATTTAAATGTAAGAATGGAAACATTCAAACGTTTGCTAAATCGGGTAATGGGAACATCAAACATTCCTTTTCATGGTGAGCCTGCCATTGGTATGCAGGTCATGGGAGTTCTTGAAACCCGAAACCTTGATTTCCGGAATCTTGTGATGCTTTCTGTCAATGAAGGTCAGCTGCCCAAGACTGGCGGCGATTCATCTTTCATTCCTTATAATTTACGTAAGGCATTCGGCATGACCACCATTGATCATAAAATCGCGGTATATGCCTATTATTTCTATCGCCTGATTCAGCGGGCTGAACGGGTTACATTACTTTACAATACGGCAACCGAGGGTATAAACCGTGGTGAATGGTCGCGCTTTATGCTTCAGTTCCTCATAGAGTGGGGATATGAGATTAAACACTATAGCCTGGAGGCAAGTCAATCGCCTCAAGGTACTGTTCCCATTACGATAGAGAAGACTCCCGATATTATGCGCCGCATGCAAAACCGCTTCGATGTGCGCGTAAATCAGCGTGCCATACTGTCGCCCTCTGCATTGAATTGCTATATGGATTGTTCGTTAAAATTCTATTACAAGTATGTGGCTTCACTTTCAGCTCCCGATGAAGTCAGTGCTGAAATTGATTCAGCTAAATTCGGAAGTATCTTCCACTATGCAGCCGAGCATATTTATAATGACTTGAGTATCCATAATAAAGTCATCAACAAAGAAGGCATCGAAACTCTGCTGAAAGACGAAATCAAACTGAAAGACTATGTGGATTGTGGGTTTAAAAAACTATTCTTTAACATCCCCGAAAATGAACGGCCAGAATACAATGGTATCCAGCTGATTAATTCAGAAGTCATCGTGCGCTATATTCGCCAACTTCTTGAAAACGATTTGCGTTATGCTCCCTTTACCTTTGTAGCTTCAGAATGGCCTGTAGAAGAAGCCATTGACATACAAACGCCAAAAGGGGTTCTAAAATTACGCATGGGAGGTACCATTGATCGCATGGATAGCAAAGATGGCGTTTTGCGCATTGTCGATTATAAAACCGGAGGTGATGCCGACACTCCTCCTAATATTGAGAGTCTGTTTATTCCCGACAAGAAACGTTCCGGTTACGTATTCCAGACCTTTCTTTATGCTTCTCTTGTTTGCCGTAAACTTCGAGAACGGGGTGATGACCGCCGGGTAGCTCCTTCCCTGCTTTACATTCACAGGGCAGCCGCCGATAACTACTCTCCTGTTATTCAGATGGGAGAAGCGCGTAAACCAAAAGAACCCGTTGAGGATTTTGCTCAGCATGAAATGGAGTTCCGTGAAAATTTAACCCGCTTGATAGAAGAGATATTTACACCCGAAATAGCTTTTACTCAAACCGAAATAGAAGATAAATGTGCGTATTGTGATTTTCGTAAGCTTTGCAAAAAGTAATTAACGTGAAAGCATCTGTTAGATAATCTCAAGGTCTTGGCTGAATGTAATTTTATTTTGCTAAGACCTTGTTGTATTAATAATCAACTTCGCTAAATCCATGATATATTCAAAGTTAATACATCATAAAAGGAGATAAATACTTTTGAAAGTATTTATCTCCTTTTTGAGCCTCTTGTCGGATTCGAACCAACGACCCCGAGATTACAAATCACGTGCTCTGGCCAACTGAGCTAAAGAGGCAGTGTTTATTTCTTAATTGCGGGTGCAAAGGTAGCGGTTTGTTCTGATAATTCCAAACTTTTTTGATGTTTTTTTTCTTCAATCCTGAAAAAAAGATGCTAAAGATGAGCTTTTCTACCTTCCTCTATCAGTATATAAGCCTGAAAACGAGTGTCTGTTCGCACTGGAGTAAGCGATAAATAACCGCTGAGAAGTTGATTTCCTACGATGTGTGCCGGGGCTTGTTCACACATTGTTCGGTGAAAGTTGAGTGCTTCTCCGTCTGCACGATAATGTTCGGTTATATATCTACCTTGTGAATTATGGACAACATAGCGGTCGAAAATCAAACGGGCTACTACTCCCATGTTCATCCGAAGATTAATCTCCACACAGGGATGCAACTTATAATTTCCGTCTTGGACGCATATCATCATATCCACCCCTAAATATCCTACATAGCAATCTTTAAGCAATACTGAAAGTTTTTTTATCAGTTTTTCTCTTACTTCGTTTAGAAAGATTACTGGAACATACAGTGAAATCCTTCTTTCTATCTCTTCGTTTGGCAGTAATAAGTTCGCTTTATAGTTACCGAAAGTATCTGTTTCAAACAAAGAATATCCGGCAAAACAAACCTTTCCCTCTTGACTCACATGAAACTCCATGGCAAAATCAGTCACTTTAGAGTAGAAGGGTTCTGCCATTACCGCTCCTTGAGTACGGATTATGCGTGAAATCCAGCCTTCTATAGGTTTACTCCATGTAGAGGGGGATACACGTGCCAATCCTCTTCCGCTCCCCGACCAAGGCGATTTTAAGATAACTTCTCCCTGAATATCCACAAAACTGCGTACCGATTCAATAGAGGTACAAACATCCGCATCGCCACAGATAAGAGGAAAATCAGAGAATTCCTGGAGTATTTCTGTACAGCGCTGCCTTCCTGCAAGATAGCGGAGTTTATGTAAACGTTTTTCATCGGGAAGGAAACCAGAAGAAATCACTTCTTGCAAGGAGTATACCAAAGCTGGATTCCATCCCCAAGGCGAGCAAGGCATGGAAATCCAGTTTTCGGTCCAAGAAATGTCCGATGGGAATAATGGACTCTCCCACTCTTCTACATGGCATAGGTTATTTACTTTTACCCAGCCGCCCTTTTCGGCATACCATGCCGGGAGTACCGACATATCTGCTGCCATCCGTTTGATTTCCGCAGGCGCTTTATAATAAGGCGTAAAGTTTGCCATCGCCATGTCATGCTCAGGATTAAAGTAATAAATTGTATTTGCCATAAGATTTTTTGTCATTGTTTTACATGCAGTGACAAAGTTACTGAAAGGCAAACGTATTACCAAACCGGAACTTACTTTTATAGGCAAACTGTCCGGCTTTATAATTTTATTCCACGGTAACAGACTTCGCTAGATTACGGGGTTTGTCCACATCCTTTCCTTTGCATATCGCTACATGATAAGCTAGTAATTGCAAAGGAATAATAGTATTAAGCGGTTCCAGGCACTCCAGTGTAGGAGGAACCTCTATAACTTCATCAGCTAAAGCACCAATAGTGCAGTCTCCTTCCGTTACTATTGCAATGATTTTTCCTTTGCGTGCTTTTATTTCTTGAACATTACTCAGTATTTTATCATACATACCGTTATGTGTTGCAATTACAACTACTGGCATTTCAGAATCAATTAATGCAATCGGGCCATGCTTCATTTCTGCAGCTGGATAACCTTCTGCATGAATGTAAGAAATCTCCTTAAGCTTTAAGGCTCCCTCCAGTGCCACTGGATAATTGAAACCACGCCCCAAATAAATAATATTGGTGGCATAGGTAAATATTTTTGCCAAATCAGCTATCCGGTTATTCTGTTTTAATACTAATTTCATTTGCTGGGGAAGTTGGTGTAATGCCTTCAACAGTTCTTTAAACTCTAATTCATCTATCGTTCCTTTGCTCCGCCCCAAATTGAAAGCTAGCATGGCCAATACAAGCACTTGACCGGTAAATGCTTTCGTGGAAGCAACTCCAATTTCTGGTCCCACGTGAATATAAGAACCTGTATGAGTATTACGAGGAATGGATGATCCTACTACGTTACATATTCCGTAAACAAAAGCTCCTTTTTCTTTTGCCAACTCCAGGGCTGCCAATGTATCTGCTGTTTCACCCGATTGCGAGATAGCTATTACCACATCCTCTGGACTGATAATAGGATTGCTATATCGAAATTCAGAGGCATATTCCACCATTACTGGAATGCGACAATAATTTTCTAAGAGATATTTCCCGATTAGTCCGGCATGCCATGAAGTACCACAGGCTACAATAATAATTCGCTGAGCTCGCAACACACGCTCTTTATAAGTTTCAACGGCTGATAATGTAAGTTGATAGGTTTCTATATTTACTCGTCCACGCATGCAGTCAATCAGGCAATCAGGCTGTTCAAAAATCTCTTTCAACATGTAATGAGGATAGTCACCTTTCTCTAGTTTGCTAATTTCTACATCAATTGTTTTTATGTCTGGAATAATAATGCCTTCATGCAGATTTTCCACTTTTAGTCCATCATCCAGGCTAATAACAGCTATTTCCTCATCTTTTAAATAAACTACCTGATTGGTATAATCCGCTAAGGGTGTTACATCTGAACTTATAAAATATTCATTCTTGCCAATACCCACAACTAACGGGCTGCTTTTACGGGCGGCTATTAGCTGACCTGGGTTGAATTTGTCTAACACTGCAATCGCATAAGCGCCAACAACAGAACGTAGAGCTACTTTTATTCCTGTCAGTAAATCCAAAGACTGACTGCTGCATATATAGTCAATGAATTGTACAAGAACTTCGGTATCAGTATCGCTTTTAAATTGATATCCTTTCGTTTTAAGCATATCTTTCAGGGCAATATAGTTCTCTATAATTCCGTTATGAACTAAAGCAAACCTCCCGGAAGAAGAGCAATGAGGATGGGCATTCGTTTCAGAAGGCTCCCCGTGAGTTGCCCAACGTGTATGAGCTATTCCTACACTTTCATTCATGTCATGAGTAGCTGTCAGCTTCTCTAGGTTGCTGACTTTTCCTTTGGCTTTATATATTTTTAAAAGAGAATTTTTATTTAGTAAAGCAACACCAGCACTGTCATATCCACGATATTCTAAACGTTTCAATCCGTTTATCAAGATTGGTAGCGCTTTCCGTTTTCCAATATAACCTACAATTCCACACATAGTTATAATAGTTGTACCTTTTGTTTAAAATGTAATCGTATACAGATAGAGGCTGCAAGTTCCTGCTTCTATTTGCATGTGTTAAAACTGATAGTATTTCTCTATATAGTTAATAAAAGCTTGATTTAGCAAACGTAATCCTCCTTCTGTAGGATATTCTCCACTGAAATACCAATCCCCAGAGTGATTAGGGCAAGATTCATGAAGGCCCTCTAAAGTTTGATAAACAATTTTTACTTTTGTACTCACTTCTTGGGGAGTTAACATAACAGCTATTTTATCCGCTATCTCTTCGTTTGTAAAAGGGGAATAAATCTCTTTTATATAGTTGAATCGTACATGCTTCATATTCTCTGAAGAATATTTGACCTTCTTATAAACCCGTTCAATAACATCTTTCATGCCACGTTCCATCAGTAATGTGACGGCAGCCTTGAATGCGATAAACTGTTCCATACTTGACATATCAATGCCATAATAATCCGGATAGCGTACTTGCGGCGAGGAGGATACAATAACAATCTGCTTTGGATTTAAGCGATTGAGAATTCGGATAATGCTTTGGCGCAAGGTTGTACCTCGCACAATACTGTCATCAATGATGACCAGATTGTCTATGAAAGGTTGTAAACTGCCGTAAGTTACATCATAAACATGTGCAGCCAAATCATTACGGTTATTTCCTTCAGCTATAAAAGTTCGTAATTTGATATCTTTGATTGCTACTTTTTCACTGCGGATACGCATAGAAAGAATCTGCTCCACCTTTTCAGGGGTAACATCTTTACCTAAGCCCCGGATACGTTCTGCCTTCAGTTGGTTCAGATAGACATCCAGCCCTTGCAGCATTCCGAAGAAAGCAACTTCAGCTGTATTGGGGATATAAGAAAAAACAGTATGCTCAATGTCATAATCCACAGCTTTCAAAATAGGCTGCACCAGGCGTTCTCCCAGTTTTTTTCTCTCCTTATATATATCCTGGTCGCTGCCCCGACTGAAATAAATCCGCTCAAATGAACATGCTTTTGTTCCTTGGCCTTTATTGATTGAAGCCAGCCGAAGGTTACCCTCCCTATTAAGTAATAACGCTTCCCCTGGGTTTAATTCATGGATTTCTTCGATAGGTACATGCATTGCTGTTTGAATAACGGGGCGTTCGGAAGCTAATATCATCACTTCTTCATTTTTATACCAAAAGGCTGTGCGGATTCCCCATGGGTCACGCAGTGCGAAGCTGTCTCCACTGCCAGTCATTCCGCAAACAACATATCCTCCATCCCATAAAGCACTTGCTTTTCTTAAAACAGGAGCAAGATCCATTCGCTGTTCAATGGCTTGTGTAATCTGTATCCCTGTCAATCCTTCTGCTTTAAACTGCTGATAAAGATAATCCACCTCTTTATCCAGCTGATATCCTAATTGTTCCAATAAAAGGTAGGTGTCGGCATATAGCCGTGGATGTTGTCCTGTGGAGGCGATTTGGGCAAAAATCTCATCAACATTTGTTAAATTGAAATTGCCGCAAAGAACCAGATTCCGACTCCTCCAATTATTGCGACGTAAAAAAGGGTGAATATATGACAACCCTTTTCGCCCCGTAGTGGAATAGCGTAAATGCCCCATATATAATTCTCCGGCAAAAGGTATCTGCTCTTGAGCAAATACTCCATCGGCTAATTGCTCCTTTTCAAACCCTTCCAATTGTTGATGCACATGCTGAAATATCTCAGTGATTGCACTTGTCCCAACTGCTCGCTCACGGAAAATGAACTCTTCGCCCGGGTTGGCATTCAGTTTTATACAAGAGAGCCCTGCCCCTTCTTGTCCTCGGTTATGCTGCTTTTCCATTAACAGATATAGGATATTTATACCCCACATCCAAGTCCCGTACTTCTTTTGATAGTATTCCAATGGCTTAAGCAACCGTACCATTGCTACACCACATTCATGTTTTAGCGGTTCCATAAGATATTTTAATGATTATTTTGGAGTCAAAAATAAGTAGTAATTGATTCAATAACCGCTTCTATACTTCTTGTTTGATGATTAAAAATAACTGATCTTTCAATATGAATCAATAACCCTCGTTTTTGCTTTTATATTCAAACTATATCAAGACAGATAAGTTTTTTTTTAAAACGGGATAATTTTTTGTTCTGAAACTAATTGCTATGCAAACATTATGATAGTTTTATGTTTACTTTTGCGTCTGTATTGTTATCGGATAAGCTTAATTAAGTACAAATAGATATGGCGTTAATTAATGAACACTTCCTAGAGTTGCCTCAAAATAGTTGGGCATCCAAAGTAGAAAAGGAAATTGGGATTTTTAAAATAATTCATCCGGCATCACAGTTAATTAATTTAGGATTCAATGCTGTTAATCATACATTGAGTCCCCATATCATACAAGCCATGCATCATTCTATAGATGAAGTCGCAAACAGTAGCGTTGTTTCGGGGGATTCTTACAGATTATGTCACCCCTTGCTGCGTGATTGTATTATCAAGCATGATTATAATACGAGAGGTATCCACTTAAATACGGAGGAAATATTCATCAATAGAGGAGTAAAAAATGAAATAGGAAATATCAGTGAGATTCTTTATAGCGACAATGCTATTGGAATCGCTAATCCTTGTCAGCCTATTTATATGGGTAAAAATATAGAATATTTACCCGAAGATGAAAGCAATGGATTTCTTCCGCAAATACCCGATCATCAGATTGATGTGGTATATCTTTCTTCACCTAATAATCCAACAGGAATGGTCTTCAGTAAATCACATCTGAAGAAATGGGTTGATTATGCCTTGAAGAATAATGTATTGATTTTGTTTGATGCAACTTATGAAGCTTATATACAAGCACCTAATATACCTCATTCAATTTATGAGATAAGAGGTGCTAAGAAAGTAGCCATTGAGTTGCGCAGCTTTTCCCAGATTTTTGGAACGGGCGGAATGGAATGCGGGTACACAGTCATTCCTAAAGAACTGAATATAGAATCACTGGATGGTAGAAATCTCTCTATTAACAGCTTGTGGCGATGCCGTCAAGAGTTTCGCTCAGATTATGCCCCTTATTTATGGCAAAGTGCTGCTGCAGCCAGCTATACAGAAAAAGGTAAAGCCGGAGTCAAAGCTTCGCTCGATTATTTTCTGGAGAACACACTATGTATGCGTCGGGAACTTTCACAAACAGGACTCAAATTATATGGTGGAGAACATATCCCTTATCTGTGGATAAAAACTCCGAAAGGCTGTACCTCCTGGGAGTATTTCAGACAAATGCTTTATGGTGCACTAGTGGTTTGTACTCCTGGTACCGCCTTCGGTCCATATGGGGAGGGATTTATTCGTTTGAGTGCTTTTGCCACACAGAAAGAATGTAAAGAAGCAACTTCCAGATTATGTAAGTGGCTAAAATAATTTATTAAATAATTACAGCAATGAACAAGGAAAATTTAGGACTTTATGATGCTTCCCATGAACACGATGCCTGTGGCGTGGGCATGGTAGTCAATATTCATGGCAACAAGTCACACGAGTTGGTGGAAGCTGCTTTAAAGACGCTTGAAAATATGCGGCATCGTGGCGCAGAAGGTGCTGATAGTAAGACAGGAGATGGTGCAGGAATCATGTTACAAATTCCTCATGAATTTATCCTTTTACAGGGAATTCCGGTACCAGAGAAAGGAAAATATGGAACAGGACTTATCTTTTTACCTAAGTTGAAAAGAGAACAAGAAGAAATTCTGAGCGTAGTACTGGAAGAAGTGGAACGTGAAGGACTTACTTTGATGCATTTGCGTAGTGTTCCTACCAATTCAAATTGTCTTGGGAAGGATGCATTGGCCACAGAACCATCTATTAAGCAGTTATTTATTACAGGTGCTACTGATACTTGTAATTTTGAACAGACCTTGTATTTCATCCGAAAGAGAATTGAAAAAAGAATAAGTCATAAAGACTTTTATATTGTTTCCCTTTCCAGCAAAAACATTATTTATAAGGGGATGTTGACTTCAATGCAAGTGCGAGAGTATTTTACAGATCTTACCCATCCTTACTTTACCAGTGGAATGGCTTTGGTACACTCACGCTTCAGTACGAATACGTTTCCCACATGGAGTTTGGCGCAGCCTTTCAGATTGTTGGCTCATAATGGTGAGATTAATACAATTCGTGGAAATAGAAAATGGATGGAAGCGCGTGAAAGTGTGCTGTCCTCAGAAATATTTCCTGACATAAAAGAACTCAGTCCTATTATTCAGCCTGATATGAGTGACAGTGCTTCACTGGATAATGTCCTTGAGTTTTTAGTAATGTCCGGATTGAGTTTGCCCCATGCCATGAGCATGCTTATTCCCGAATCTTTTAATGATAAGAATCCTATTAGTGACAAGCTGAAAGCTTTTTATGAATATCATTCCATTTTGATGGAACCTTGGGACGGGCCAGCTGCTTTATTGTTTAGTGACGGAAGATATGCCGGAGGAATGTTAGACCGAAACGGGCTACGACCTGCGCGCTATTTAATTACACACAAAGATACCATGGTAGTAGCCAGTGAAGTAGGAGTAATGAATTTTGACCCGAGTGAAATCAAGGAAAAGGGACGACTACAGCCAGGAAAGATTCTATTGGTTGATACAGAACAAGGAAAAATCTATTATGACGGAGAGTTGAAAGAGCAGTTGGCTTCTGCTAAGCCATATCAAGACTGGCTTTCTGCTAACCGGATTGAATTAAACACCTTGAAAAGCGGAAAGAAAATTGACAATATCGTAACCGATCTGCAACGTAGGCAGCGGGCTTTCGGGTTTACGAGAGAGGATGTAGAGCGGACATTGATTCCAATGGCAAACACCAGTTCTGAACCTGTGGCATCTATGGGTAATGATACTCCACTCGCTGTTCTATCGCAGCAGCCACAGTTACTTTTTAATTATTTCAGACAACAATTTGCTCAGGTTACTAATCCTCCGATAGATCCTATCAGAGAAGAGCTGGTGATGTCGTTGACCGAATATATCGGGGCTGTAGGAATGCATATTCTTTCTCCAAATGAAAGCCACTGCAAGATGGTTAGGCTACCACATCCAGTACTTAACAATACTCAGTTAGACATTCTGTGTAACATACAGTATAAGGGGTTTAAAACGACAAAACTGCCTATATTATTTGACTCTAAAGGAGGAAAGGAGGCTCTTCAACAAGCCTTGAGCGAGCTCTGTAAAAACGCTGAGCAAGCAGTCGGTCAAGGAGCAAATTACCTTATTCTTACAGACAGAGACATAAATGAAAAAATGGCTGCTATTCCGTCATTATTGGCAGTAAGCGCAGTTCATCATCATCTGATTTCCGTGCAGAAGAGGGTGCAGACTGCTTTGATTATAGAGAGTGGTGAAATAAGAGAAGTAATGCATGCCGCTTTACTGCTAGGTTATGGTGCCAGTGCCATCAATCCATATATGGCTTTTGCCAGTCTGGCAGAGTTAGTAAATAAAGGAGAATTACAGCTTAATTACGAAACAGCCGAGAAAAACTATATCAAGGCTATCTGCAAAGGATTGCTGAAAATCATGAGTAAAATGGGTATTAGTACCATTCGTTCCTACCGGGGAGCCAAGCTTTTTGAACCGATAGGAATTAGTCAGGAGCTACTTAGGACTTATTTTGGCACTCCGACATCTGCTATTGGCGGTATTCGTCTGGAGGAGGTTGCTCAAGATGCCATAGCTCTGCATGATGCAGCCTTCTCGCCAGATGCTGCAAACGAAAGCTTATTGCCACATCTGGGGATGTACTCTTTCAGGAAAGATGGTGAAAAGCATGCTTGGAATCCGGAAACAATCAGTCTTCTGCAATTGGCTACCCGTCTGGGAAGTTACAGTAAGTTTAAAGAATTTACGGCTCTGGTAGATGAAAAAGACAATCCGATTTTCTTGCGTGATTTCTTTACTTTGAAAAAGAAACCTATTTCCATAGATAAGGTAGAGCCTGTTGAGCAGATTGTAAAACATTTTGTCACAGGAGCTATGTCATTTGGTGCAATTAGCAAAGAGGCTCATGAGGCATTAGCGCTAGCGATGAATAAAATGGGGACACGGAGCAATACCGGAGAAGGTGGTGAAGACTCTTCACGATTTTCAGAAACAGTAAACGGCATCTCTCTATGTAGTAAAACAAAGCAAATAGCTTCGGGACGATTTGGTGTTACGGCTGAATACTTAGTTAATGCAGAAGAAATACAAATCAAAATAGCCCAGGGAGCAAAACCTGGAGAAGGAGGGCAACTTCCAGGATATAAGGTTAATGAGGTTATAGCAAAAACCCGACACTCCATTCCGGGTATTTCACTGATATCTCCCCCACCTCATCACGATATCTATTCCATAGAAGATTTGGCTCAATTGATTTTTGACTTGAAAAAGGTGAATCCACGAGCTAAAATTAGTGTAAAACTTGTATCTGAAAGTGGTGTGGGTACCATTGCGGCCGGAGTGGCTAAAGCAGGAGCCGATATCATTGTCATCAGTGGAGCAGAAGGTGGAACAGGTGCATCTCCTGCAAGCAGTATGCGCTATGCAGGTATTTCACCCGAAATAGGTCTCAGTGAAACTCAACAGACCTTAATGCTGAACGGATTGCGCGGACAAGTGAAGTTGCAGACAGATGGACAATTAAAAACAGGACGTGATATTGTTAACATGGCACTGTTAGGTGCCGATGAGTTTGGCTTCGGAACCGCTGCTCTCATTGTGTTAGGATGTGTCATGATGCGTAAATGCCATACAAATGCCTGTCCGGTAGGAGTCGCGACTCAAGATCCGAAACTACGTGAACATTTCCGTGGGCATTATAAATATGTGATAAATTATTTTACTTTCTTGGCACAGGAAGTCCGTGAATACCTGGCGGAAATGGGATTTACAAAACTCGAGGATATTGTAGGTAGAACTGATTTGATTCAATTAAAGCCGATTCCTGCCAATAGCAAAGCATCGCTCTTAGACTTTCACCGATTATTTCAGCAAGTTAACAGCGACTCTCCTCTCCACTTCATTGGAAATATCAGAAGCGATTTTGAACAAGAGAAAGACTCTCTCATCCTTGAAGCAGCTCGTTGCAGTATAGAAGCAGCTAAGGAAATATCTTTGGAATATACAATAGCCAATACTGATAGGTCAGTAGGAGCTATGCTTGCCGGTGTCATAGCTAAGCGATATGGACAACAAGGTTTACCCGATCAGACTATTCAGATTAAATTCAAGGGGTCGGCAGGACAAAGCTTCGGGGCTTTCCTTCCTCACGGTGTCAGTTTTAAGCTAGAAGGCGAAGCCAATGATTATATGGGAAAAGGATTGAGTGGAGGTCGGATTGCTGTCTTTCCTCCTGTTCGCAGCCATTTTGACGCAGAAAAGAACACCATTGCTGGCAATACGCTGCTATATGGTGCTACCAGTGGAGAAGTTTATATTAACGGCTGTGTGGGCGAACGTTTTGCTGTTCGTAATTCCGGTGCCATAGCAGTAGTAGAAGGTGTAGGTGATCACTGCTGTGAATACATGACAGGAGGACGTGTTGTTGTATTGGGAGATACTGGAAGAAACTTTGCAGCTGGTATGAGTGGAGGTATTGCCTATGTATGGAATAAGGGACACCGCTTTGATTATTTCTGCAATATGGAAATGGTAGAACTTTCATTGGTAGAAGATACGGCAAGCCGCAAAGAATTGCATGAGTTGATTCGTCAGCATTATCTGTACACTGGCTCTCAGATAGCCCGTCTCATGCTGGATGATTGGAATCACTATGTAGAAGATTTTCTTCAGATAGTCCCTATTGAGTACAAGCGGGTCTTACAGGAAGAGCAAATCCAAAAGCTACAACTAAGAATTGCTGAAGTACAAAGAGATTATTAACCAGTAACTGAATATAAATGATGAAAGATTCAAAGTTATTTCTTAAAATACCGCGTCAGGAAGCAGGATACCGCCCGGTTCATGACCGCATTTCCGATTTCAGCGAAGTAGAACAAACGTTAAACAGTCGTGACCGTAAGCTACAGGCATCCCGCTGCATGGATTGTGGTGTACCATTCTGCCATTGGGCTTGTCCATTAGGCAATAAACAACCTGAATTTCAGGCTGCATTGGCTCAGGCAAAGTGGGAAGAAGCTTATCAAATTCTGAGTCTGACTAATGATTTCCCTGAATTTACCGGTCGCATCTGTCCTGCGCTTTGTGAAAAGTCCTGTGTTCTGAAACTGACGCTGGATGCTCCTATTACTATTCGTGAGAATGAAGTCGCCATTGCTGAAGCTGCTTTTCGGGAAGGATATATTAAGCCACGACATATTAGCTATAAAGACAAGCGAGTAGCCATTATCGGATCAGGTCCTGCCGGACTGGCTGCAGCTAATCAACTCAATCATATGGGCTACCATGTAACAGTCATTGATAAAAATGAAGCGCCTGGAGGATTGTTGCGTTATGGCATTCCAAACTTTAAATTAAGTAAAGGAATCATAGACAGGCGTATTCAACTGATGAAAGAGGAAGGGGTTCAATTCTATCAAAACATGGAAGTAGATGTTACTGCTTTACCCGAAGGATATGATGCCTATTGCATTTGTACAGGTACACCGGTGGCACGCGATTTAAATATTCCTGGCAGAGAATTAAAAGGAGTTCATTTAGCTTTAGAAATGTTGTCACAACAAAACCGTATCCTGGCTGGTCAGAATTTTACGAAAGATAAACTGATAAATGCCAAGGGGAAGAAAGTATTAGTTGTAGGAGGTGGAGATACTGGAAGCGATTGCATAGGTACTAGCCATCGGCAGGGGGCTATAAGTGTGACTCAAATAGAAATCATGCCCCAACCACCTATTGGGGAAAATCCAGCAACCCCCTGGCCGCAGTGGCCTGTGGTGCTGAAGACTACTTCCAGTCATGAAGAAGGCTGTATCCGCAGATGGAATCTGGCATCGCAGCGTTTTATCGGTAAAAATGGGAAAGTAACTGGTGTGGAAGTCGAGGAGGTGGAATGGATACCTGCCTCTGACAGTGGACGGGCTACGATGCATCCAACCGGGAAAAAAGAAATCATAGAGGCTGATCTTGTTTTATTGGCAATGGGATTCTTAAAGCCTGAACTTCCACAGTTTGCTGAAAACGTGTTCGTGGCAGGAGATGCGGCATCAGGACCCAGTCTTGTGGTACGAGCTATAGCGAGTGGACGGGAAGCTGCCCGGAAGATTCATGAATACCTCCATTGTTAAACAATAAAAACATTTATAGTTATGTGTGGAATCTCTGGAATTTTTCAAATCAAGCAACCAACCGATGATTTACGTCAGAAAGTCTTAAGGATGTCTCAAAAGCTGCGTCATCGTGGCCCTGACTGGAGTGGAATTTATGTAGGGCAGTCTGCTATACTTGCACATGAACGGTTATCTATCTCTTTATCGCATACACCGGAGAATCGCTCGATTATAAAGCCCCCCTATTACGTGCACTCCACGCGGTGGACAAAGCAGCCACTGAAGTGTGTCACTACTTCAATCCGGAGGTTAAAAAGGTCGTTGCCTATTTGGGTTGGGAACAGGAATATTTCCTGGTAGACGAGGGCTTGTATGCTGCCCGTCCCGACTTGCTTCTTACCGGACGTACACTCATGGGACATGAATCTTCCAAGAACCAGCAATTGGAAGACCATTATTTCGGCGCCATTCCCAGCCGTGTTTCTGCCTTTATGAAAGACTTGGAAATTCAAGCTCTTCAGTTGGGTATTCCTGTGAAAACACGTCATAACGAAGTAGCTCCCAATCAGTTTGAACTGGCTCCCATTTTTGAGGAATGTAATTTGGCTGTTGACCATAACATGCTTATCATGTCGCTTATGCGTAAAGTGGCTCGCCTGCATGGTTTCCGTGTACTGCTCCATGAAAAACCTTTTAAAGGAGTGAACGGCAGCGGCAAGCACAACAACTGGTCGTTGGGTACCAATACGGGTATCTTGCTTCATTCACCGGGAAAGACCGCTAAAGATAATCTTCGATTCATCACCTTTATTGTAAACACACTGATGGCAGTCTACCGCTACAACGGACTACTGAAAGCTTCCATCATGAGTGCCACCAATGCTCATCGGTTGGGAGCAAATGAGGCTCCTCCTGCCATCATCTCTTCTTTCTTGGGAAAACAGCTCAGCAAAATATTAGACCATCTTGAAGAAAATGAAAATGACGATCTGATTACGGTGAGCGACAAGCAGGGACTAAAACTTGATATTCCTCAAATACCCGAACTGCTTATTGACAACACCGACCGTAACCGTACCTCTCCGTTTGCTTTTACAGGCAACCGCTTCGAGTTCCGTGCCGTAGGCTCGGAAGCAAACTGTGCCAGTGCCATGATTGCCCTCAATTCCGCCGTTGCTCATCAGTTGAACCAGTTCAAAACAGAGGTTAACGAACTCATCCTTTCAGGCGAAGAACCGATGAGAGCCATACTTACCATCGTACGCCGTTACATAAAAATATGTAAGCCCATCCGCTTCGATGGTAATGGATACAGTGAGGAATGGAAGGTTGAAGCTCAGCGCAGGGGACTGGATTGCGAAACCAGTTGTCCTCTTATTTTCGACAATTATCTGAAGCCGGATACCATTGCCATGTTCGAATCGACCGGAGTAATGAAACAGAAAGAGCTGGAAGCACGCAACGAAGTAAAATGGGAGACCTACACAAAGAAAATACAGATAGAGGCACGTGTCTTGGGCGATCTGGCCATGAACCACATCATTCCGGTGGCTACGGAATATCAGAGCAGACTGATAGACAATGTGCACAAGATGAACCAACTGTTTACGGCTGAAAAAGCAAGCCGGCTATCGAGTGAAAACATCAGGCTCATTGAAGAAATTGCCGAACGAACCATCTTTATTACCGAACATGTAAAAGAAATGGTAGAGAAACGGAAAGTAGCAAATAAGCTTACTGATGAACGGGAAAAAGCCATTGCCTATCACGATGACATTGCCCCCATGCTGGAAACAATCCGTTACCATATTGACAAACTGGAGCTGATAGTTGATAACGAAATGTGGACCTTGCCCAAATACCGGGAACTTCTTTTTATACGATAAGGATTTAGTTTGATTTTTCCGTGTCATCTCTAAATAAACCATGCCGAGATGACACGGATTTTATTTATGACAAATTACGCGGAGGAACTGAAAAAAACGACATTGCAGCCTGTTTTCTGAAAACAGATATGTATTTTTGTATCATAATCTGACGATAAAAGTATGAATCATATTCAATTAGACGAAATGGATGAGAAAATCCTCCATATGCTGACAGAAAATGCCCGCATCCCCTTTTTGGAAGTAGCCCGGGCATGTGGCGTATCAGGCACAGCCATCCACCAGCGCGTACAGCGTCTTACCAACTTAGGCGTATTGCAAGGTACCGAATATAAAGTCAACCCCTCAAAAATAGGTTACGAAACCTGTGCCTACATTGGCTTATATCTGAAAGATGAGACTTCGCTGGATGCGGTGACAGAAGCACTGGCACAGATTCCAGAGGTGGTAGAGGGGCATTACACCAATGAAGACTACGATTTATTTGTCAAAGTCTATGCCAGAAACAATGAGCATCTTCAGACCATCATTCGCAAAAAGCTCATGCCTTTAGGTGTATCACATTCCAGAGTCATTATCTCTTTCAGGCAGGTCTTGCAAAAACAAATTGCGATGCCGACAGATTTAGAGGAAGAAAAAATTGCACATTTCAAGGAAAAGAACTAATTTTATACGCAGGTAATCTCAAAACAGAACCTTTGGCTGTAGAAACAGAAGCTTTGTTTTTACAGCCAAAGGTTTTGTTTATAGAAACAGAAACTCTGTTTTGAGAATTGATGCAGGAAATTCCTGTTTTCTCTTGCTTATGATGAACTTTATAACACTAATAAAAATAAATACATATGTCTGCACATTATACCATGCGGGAAATGCCCGATATGAATGGCGAAGGAAAGACCCGCCTTTATCCGAAACTGATTATCTCTTCCTGTTGTGAAGAAAGTGAACTTTGTGAACGAATCGCCGATAATTCCACCTTCTCTCCCGGTGAAATACAAGGTATTCTGATTTCTCTTTGCAAAGAGATGGCGCATGCCATGGCAAACGGGCAGTCGGTTCGCATTAATGGGTTAGGTGTGTTCACTCCTTCCCTCTCCCTGCGCGAAGGCAAAGAAGAAGAACAGGCTGATGACAACGGAACACGCCGCAATGCGGTGAGTCTGGAAATAGGGAACGTAAACTTCCGTCCCGACAAAGAACTGGTATTGGAAACAAACCGCCACTGCCATCTGGTCCGCTCCAAACAAAGCTTCCGCATCCGCCGTCCCGATACCACTCCCGAAGAGCGTCTTGCTCTCGCACTCCGCTATCTGGAAAAACACCCTACCCTTACCGTATCCGAATATGCCGAGCTCACCGGACTCAGCCGGACTGCAGCTTCAGATGAACTTCGCCGCTGGGGACACGAGACGGGTTCCGGCATCGGCATTCAAGGACGGGGATCGCACCGGATTTATGTGCTGGACAGACAGGAATAGATAAGCATGCATATATCCATTAAAACTGGCGGAATTCCATTTTTTATAGGGCATGATAACGCTTAATTGAAAATAATTCATTAGTTTTATATTTTAAAACTTTTCATAAATAATGAAGCAAAATGGATAAGATAGCTTTGAAAAATAAAATACGAGAACTCGAAGGGCTGACGAACGATGAAAAGGCGGCTCTGCTGGAACTGCTCAACAAGCAAAAGAAATATGGTTTGGTATGGGAAGATAAACCTGAAGACGTAGAAGAACGGCTTCGGGACGAACTGCCTGTACTGAAAGAGGTAAAGGAACGCTTCATTTCATCCGAAGACCCGGAGGCTCCTAACCACGTCTTGATTGAAGGGGATAATTTGGAGGCTTTAACGGCACTGACTTATACGCATGCCGGAAAGATTGATGTGATTTTTATTTCGATTGATGATAATGAGCAGGCGCAATTGAAGTTGTTGTGTGATTTACACCCGTATGAAGCAAATGCTCATTCGATATTGATAGATGATAACATCATGCTAAGCATGGCTGTATAACCTAATTGAATTAATTCAATAAAAGTGAAAACAATTTAATGAATGAATTATGGACAATATCAATAATAATAATACTTATAACCGCATCCATTTTGCCGTCATGGCAATAGAAAGCGGTGCCCGTAAACTGAACATTTCCGGAAAGGAAATGCACGACCGGTTAAAAAAACAAGGATTAATTCATCGCCGTCTGATTAATCGGTATGAAGACCTACATACGCAGAGCTTGGATTGGGTGGCAGAAGATATTTGTGAAACTCTTTTGAATTGGGAGGCTGAAAAATGATACGTTTGTTTCATGGTTCGTATATCGCAGTACCCACCCCTTTGGTCAAGTTGGGCAGGAAAAAAGTAGATTTCGGACAAGGGTTTTATCTGACCAAATTGAGAGAACAGGCTACATCGTGGGCCATTACTATTGCTGAACGAAAAGGTCGCTATGCTCAGCCCTTCTTAACTGTCTACAAGTTTGACGATACGGCTCTTTTGGATGCCGGATACCGCATCAAACGATTTGAGTCATATGATATGGAATGGCTGAATTATGTCATTGATTGCCGGAAAGGCGGAGTGATGCAGCAACAATACGATATCGTAGAAGGGGGTGTTGCCAATGATAAAGTCATTGATACGGTAGAAGATTATGAGAATGGTATCATTACCGCTGAGCAAGCCTTGGGACAATTGAAATACAAGGAAATCAATCACCAAATTTGCATCTTGAGCCAAGATGTTGCAGATAAGTATTTGTCTTTTGCTGCGGCTGAAAAAGTCATCGAGGAGAGAAGGGTATGAGAGATTCTGTGTTATGGCGCAAGCAGAGCCGCATTATTATAAAACTGGCGGAATTGTTACAGATTGATGCCGAAATGGCTCTCGATTTGTTTTACTCTACCCGCACCTATCAGTTATTGTCTGACCCGAAATATGGTTTGCAACTGATGAGCGATGACTATATCTTGGAGGATTTGATTCAGGAACTCAGAGAAAGATTCTGATTTTTCTTATATATAGAAGAGAGGAGTTTGAAGCGCAGATTGATATGGTACAGAGGTGGGCTACCGCTCATCAGTCGGATATTACGCTACCCCAACCTTTGCAAGATTTTTATTTGCTCTCGCAATAAATGATAAAAACTTTCATTATATCAAGGGAATAACAGAACAACAATAAAAAGATTTGCATTTTTGCCAACTCCAGTTTGCAATATAACGAAGTATTCGTATATTTGCAACGCAGAAAGGAGAAGTAATGGAAGCGTTTTATAGAACCCATAGTTATTTAGTTGAACATACGAACGCGCCGGTACGCCGCGACTTGATGGACGAAATAGACTGGAACGCCCGTCTTATCGGTATTAAGGGTACACGAGGTGTAGGTAAGACCACTTTCCTCTTGCAATATGCACAAGAAAAGTTCGGGCTTGACCGTTCATGTCTGTTTGTCAACATGAATAACTTTTATTTTTCCCAGACCAGTCTGGTAGATTTTGCCGGAGAGTTTGTGAAGAGAGGTGGCAAAGTCCTCCTCATCGATCAGGTGTTCAAGTTGCCCGACTGGAGCCATGAAATCCGTATGTGTCACGACCGCTATCCGAGCCTGAAAATTGTATTCAGCGGCTCTTCTGTGATGCGTCTGAAAGATGAGAATCCCGAGCTAAACGGCATCGTGAAATCGTATAACCTCCGCGGATTTTCATTCCGCGAGTTTCTTAACTTACAGACAGGAAATCATTTTACCCCTTATACACTTGACGAAATCCTGACGAATCACGAGCATATCGCCAAAACCATCCTCCCCTACCTCAATCCGCTAAACTATTTGCAAGACTACATCCACCATGGATTTTATCCTTTTTTCCTTGAGAAAAGAAACTTCTCGGAAAATCTGCTGAAGACCATGAATATGATGATTGAGGTAGATATTCTGCTTATCAAACAAATTGAGCTGAAATATCTTTCAAAGATAAAAAAATTACTATATTTGTTGGCAGTTGACGGTCCGGTGGCTCCCAATGTAAGCCAGCTTGCCGCCGACATACAGACATCACGCGCCACGGTAATGAATTACATCAAATACCTTGCCGATGCCCGCCTGATTAATATGGTGTATCCTAAAGGAGAAGAGTTCCCGAAAAAACCGGCAAAAATCATGATGCACAATACGAATTTAATGTATAGCATTTATCCGGTGAAAGTAGAGGAACAGGATGTGCTGGAAACCTTCTTTGTCAACACCTTATGGAAAGACCATAAAATAAATAAAGGAGAAAAAGGAACCTCTTTCCTTGTTGACAACAATCTTCATTTCAGGATTTGTGTTGACGGAAGTAAGTTTAAGAGCAATCCGAATGTGTATTATGCCATGCACAAAATGGAACTGGGACACGGAAACCAGATTCCGCTATGGCTGTTTGGCTTTTTATATTAAGTGAGACTAACGATTTTATTACCTAATTATAATTAGTAATTGTATGACTAAACAAAAAAAATTCATCACATGTGATGGTAACCAGGCTGCAGCACATATTTCATATATGTTCTCAGAAGTTGCAGCTATCTACCCTATCACCCCGTCATCTACAATGGCTGAATATGTAGACGAATGGGCTGCCGCAGGTCGTAAAAACATCTTCGGCGAAACTGTTTTGGTTCAAGAAATGCAATCTGAAGGTGGTGCTGCCGGTGCGGTACACGGATCTCTTCAGGCTGGTGCATTGACAACTACTTATACTGCTTCTCAGGGATTGTTGCTGATGATCCCGAATATGTACAAGATTGCAGGTGAATTCTTGCCTTGCGTATTCCATGTATCAGCTCGTACACTGGCTTCTCACGCTTTGTGTATCTTCGGTGACCATCAGGACGTAATGTCTGCTCGTCAGACTGGTTTCGCTATGTTGTGCGAAGGTTCTGTACAGGAAGTTATGGACTTGGCTGGTGTAGCTCACTTGGCTACTATCAAGTCTCGCGTTCCGTTCATGAACTTCTTCGACGGTTTCCGTACTTCTCACGAAATCCAGAAAATTGAAATGCTGGAAAACGAAGACTTGGCTCCGCTGGTTGACCAGAAAGCTTTGGCTGAATTCCGCGAACGTGCATTGAACCCGAACAAACCGGTGGCACGCGGTATGGCTGAAAACCCTGACCACTTCTTCCAGCACAGAGAATCATGTAATCCGTATTACGATGCAGTTCCGGCTATCGTAGAAGAATACATGAACGAAATCAATAAGATCACCGGACGTAACTATGGCTTGTTCAACTACTATGGTGCTGAAGATGCAGAACGCGTAATCATCGCTATGGGTTCAGTAACTGAAGCTGCTCGCGAAGCTATCGATCACTTGGTGGCTAACGGTGAAAAAGTAGGTTTGGTTTCTGTACACTTGTACCGTCCGTTCTCTGCTAAACATTTCTTGGCAGCTGTTCCTAAGACTGCTAAGCGTATTGCTGTTCTTGACCGTACAAAAGAACCGGGTGCAACCGGCGAACCTTTGTTCCTCGATGTGAAAGAATGCTTCTACGGACAGGAAAATGCGCCTCTTATCGTAGGCGGACGTTACGGCTTGGGTTCTAAGGATACTACTCCGGCTCAGATTCTGGCTGTATATGAAAACTTGGCATTGGCTATGCCGAAAGATCACTTTACCGTAGGTATCGTAGACGACGTTACTTTCACTTCTCTTCCTCAGAAAGAAGAAATCGCATTGGGCGGTGAAGGTATGTTCGAAGCTAAGTTCTTCGGTTTGGGAGCTGACGGTACAGTAGGTGCTAACAAGAACTCTGTAAAAATTATCGGTGACAATACCGACAAATATTGCCAGGCTTATTTTGCATACGACTCTAAGAAATCTGGTGGTTTCACTTGCTCTCACTTGCGCTTCGGTGACCATCCTATCCGTTCAACTTATTTGGTAAATACTCCGAACTTCGTAGCTTGCCACGTTCAGGCATACTTGCACATGTATGATGTAACTCGTGGTTTGCGTAAGAACGGTACTTTCTTGCTGAATACAATCTGGGAAGGCGAAGAGTTGGCTAAGAACTTGCCGAACAAGGTGAAGAAATACTTTGCTGAAAACAATATCTCTGTTTACTATATCAATGCTACCAAGATTGCTCAGGAAATTGGTTTGGGTAACCGTACCAATACCATCCTTCAGTCTGCATTCTTCCGTATCACAGGCGTTATCCCTGTAGATTTGGCTGTAGAACAGATGAAGAAGTTCATCGTGAAATCTTACGGTAAGAAGGGTGAAGATGTGGTTAACAAGAACTATGCTGCCGTTGACCGCGGTGGTGAATACAAACAGCTGGTTGTTGATGCTGCTTGGGCTAACCTTGAGGTAGAAGCTGCTGCTGCTAATAACGATCCTGCATTCATCAACGAAGTAGTTCGTCCAATCAATGCACAGGATGGTGACTTGTTGCCGGTATCTGCATTCAAGGGTATCGAAGACGGTACTTGGTATCAGGGTACAGCTAAATACGAAAAACGTGGTGTAGCTGCATTCGTTCCTGAATGGAATCCTGAAACTTGTATCCAGTGTAACAAGTGTGCTTATGTTTGTCCTCACGCTTCAATCCGCCCGTTCGTATTGGATGCTAACGAACAAGCTGGTGCAAACTTCACTACACTGAAGGCTGTTGGTAAACAGTTCGACGGTATGACATTCCGTGTTCAGGTAGACGTTATGGACTGCTTGGGTTGCGGTAACTGTGCCGATGTATGTCCGGGTAACCCGAAGAAGGGTGGCAAGGCTTTGACTATGAAGCCGCTTGAAACTCAGTTGGGTGAAGCTGCTAACTGGACTTACTGCTCTGACAACGTGAAGAGCAAACAGCACTTGGTTGACATCAAGGCTAACGTGAAGAACTCTCAGTTCGCTACTCCGTTATTCGAGTTCTCTGGAGCTTGCTCTGGTTGTGGTGAAACTCCGTATGTGAAACTGATTTCTCAGTTGTTCGGTGACCGTGAAATGGTTGCTAACGCTACCGGATGTTCTTCTATCTACTCTGGTTCTGTACCTTCAACTCCTTACACTACAAACGAAAAGGGTCAGGGTCCGGCTTGGGCTAACTCATTGTTCGAAGACTTCTGCGAATTCGGTTTGGGTATGGAAATGGCGAACAAGAAATTGCGTAGCCGTCTGGAAGAAGCTATGAAGACTGCTATTGCAAGCGATAGTTGCCCGGCTGAACACAAAGCTGCATTCCAGGAATGGATTGAAGGACGCAACGATGCAGATAAGAGCAAAGCTGCTGCTGAAAAGATCATTCCGTTGGTAGAAGCTACAAAAGACCAGTGTGCTTCTTGCGCTACTATCTACCAATTCAAAGACTACTTGGTAAAACGTTCTCAATGGATTATCGGTGGTGACGGTGCTTCTTACGATATCGGTTACGGAGGTTTGGATCACGTGATTGCTTCTGGCGAAGATGTAAACATCTTGGTATTGGATACAGAAGTTTACTCTAATACAGGTGGTCAGTCTTCTAAGGCTACTCCGCTGGGTGCTATCGCTAAGTTTGCCGCTTCTGGTAAACGTGTACGCAAGAAAGACTTGGGTATGATTGCTACTACTTACGGTTACGTATATGTAGCTCAGATTGCAATGGGTGCTGACCAAGCTCAAACTCTGAAAGCAATCCGTGAAGCAGAAGCTTATCCTGGACCGTCATTGGTAATCGCTTACGCTCCATGTATCAACCACGGTTTGAAAGCTGGTATGGGTAAATCTCAGGCTGAAGAAGCTAAGGCTGTAGAATGTGGTTACTGGCATTTGTGGCGCTTTAACCCGGCTCTGGAAGATGAAGGTAAGAATCCGTTCTCACTCGACTCTAAAGAACCGAACTGGGATAACTTCCAAGACTATCTGAAGGGTGAAGTTCGTTTTGCTTCTGTAGCAAAACAATATCCTGCTGAAGCAGCTGACTTGTTTGCGGCTTGTGAGGACATGGCTAAGAAACGCTATGCTTCTTACAAACGTATGGCTGCTATGGACTGGAGCAACGAAACTCAAGAATAATTTATTCTGACTGAATAATCTCTTAAGAGGGAGAAGGCCGATGGGTTTTCTCCCTCTTTTTTTTTGAATCGCTCTCTCATCTCATTTGTTCAGGCAATCAGCACTCAAGCCAATCTGATTTCTTCGAAAATCAAGAAACCATCAGAGGTCAATCGTTTCTCTTTTCTCAATCATTTTCTCAATCATACCTTCTGGATATCGCTCATAGAGATATATCCGGGCGACAAGCGAGTCATGAAAAGAGCGTTATGCAAGCCTATGATAAACATTCACTCATAAGGGAATAACTGGAAGCATACCCACCCGGAAAGCCATAAAAAAAGCTCCTGTAAAACCTACAGGAGCTTTCTTGTTAATATATCAGACTTGATATTTTATCTTCTCGATTACGGAAGATTTATCCGCCGAAGTTATCGTACATGATAGAAGATTCTTCAACACCAAGGCTATCCAGCATTCCGACAACCGCTTTTGACATCGGGCCAGGACCACACATATAGTATTCGATATCTTCCGGAGCTTCGTGATCTTTCAAGTAAGTGTTCAACATTACCTGATGAACGAAACCTGCGGTATACTTCACGCCAGCTGCATCTGCCGCCGGGTCCGGACGGTCGAGTGCCAAGTGGAAGTGGAAGTTCGGGAAATCCTTTTCCAGCGCCATGAAGTCTTCCAGATAGAACACTTCGTTCAGCGCACGGGCACCATAGAAGTAATGCAATTCGCGGTCGGTAGTATGTAGCGTACGAGTCATGTGCATAATCTGCGCACGAAGCGGAGCCATACCGGCACCACCACCTACCCAAATCATTTCCTTCTTCGAATCGAAGATTGGGTGGAAATCACCGTAAGGACCACTCATCAATACCTTATCACCCGGTTTCAGCGTAAAGATATAAGAAGAAGCGATACCCGGATTTACATCCATGAAGCCACTTCTGTCGGCTTTAAACGGAGGAGTAGCGATACGTACGGTCAACATGAACACGTCGCCTTCGGCAGGATAGTTAGCCATAGAGTAAGCACGGATTGTTTCTTCTTCGTTCTTACATTTCAAGCCAAACAAACCGAATTTTTCCCAAGCCGGCAAATATTCGTCACCGATAAGGCTCTTGTCGATATCCTTGTTATAATCCATTTCGAATTTAGGAATCTTAATCTGTGCATAAGAACCCGGAATAAAGTCCATGTGCGCACCCTTAGGCAACTGCACCTTGAACTCCTTGATAAAGGTAGCCACGTTCTTGTTTGAGATAACGGTACATTCGTATTCCTTAACCCCCATTACCGATTCAGGAACCTTGATAGCCATATCGCCTTTCACTTTCACCTGACATCCCAGACGCCAGTGATCTTTCTGCTGCTTACGGCTGAAGTGGCTCACTTCAGAAGGAAGGATTTCACCGCCACCTTCTACCACCTGGCATTTGCACTGACCACAAGAACCCTTACCACCACAAGCTGAAGGCAAGAAAACATTGTTAACCGCCAGCGTATTGAGAAGAGTAGAGCCCGATTCAACCTCCAGCTCGTTTTCTCCATTGACCGTTAATTTCACCTTACCTGAAGCCACCAAGAAGTTTTTGGCAACCAGCAGGATTACTACCAGCACCAGAATAGTCACGAGGAATACTCCAATGCTTGCTAAAATAAAATTCATATCCATTGTATTATTCCTTTCTTTATTAGATGCTCAAACCAGAGAAACACATAAACGCCATAGCCATCAAGCCTACCGTGATAAATGTAATACCCAGACCTTTCAGCGGAGCCGGAACATCAGAGTAAGCCATTTTTTCACGGATAGCAGCCAGTCCTACGATAGCCAGCAACCAGCCGATACCTGAACCCAAAGCGTAAGAAACCGAATCCCAGATGTCACCGATGAACTTAGAGTCAGACGGAGTCAGGTTGATGCGTTGTTGCATAAACAGAGAAGCACCCATGATGGCACAGTTTACGGCAATCAGCGGAAGGAAGATACCCAGTGAAGCGTACAAAGACGGACTGAAGCGTTCCACAATCATTTCAACCAACTGTACGATAGCAGCAATCACGGCAATGAAAAGGATAAAGCTCAAGAAACTCAAGTCGATACCCAAAATACCGTCGGCGGCAAGTACCTTAGTTTGGAGCAAATAGTTGGCGGGTAACGTAACTACCAATACGAATGTTACGGCAATACCCAGCCCCAAAGCAGTCTTCACATTCTTTGATACGGCAAGGTATGAACACATACCGAGGAAGAATGCGAAAATCATGTTGTCCACAAAGATAGAGCGGACTAATAAACTTATAAAGTGTTCCATAATTACGTTTTGAATTAAGAATGATGAATGACGGATCAATCTTCATTCTTCATTAAATTTTATTATTCCTTTTCCTGCAATTCTTTGTGTTTTGCACGCTGATACCAGATAATGCAAGCCACGATGATTAGTGCCATAGGAGGCATCAGCATCAAACCGTTGTTTACATAACCCAGGCTCTTGATTGCATCATAGTTCAGGATATTGATACCCAGAAGCGTACCCGAACCAAGCAGTTCACGGAAGAATGCCACGATAATCAAGATTTTGGCATAACCCAATCCGTTACCGATACCGTCAAGACAAGATTCCCACGGACCATTTGCCATGGCAAACGCTTCCAGACGTCCCATCAGGATACAGTTGGTAATAATCAAACCCACGTATACTGAAAGCTGAACACTCACATCGTAAGCAAAAGCCTTCAGAAGTTCACTTACGATAGTAACCAGCGCAGCTACCACCACCAGCTGAACGATGATACGGATACGGTTCGGAATGGTTTTACGAATCAGTGAAATCACCACATTGGCAAAAGCCGTAATGATAGTTACCGAAAGCCCCATTACGATAGCCGGTTCCAGTTTAGAGGTTACGGCAAGAGCCGAGCAGATACCCAATACCTGTACGGTAACCGGGTTGTTCATGCTGATAGGAGCAGAAAATACTTCTTTGTTTTTAGCTGAAAATAAACTTCCCATATTATTATCTCCTCCTTCTTATTCTTTAGTAGTTAAAAAATTGGTGTACTGTCCCATACAATCTTTCAGCATCTTGTCAACCGCTACAGAAGTAATGGTACCTCCCGAGATTCCGTCAACTTGGAATTCCGGTTTTTCCACCTTACCGTTCTTCACAACTCCCAGACCGATCGCATCGCCATCCAGTACATTCTTGTTCTTGAACTCATTCTGGAAGTGTTCGGTTGCGATTTCCGCACCCAGACCCGGAGTTTCCGATGCATGTGAGAAGTAAGTACCATATACGGTATTCTTATCTTCATTCAAGGCAACATAACCCCAGATAGCGCCCCACAAACCAGCACCGTAAACAGGAATTACATACTTAGTCTGACCTTCAATTTCACAAACAAACAAGTGTGAATGTCCGTTTTCCTTGAAGTCTTTTTCATAACCGGTAACGAAAGCACCTTCATACGGAGTAAGCTTACCATCTTCAGCCACCACCATATCAGCCTTTACCACCTTGTTGAATTCAGCTTCCGCATCGCTCACTTCCGTGATGCCCAGTGAAGCCAGAATCTGTTTTTTAGTATCCAGCTCAACGTTCTTTCCCTGAATGTCGCGCAGAGAAGAGTTGACGAAAGCCAGCAGGAATGCTACGATAACAACCATTACCGAAGCATAAATGATAGTATAAGAGTTACTATTAGTATTCATTGTATATTCGGTTTTATTTGTTAGACATAGCACGTTTAGCGCGGCGTGAGATATTGTTCTGAACCACTACATAGTCAATCAGCGGAGCGAAGATGTTCATCAGCAAGATAGCCAACATCATACCTTCTGGATAACCCGGGTTCAGCACACGGATGATGATTGCCATGGCACCAATCAGGAAGCCATAAACAAACTTACCGTTTTCTGTGCGTGAAGAAGTAACAGGGTCGGTAGCCATAAACACCGCACCGAAGCAGAAACCGCCCAAGCACAAATGTTCATACCAAGGCATCTGAGCCACACCTGTATCCGGACCTACGGCATTGAAGATCAAAGCCATGATAGCACCACCGGCAAATACCGAGAACATGGTTTTCCAGCTTGCCACACCCGACCATAACAAGATAACCGCACCGATAGCAATGGCAATCACACTGGTTTCACCGATAGAACCCGGAACCAATCCTGTAACCATATCCCATGAGAAAGCCGGACATTCAGCCACCTTAGCCACACCCAGCGGAGTAGCAGCGGTCAAGCCGTCAACGGTTTTTCCCAATCCGAAAATGCTGTCGCCCGATACCCATACGGCATCACCCGACATCTTGGTAGGATAAGCAAAAAACAAGAAAGCACGGGTAATCAGTGCAGGGTTGAAGATATTCATACCTGTACCGCCGAATACTTCCTTAGCAAAAATCACAGAGAAGGCAGTAGCCACGGCCAGCATCCACAACGGACAGTCTACCGGCACAATCATCGGAATCAGCATACCCGAAACCAAGAAACCTTCCTGAATTTCTTCCTTCTTCCATTGAGCTACCACAAATTCGATTCCCAGACCTACCACGTAAGATACGATAATCTTAGGCAATACAGCCAGGAAACCATAGATAAACATTTCAACGAAGCTACCTTCAGCCCCCGTAGCGAGGAAATGCTGGTAACCCACGTTATACATACCGAACAGCAAAGCCGGCATCAATGCGATAACCACGAGTGACATGATACGTTTGCTATCAATCGCATCGTGGATGTGTGTACCCGTTTTCGAAGTAGTATTCGGAACGAACAAGAAAGTTTCGAAGCCGTCGAATACCGAACGAAAAGCATGGTATTTGCCTCCCTCTTCAAAGTTCGGCTTTATCTTGTCGAGATAATTTCTTAATGCTTTCATTTAATTGTTAGTTTGATAGTTTGTATTAACACATTTCACGACGGAGCATATCCAAGCCGTCACGAACAATACGTTGCAATTCCATCTTAGAAGAGCAGACAAATTCACACAGAGCGAAGTCTTCGGGTGCCACTTCATAAATACCTAATTGCTCCATACGGTCAATATCACCGGCAATGATAGCCTTGATCAAGTACTCAGGCATGATATCCATCGGGAGCACACGGTCGTATTCATTCGACATGATCATGTGACGTTCGCCACCTTTCACACGTGCATCGAGCGTATATTCCTTCTTGCCCATCAGCCAGCTGAAATAAGAGCGGCTTGTACTGAACTCATTGAAACGCGGCATAATCCAGCCGAACATTTCGTGAACATCACTTCCCTCCGGAATAACGGTTACCTGACTATGGAAAGCACCCAAGAATCCGTTAGCCGAAATCTGCTTGCCGGTCAACACGTTACCGCTGATGTAGCGCAACTCCTTGCCGTTATTCACATTGCCAGCCAGCACATCGGTAAGCAGTGCACCCACTTTCAGTTTGCAATAAGCAGCTTTCTTGACTTCCGAACCGGTAATAGCCACCATACGAGTCAAGTCTACACGTCCGGTATTAAACAGACGTCCGATGAAGATAACCGCCTGCGCATCGATAGTCCATACGGTTTCCCCCTTGTTTACCGGAGCGATATGGTTAATCTGTACGCCCACATTACCTGCAGGATGAGGTCCGTCAAAAGCAGTAACCACCACATTCTTAGCCTGAGTCAAAGCAGGCGACTTCTGGTTAACACTGATGCTCAGATACGTTTTAGCCATTTTAGCCAGCGCATCAAGCCCTGTCTGGAAGTTCAGTTCCTCCCCTTTAAGCGCCATTTCGAAATCAGGAGCCAGCGGATTTGTATCGAAAGCCGAAACAAAGATAGCTCTCGGAGCTACGGTAGGGTCAGCCACCACGTCATACGGACGCTGCTTGATAAACGCAAACATACCACTGCCCAGCAAAGCCTCTTTAACGGCTTCCCCGTTCATGGTAGATACGTTCTGCTTTCCGAACTCTTCAAAGTCCTGTTCAGGAGCAGCTTCCACCGTAATGCTCAACACCTTACGGCGAGCACCACGCTCCACACTCGTTACTACGCCGCTTACGGGCGAAACAAATTTCACTTCAGGATGATTCTTGTCAATAAACAAGGGTCCTCCGGCCAATACATACTCCTGTTCTTTTACAACGACCTTCGGAGTTACACCTGTAAAATCATCGGGACATAAAGCATAAAATCCCGGCTCTTTTACAGACATAATTTCAGCCGAAGCCTTGCCTTTTAGGTTTATGTCCAAGCCTTTACGCAATTTAATTAAATTTGCCATATTGGGTTATAAAAAATGGTTTTATAATTTGTGTGCAAAATTAAAGAAAAAATAAGGAATAAAAGAACTTTTCGGCACCGAATTAGAGAAATATTTCTTTAAATGAAGGGTAAACTGAGGCTTTGCTGCAGGATTTTCCTTTCTAGGGCATAATTCCTTGCAATGGGATAAAAGAGAAGACATATATCTGCTGTGTTTCATACGAATTTAGGCGAGAATGCAAAATAATAGGAGCAAGAGGAAATAATTCAGAATAAACCAAATTATTTCTTCTTGCTCCTATTGCTAAAGAGAGACAACTCATTACGCCATCGTACCGCCTATAATATCGAGCAGCTCGTTGGTAATGGCCTGCTGGCGGCTCTTGTTATAAATGAGCGTCAGGTCCTGAATCAGCTCGTTGGCATTGTCGGTAGCCACCTGCATGGCCATCATGCGTGCGGCATGCTCGGCAGCATTCGAATCAAGCAGTACGGTGAATACCTTCATGCGAAGCACTTTGGGAAGCAAGGCGCTCATCAGTTTTTCGCCCGAGGGCTCAATGATGTAATCATTTCCGGCAGGAGTTTGCGGCTGCTCTGCCGATGTCTGGAAACTTATGGGAAGATAAGTTTCGCGGGTCAGCACTTGGGTGGAAGTCGATTTGAAATGATTATATAGCAACTCTACCTGCTGGATTTCTCCGCTGAGGAAACGCTTCATCAGGTCGGCAGCCAGCGCTGCTGCTTCCTCATAGTTCGGCTTGCCGCTCATGTGCTGGTAATCGCCCATCGGAATCACTCCCGGCATCTTCTTTACGGCATCAGCTACCTTTCGCCCTATCGGATAAATCAGTATGTTCTCTCTGCCTGTCTTTCCTGCATATTCGTCAACCAGTTCGCTCAAGCGGCGGATTACATTCATGTTGAATCCGCCGCAAAGACTGCTGTTGGAGGCAAATACCACTAAGGCAACTTTTTTCACTTCTCGCTTTTCGGTAAAGGGGGACTGTACGGTTACACCCGCTTCCAGAAAATGGGTCAAGATATGGTGAAGTCTGCGCTCATAGGGAAGCATATTCTCGATGGCTCCCTGCGCTTTATGCAGTTTGGAAGAAGATACCATCTTCATGGCTGAAGTGATTTTCAGCGTTCCGTTAATGGAGTTGATTCTTCCTTTTACTTCTTTTAGTGATGCCATTTATTTGAGTTTTTGAGTTTTTATTTTTAGTAAGGTGACTAGTTGCCTTGAGAAGAGAACGGGCGTGCGGTATCTGCTGCCACTTTCTCTATTATATCCGATACCTCGTCGTTAATCTTTCCCGAAGCCAGCACATCAATTACATCGGCTTGATGATTGGCGCGGAGACTGGTGAGGAAGGCATCTTGGAAGGCGCGCACCTTGCTCAGCGGAACATCACGCATAAGGCTGTGTGTGCCGCAATAAAGGATGGCAATCTGTTCGCCTACGGGCATGGGTGAATATTGCGGCTGGATAAGCAACTGGTTGTTTTTCCGTCCGCGGTCGATAGCCATGGCGGTTACGGCATCCATATCGCTGCTGAACTTGGAGAAGGCTTCCAGCTCACGGTATTGGGCTTGGTCGATTTTCAGCGTACCTGCCACCTTCTTCATGCTCTTCACCTGTGCGCTGCCTCCCACGCGTGATACGGAAATTCCTACATTGATGGCGGGGCGGAAGCCTTGGTTAAAGAGGTCGGTTTCAAGGAAAATCTGTCCGTCGGTAATCGAAATCACGTTGGTCGGGATATAAGCCGATACGTCGCCTGCCTGTGTCTCGATGATAGGCAGAGCGGTAAGTGAGCCTCCTGCCTTCACTTTGCCTTTCAGGCAAGCCGGAAGGTCGTTCATCTGCTCAGCCACTTCCTGCTGACCGATAATCTTGGCGGCACGCTCCAGCAAGCGTGAGTGGAGGTAGAAGATGTCGCCCGGATAGGCTTCACGCCCTGAGGGGCGGCGGAGGATGAGCGATACTTCACGGTAGGCTACTGCTTGCTTCGAGAGGTCGTCGTAAACCACGAGGGCATGACGGCCGGTATCGCGGAAGTATTCGCCGATGGCTGCTCCGGCAAACGGGGCAAAGTATTGCATGGCGGCAGGGTCGGAAGCCGTAGCGGCTACCACCACGGTATAATCCATGGCTCCCTTCTCACGCAGGGCGTTTACGATGCTTGCCACGGTAGAGCCTTTCTGACCGATGGCTACATAGATGCAATATACGGGGTTTCCGGCTTCATAGTTGCTTCGCTGGTTGATGATGGTATCGATGGCAATGGCGGTCTTGCCGGTCTGGCGGTCGCCGATGATGAGCTCACGCTGACCGCGTCCGATAGGAATCATGGCATCGATAGCCTTCAGTCCGGTTTGGAGCGGTTCGGTTACGGGCTGGCGGAAGATTACCCCGGGAGCTTTGCGTTCCAGCGGCATTTCAAAGAGTTCTCCGCCGATTTCGCCTCGTCCGTCGAGGGGTACGCCTAAGGGGTCGATGACGCGTCCCAGCATCGATTCTCCCACACGGATGGAGGCGATGCGCTTGGTGCGTTTCACGATCATGCCTTCCTTAATCTGGTCGGTAGGACCGAGCAATACGGCTCCCACATTGTCTTCTTCCAGATTCATCACCGTGCCCATGATGCCGTTTTCAAACTGAAGCAGTTCGTTGGCTTCGGCATGATGCAGACCATAGATGCGGGCCACACCGTCGCTTACCTGCAACACCGTGCCTACTTCATCAAACTTTAACGAAGTATCGATTCCCTGTAATTGCTGAAGCAATACTTCGGATACTTCACTGGGTTTTATTGTATTTTCTTGCATATCTTCTTTTGGTTTTATAAATCTCTGTACACGAGCGTTTCTAAGTTAAACAATCCGTCGGTTGCGTGCCACGAACTGCTGGCGCACCCGCTTGAGCTGGTTTGCCACGCTGGCGTCGAGCCGATAGCCCGACAGCTCGATGATATATCCTCCGATGAGTTTGGGGTCGACCACAGCTTCCAGTTCCACGCTCCCTTTGGTGCGCTCGCTGGCCAGCTGCTCAAGGTGTTTTACCAACTTCTCGGATGCAACGGCAGTGGTGAGTTTTCCTACAAGGATGTTCTTGTCATCGCGGTACAGGTCGATGTATGCATACGCCATGAAAAGGAGAAGTTTTTCTCTCCGTGCCTGAAGCACCAGCTCGAAGAAGCGGCTGGTCTGCGGGCTCAGCTGCTTGCCTCCGGCTGCCTCACAAAGCAGCTCGTGCTTGGTGGAAGGATTGAGCACGGGGGTGGCGATGGCTCGGCGCAGCCCTTCTACGCTCAGGTAATGGGCTGCCAGCTGCTTCATCTCTCCATATACTTTTTCTTCCTGCCCTTCTGCCTTGGCATAAGAGAGCAGGGCTTTTGCGTAACGCATTGATACGGCTCCTGTATTCATTTGTTTGAGTTTTTGGGGTTTCAGACAGGTTGACGAGTTGACGAGGTTTTTCAGATACCAGAGCATTTTCAGAGCCTTGCCGACTTGTAGCGTTACGTTACAATTGTGACAAATGACAATTAGCCGAATTGTAACTCACAAGCTTGTCTGTACCCGTTTTACTTTTTCGCTGATTCTATCATTTCATCCAGCATGCTGTCTATGAGCTTCAGCTGTTCATTTTCGTCTGCCAGCTTGTGGCGCATCACTTTTTCTGCAATGCTTACCGAAAGTACGGCTACTTGGCGGCGGATGTCACGGATGGCACTTTCTTTCTCGGTTTCAAGCTGCTTTTTCATTTCATCCATGAGGCGTTGTCCTTCGGTAAGCGCACGGCTTTGGGCATCTTTGATGATGCGGTCACGCGTGGCAATGGCTTCTTTCAAGATACGTCCCTGTTCTTCGTGGGCCTGAGTAAGCAGCTTTTCAGCTTCCAGCTTCACGCCAGCCAGCTGTTCGTTGGCTTGGCGGGCTGCCTGAAGCGACTGGTCGATGTATGCTTTCCGGCTGTCTACCATATTGATGATGACCGGGAAACCATATCTTGCCAAGATGAAGAATACGATGCTGAAGATGATAATCATCCAAATCAGCAGACCCGGATCCGGAGTTAGTAATCCCATATTGTTTGAGTTTTTAGTTTTTAGTTTTGAGCATTTTTAGTTGACAAGTTAACGAGGTGACTCTTTTGAGTTGGCAAGTTAACTTGTCAACTATCCCCACATCCCGATTACAGGAACAGAGTCAGCAAGCATACCACAATGGCAATCAAGGCTACACCTTCTACCAAAGCAGCAGCAATGATCATGTTCATACGTAAATCGCCTGAAGCTTCGGGCTGACGGGCAATACCTTCCATAGCCGAGCTACCGATTTTACCGATACCGATACCTGCTCCTAATACGGCGATACCTGCGCCAATTGCTGCCCCTAACTTACTGATTCCTACTCCGGCAGCTGCCTGCAATAAAACTGATAATAACATAATCTTTAAGTTTTTAAGTTTATTAGTTCTTGGTTTATTATTTCTTATTTCTTAAGTTCTAAGTTTTTAATTCTTAATTTCTTCTGTCTAAAAAAATTCTTAATTTTTAATTCTTAATTTCTTCTGTTCTTCTGCCTAAAAAAATTACTCATGCTCTTCTTTCACCCTTGAGAGACCGATAAATACAGCCGAGAGCATAGTAAATACATAGGCCTGAATAAACGCTACCAAGACTTCGAGCGCATCCATAAAGATACCGAAGGCTACAGCTACGAAAGTCATAGAGCCATTGATTACGGTACCGGCTTTTACGGTGATGAAGATGATTGCTATCAGACTCAGGATAGCGGCATGACCTGCCATGATGTTGGCAAAAAGACGAATCATCAAGGCAAAGGGTTTGGTCAGTATCCCGAAGAATTCTATGAGAGGCATCATCGGGACAGGCACCTTAAGCCATACAGGCACATTCGGCCAGAAGATTTCTTTCCAGTAAGCTTTTGTACCGAAAATATTGGTGAAGGCAAAGGTAAACAGAGCCAAGACCAATGTGATGGCAATATTACCCGTTACGTTGGCTCCTCCCGGAAAGAAGGGTACAAGTCCCATCAGGTTATTTACAAGAACGAAGAAGAAGGCTGTAAGCAGATAAGGGGCATAGCGCTTGTAATCTTCACCAATGCATCCCTTTATCACGTCGTCGTAAATCATCAGTACTAGGGCTTCTATCATGCCCACTCCTCCGGCAGGTGCGCCTTGTTCCAGCGGGTGTTTCTTGTACCAGCGCACACAGCTCATCAAGATGACTACAAGCAGCGTGCTGTTGATAAAGAGTCCCAGAACATTCTTGGTGATGGAAAGGTCGAACGGACGTACTTCTTCGCCGGCTGCATTCTTCTCTACGATTTTCCCCTCGTAAGGACCTTCTGCGGCTATGTATAGCCCCTCATGACTTCCTTCTTCAAGCCGGGAGGAACTGAACACATGCCATCCGGTAGAGCTCTTCACGATGACGGGCAGCGGAATACGGAGTGTTTTTTCGCCGAAGGTGGCAATATGCCACTCATACGAGTCGCCAATATGGCCGAACACCAGCTCGTTGACATTGATCTCACCCTCACGCTCGTGCGCCTTCACCCCCTGTGCGGGTATCAGGAGCAACAGGAGCAGCAGCATGATTATGTATCGTTTTTTTTTCATCATATTGTTTTCTTAATTTTAGTTTCGCTTCCAAACGAAGGAAGAAACGGGTCTCGAATACCAGAAACGCAAAGAAGAAGACGATAAATGTAGTGAAAAAAGCCACTACTTCATGTCTTACAAAGAATCCGTAGAATAGCAAGACGAGCATGCTTAATATAAACTTCATCATTTTGCAGAGCAGATAAACCGATGCCAGTTTGTCAAGTCCCAGCCGGTAACCGAATGCAAACATGTAGATGTAAAACAAACCGAAGAGATAAAAGAATATCGGGATGGCAGGAAACCACAGAAAATACCGTTCGGGTATAAACAGGTGAAACACAAATGCCACTAATCCGGTAAGAACTACGCCGATGAGGGTCAGTTCTTTGATAAACTTTTTCTTTACGGTTAACAAAAACATAGTAGTAGGGACCGGTTTTTATGGAAAGCCGGCAAACTCATTCGGTTCATCGTCTGGCGGAGGTTTTCTCAAAGCTCTACGCAAACTGAAATTTGGTTGTTGTTTATTTCTACGAATCCTTCTTTAATGGGCAGAAGGTGGGTATCGCCTTGAGCCGTATATTTTATCTGTCCCTTCACGAGAGACGATATGAGGGGTGCGTGATTGACCAGTATCTGAAAATTACCCGATTCGCCCGGCAATACCACGGAGTCAACCTGACCGTCGTAAAGCTGTTTTTCGGGTGAAACGATGACTAAATGAAAAGTTTTCATATCTTTTGAGTTCTTAAGTTCTTAGGTTCTTAAGCTTTTAGGTTCTTAAGAAGCTTTTGCGGCCTCCAGCAGCTTCTTGCCTTTCTCGATGGCATCTTCTATGGTACCTACATTCAGGAAAGCCTGTTCAGGAAGATAATCTACTTCTCCGTCAAGAATCATCTTGAAGCCTTTGATGGTATCTTCGATGGATACCATTACGCCCGGTACGCCGGTGAACTGTTCTGCCACGGCAAAGGGTTGCGAAAGGAAGCGCTGCACACGGCGTGCGCGGTTTACCGTCAGGCGGTCTTCATCTGATAATTCATCCATACCTAAGATGGAGATAATATCTTGCAACTCTTTGTTGCGCTGAAGGATTTGCTTTACGCGCTGGGCGGTTTCATAATGTTCCTTCCCTACAATCAGCGGGTCGAGGATGCGCGAGGTGGATTCCAGCGGGTCGACGGCCGGATAGATTCCCAATTCGGTAATTTTACGGCTGAGCACGGTGGTGGCATCCAAGTGGGTGAACGTAGTGGCTGGAGCAGGGTCGGTCAAGTCGTCGGCTGGCACATATACTGCCTGTACAGAGGTGATAGAACCATTCTTGGTAGAAGTGATCCGCTCTTGCATCTGCCCCATTTCGGTGGCAAGCGTAGGCTGGTAACCCACGGCCGAAGGCATACGTCCCAATAGTGCCGAAACCTCTGAACCTGCCTGTGTGAAACGGAATATATTATCGATGAAGAACAAGATATCGCGCGGGGCATTTTCTTCGGTCTTACGGTCACGGAAAGATTCTGCAAGGGTCAAACCGGAAAGGGCAACCGACTGGCGGGCGCCGGGAGGTTCGTTCATCTGTCCGAACACCATGGCTACCTGCGATTTTTCGACTTCGTTATAATCTACCTTCGACAAATCCCATTTTCCTTCTTCCATGCCCTTGAGGAATTCGTCGCCATAGCGGATAACACCCGACTCAATCATTTCACGAAGCAGGTCGTTTCCTTCACGGGTACGTTCGCCCACGCCGGCAAATACGGAAAATCCGTTGTGTTTCTTCGCAATATTGTTAATCAGCTCTTTGATTAACACGGTCTTACCTACTCCCGCACCTCCGAACAAGCCGATTTTACCTCCTTTGAGGTAGGGCTCTAAAAGGTCAATGACTTTGATTCCGGTGAACAGCACTTCCTGAGTGGTCGACAGGTCTTCAAACTTGGGGGGTTCGCGGTGAATGGGGAAACCATCTTTCTTGTCAAGTTCTTTCATGCCATCAATGGTGTCGCCCACCACATTCATTACACGTCCTTTAATCTGGCTTCCTATAGGCATGGTTATAGACTGCCCGGTGGGAATTACTTCCATACCGCGCTGTAAGCCATCTGTACTGTCCATGGCTACCGTACGTACGGTGTCTTCTCCGATGTGTTGCTGTACTTCAACGACCAGCAAACGACCGTCATTACGCTGAATGGTCATCGCATCATGAATCTTCGGCAAGGAGTGTTCTGCATCTTGTCCTTCTCCTAACTTGAAGTGAACATCCACTACGGGACCGATTACCTGTGAAATATGTCCAACTATATTCGACATAAGCTATATTTGTTAATGTTTAGTTTTCTATTGTTTTTCTGTTACGCAAATTTAAAGTATAATCTTGCATACCTGTTACTCAATGTAACATTTTTTAGCCGCAAAACTTGGATTATTGCCATAAATCAAGTAAAAAAGCACACTTGATTTTAGGCTAATCCACATTAATAAACATTTATTTACACTTGATTGTTCAGCTTATTTCATTTTTTTTGTTTCCCGTTTGAACGTCAAGGCACCCCGAACCGCCGATGGAGAAAAAAAATATCCGACTCGCATTATGCCGTTTCCGGTTTCAGACTCTATAATGCGGGTCGGATAAATCAAGAAAGTTACAACGGATGTTGTATTGTGTAAATGGATAGTTACAAAGTGTTTAGCATTTTATCTTCAGTTCATTTAAAATGCGGCGCATTTCTTCGTAAGTGGTGATGCGTGTGGGAACCAGCGGTAGGCGGAGTATGTTTTTCACCATCCCCATCATGCTCAGCATGGCTTTTACTCCTGCGGGATTTCCGTCGACAAAGAGCAGATTAAACAGCTCTGTAAACCGGTGATGGATGCTGAGGGCATTGCTGTAATCGCCCGCCAGAGCTAAACGGGTCATGCGGCTGAATTCACGCGGAAATGCATTGCCTATCACGGAAATCACTCCTACTGCTCCTAAGGTGATGAGCGGGAAGGTGATACCGTCATCGCCTGAAATGACGTCAAAGTCTTTGGGCTTGTTTTTGATGATGTCATCCATCTGTGAGATGTTGCCGGAGGCTTCTTTGATGGCTACAATGTTTTCAAAGTCACGGGCCAGACGCAGGGTGGTTTCTGCCGTCATGTTTACGCCTGTTCTTCCGGGTACATTATACAGTACTACCGGGAGCTTGGTGGCATTGGCTATCGCCTTATAATGTTGGTAAATGCCTTCTTGTGACGGCTTATTATAATAAGGTACGGCTACCAGAACGGCGTCTACTCCTGTGAAATCATCATTTTTTAATGTATCGACCACGGTTTGAGTGCAATTGCTGCTTATTCCTAACAAGATAGGAATTCGCCCGTTTACGCGCTCTATCACCCGTTCTTTGATTTTTCTTTTTTCTTCAGTAGTCAGTGTCGGAGTTTCTGCGGTAGTTCCCAGTACGCATAGAAAATCTGTACCGTTCTGCACCTGATATTCTACCAGCTTTGAAAGTGTTTCATAATCTACACTTCCGTTTTCATTGAAGGGAGTTATCAATGCTACTCCCATTCCTTTTAATCTTCTCTGTATCATAAATAAGCTATATACACATTATTCGGTTACAAATGTAGAAATATTTTCTAATTTTTGCTTTAATTTTATCATTTTTTTCAGCCCGGAAGGTTTCTCTTTTATTTTAAGGGGGTTAAGTACTCAGGCATTTCAAGCTTGGTCAACTGGTCTGCTTGTCGGCTAAAAGTTCCAGAAATTCGTCTTCTGTCACGATGGGAATACCCAGTTTCTCTGCTTTTTCCAGCTTGCTGGGACCCATGTTATCGCCCGCCAAGATAAAACTGGTCTTTTTCGAGATGCTTCCCACATTCTTTCCTCCGTTCTTCTCAATCAGTTCTTTATATTCATCTCTTGAATGATGGGTAAATACACCGCTGATTACGATGGATTTTCCCGAAAGCTTATCGGTATGTCCACTCAGATCTTCCTCTTCTCCCTGCATCTTCAATCCGGCATGACGCAGACGCTCTACCAGATTCCGGTTTTTGTCTTCTGAGAAATAAAGGCGGATGCTACGGGCTATTTTTTCACCGATTTCATCTACATGAATCAGTTCATCGAAAGTGGCACTCATCAACGCATCCATAGAGCGGAAAGCTTTTGCCAGTTTCTTTGCTACGGTTTCTCCTACGAAACGTATGCCCAATGCAAACAACACGCGTTCGTATGGCACCTGTTTCGAGTTTTCAATACCCTGAATGATGTTTTCGGCAGACTTTTCTCCCATCCGCTCAAGGCGGCAGATGTCTTCTGCCCGGAGGTTATATAAGTCGGCCACATCGTGAATCAGACCCTCCTGATAAAACTGGTCGACGGTTTCCGGGCCCAGCCCTTCAATGTTCATGGCACGGCGGCTGATGAAATGCTCTATCTTTCCCTTGATTTGAGGCGGACAGGAGGTTTCATTCGTACAATAATAGGCAGCCTCATCCTCATAGCGCACCAGCGGACTTCCACATTCCGGGCAATGGGTGATGAAGGTTACTTTTTCATTGTTCTCTGCACGCGATGCTACATCTACTCCGGTTATTTTGGGAATAATCTCTCCTCCCTTCTCTACATAAACCATGTCCCCCAGGTGGAGATCTAACGATGCAATGATGTCTGCATTATGCAAGGATGCCCGCTTTACTACGGTTCCTGAAAGTTGCACGGGCTCCAGATTGGCAACGGGAGTTACGGCTCCGGTGCGCCCCACCTGATAAGTCACCTTGACCAGCTTAGTCAGTGCCTGCTCGGCTTGAAACTTATAGGCTATGGCCCATCGGGGTGATTTGGCCGTAAAGCCAAGGTTTTTCTGCTGGCGGAGTGAATTGACCTTTAGCACGATGCCGTCGGTAGCTACGGGCAGGTTTTTCCGTTCTACATCCCAGTAGTTGATGAAATCGAAAACTTCTTCCAGCGTACGTACCTTACGGGTGATATCCGAAATTTTGAATCCCCACTTTGCTGCCTCCTGCAGATTCTCATAATGTCCGTCGCAAGGCAGGTTCTCGCCTAATAGATAATAAAGATAAGCGTCCAGCTTGCGGCTTGCCACGATGGATGAATTCTGCAATTTCAAGGTGCCCGATGCTGCATTTCTGGGGTTGGCAAAAAGAGGTTCCTCACGCAGCTCACGTTCCTTGTTCAGTGTTTCGAAAACATCCCACGGCATGAGAATCTCTCCTCTGATTTCAAACACGTCGGGATACCGGTCGCCATGAAGTATCAAAGGAATGGTACGGATGGTTTTTACGTTTTCCGTAACATCGTCGCCTTTCACCCCGTCGCCACGCGTTACTGCCCGCACCAGTTTGCCGTGTTCGTAGGTAAGCGAAATGGATGTTCCGTCGAACTTCATCTCACAACATATCTCAAATTCTTCATTGAGTGCTTTTCTTACCCGCTCATAAAATTCGGTCACTTCGCCTTCCGAGTAAGTATTGCCTAAGGAGAGCATGGGATATTTATGTTCAATCTGTGTAAAGTTCTTGTTGATGTCACTCCCCACACGCATGGTAGGCGAGTTTTCATCGTAACACTCGGGGTGCTTGGCTTCCAGGTCTTGAAGTTCCCGCATAAGCTGGTCGAACTCCCGGTCGCTGATTTCGGGGGAATTAAGCACGTAATAATTATAATTGTGCGCGTGAAGTTCTTCACGCAATTGGTTGATTCTTTCTACTTCTGTCATGTGAATAAGCAAATGTTTCCCGCAAAAATAATAAAAATGTCCAAGCGAACGATGAGGGGCTCAGGAATATTCGTATTTTTGCATTCAAAATAGATTCAAGTTTTATATGAGAATAGACATTATAACGGTTTTGCCCGAAATGATTGAAGGTTTCTTCAACTGCTCTATCATGAGCCGGGCGCAAAAGAAGGGGATTGCGGAAATTCATATCCATAACTTACGTGATTATGCGTATGACCGCTACCGGAAAGTGGACGACTATCCGTTTGGCGGATGCGCCGGCATGGTGATGAAAATCGAACCGATTGACCGATGCATCTCTGCCTTGAAGGCCGAACGGCATTATGATGAAATAATCTTTACAACTCCCGACGGGGAACAGTTTGACCAGAAGATGGCCAACACGCTTTCGTTAAATCAAAACCTGATGATTCTTTGCGGACATTTCAAGGGCATCGATTATCGTATCAGGGAGCATTTCATTACCAAGGAAATCAGTATCGGCGACTATGTGTTGACCGGAGGTGAACTGGCGGCGGCCGTTATGGCTGATGCTATCGTGCGTATTATTCCGGGTGTTATCTCGGATGAACAGTCGGCTCTTTCTGATTCGTTCCAAGACAATCTGCTGGCTCCTCCTGTATATACACGCCCTGCTGAATATAACGGATGGAAAGTGCCCGATGTATTGCTTTCAGGGCATGAAGCAAAAATCCGCGAATGGGAGTTTCAGCAATCACTGGAACGGACGCAACGCTTGCGTCCAGACTTGCTTGAGGATAAGTAGGCGAGCAGACTCACTGGTGGAGGCGGTAAGTTGATGTCAGGGTATCCGTGCTCAGAGGAGGCGTGACAACGTGACAATGTGACAAATGACAATAAGCCAAAAAAGAGAGAGACTGGAATCTTCTGTTCAGGATTGTTCAGATGAATCCAGTCTCTCTCTCTTTTTATCCGGAAGAGCCGGACGGATTTTCTTCGCCGGACGCTCCGTCTGGCATCGGCATCCGACCACCGGAAGCTGGGTTATAGCTTGTAAATATTTTTCAGACTTCCAGTGCGCCGATGATGTCACGCACAGAGCTATATCCATGGCGATTGAGGTAGTCATCAATTCCTTCTGCTACCTTAACCGTGATGGCGGGGTCGATAAAGTTGGCTGTACCAATCTGAATGGCCGAAGCACCCGCCAAAAGGAACTCAACGGCATCTTTCCAGTTCATGATACCTCCCAGCCCGATTACCGGAATGCTGACTGCTTTTGCCACTTGCCATACCATGCGCAAAGCAATCGGTTTTACAGCAGCTCCACTCATCCCTCCGGTAACGGTAGACAGAACAGGTTTACGCTTTTCGGCATCGATAGCCATACCCAGCAATGTATTGATGAGCGAAACACTGTCTGCTCCGGCTCCTTCTACGGCACGGGCTATCTCGGTAATATCGGTCACATTCGGCGAGAGTTTCACAATCAGTGTCTTGTCGTAAACCTTGCGCACGGCACTGACCACCTCACTTGCGCCATGGGCGGTGACTCCGAAAGCCATTCCTCCTTGCTTTACGTTCGGACAAGAGATGTTGAGCTCAATGGCTGGAATATTTTCAAGTTCGTTGATGATACGAGCTGTTTCAGCATAGTCTTCTATCTGAGAACCCGACACGTTGACAATCATGTTGGTCTGGATATCTTTGATTTGCGGGTAGATGTGTTCTGCAAAATAATGTACTCCCTTATTTTGCAGACCTACGGCGTTTAACATCCCCATAGGGGTTTCAGCCATACGTGGATAAGGATTTCCCTCACGGTGATGTAGCGTAGTACCTTTTACAATGATACCGCCTATCTTTTCCAAATCGACAAAGTCTTGAAACTCCAGACCATAGCCAAATGTACCCGATGCAGTCATCACCGGATTAGCCATTTCTAATTTACCGATATTTATACTTAAATCTGCCATAATAATTTCTTAATATTAAATACAGGACCTTCTTTACATACGCACACATGCCCCTCGTCGGTTTTCTCCACACAGCAGAGACAAGCGCCCACACCACATGCCATCGTGTTTTCCAGTGAAACTTCGCACTCTGTATCGCTTTCTTTCGCATACTTGGCCACGGCAACCATCATGGGCTTGGGACCACAGGTGTAAATCATGTCAAACTTGTGGTCTTTTAATACGCTATGCATGGTTACATATCCCTTTTCACCCATGCTTCCATCTTCTGTGGTAACATAAACTTCACCTAATGAAGTGAATTGCTCCAGCTGCAACAAGTCGTTCTTTGAGCGTGCTCCTAACAGGAACGAGGGTTTACAGCCTCTCTTCAAAAGTGATTCGCCTAAATATAACATGGGGGCTGTACCTACACCGCCTCCGACAAGCAAGACCTTTTCTTCGGGGGTTTGAGGCATTGAGAATCCATTTCCTAAGGGAAGAACCACATTGAGCAAGTCTCCTTTTTCAAGTGTAGCCAATTTACGGGTTCCATCGCCAACGAGCTGAACCAAAAACCATACTTCGTTTTTTTCACGATCCACATAATTTATAGATATGGGACGACGCAAGAAGGTGGACGGAGAGTTATCTACGCGAATTTCAGCAAACTGCCCGGGAAGCATTTCCGGTAGAGGAGCTGACTGGGTTAATTTAAGAAGAACATAGTTTGCATGCAAACGGATGTTCTCTGTTACTTTTAAGTCTAAAATATATTTTTTCATATAAAATTAGGTAAATCCGTTTTCTTTGCAAAGATAGTGAAAGGTGAGAGCAGAGACAAAAAGAAAAACTTGTTTTTCTGATTTTGGCTCTGCCGAACCGCATCCTAGCTTCGTGTAACAAAGATAGTGAAAGGTGAGAGCAGTACCAAGCCAAAGCCTGCTTTGAGAGAAGGTATTGCCGAACCGCATCCTATCTTCGTATAACAAAGATAGTGAAAGGTGAGAGCAATACCAAGGATAGACAAGTTATTCGGTTCAATTCTCAGGCTTAAAAGTCTGATATGTTCCGTTATCGAAGAAAATTCTTATTTCAGTAATTTTCGGAACAGGCTTTTCTATGTATCTAATCTCTTCTTTTACAGGAGCTTTGTCTATAAAAGAGGGGGTACTTAAGGGATTCTCCTTGCGAAAATCATCGGCCGCTTGAATATTATCCGTGAATTTTGGATTCTCAGAGGCTTGCGAAAACAAATCTATACCCGAAACTACGGGAGCAGATTCTTCCATTTCTCCTTCTCCGTAAAGCAACCAGTTGATATTAACATACGGGCAAGCTTTATGTATGCGCATAACTACATCTAAACTTGGGTTATTGCGCCCGCTAAATATATGTGACAGGGAAGATGTAGAAATCCCTATTTTCTCAGCAAAGTCTGCATTTGAAAGCCCTTCTCTTTGCATTATTTGTATAATTCGTTCCTTCATTACAAATGTAATATCCATTTTTTCATCCGTTACAAAGGTAAGGGTTTATGTTGACAAACGCAAATTTACATTTACAAATATATATGCCTACATATGTAAATGTCATTATCCGCCTATTTACATATGTATGTAACAGGAAGCTATACATGTGTAAATCATATTAAAGTAATACTTCGTATATTTCTTTTATATATATGGTTAACAAATATATAAGGAAACATTATATAAGAATAAAGCCCAGATGCGTATTTATCCAGCCAGCTATTTATATTTACCTTAACCATTCCTTTGCATTTAAGCTATATAATGTTGGGTATTAGGTAATACTAAGTATTTCTACCTTAAGTATTTATATACAATAACAAATGTAATTCGTATGAACAACATATCTAAATGGAACTAAAAACAAACGTGCCGACACACTCGTATTTACATCTGTATAACACTTTCCATGTTTACATGTGTAACACCGAGTGGTATTGTTTACATATGTAATGATATACAAATGTAAAAACACAGCTTTTATCCCCGTTTCTCCAGATTTCAAAATTTACGTCCCATTCTCCATTTACACGCAAATTTTCAATTCTCACGCATTACACAGAAACAGACCTAACCTCCCCCGATTTTGGAAATTCCATCTTACTTTGTTCATTCTTTCAATACTGCTGTTCATATAAGACGGGGAATCGGACATACACTGAAAGATTCATAGACAAAAAAAACGCACCTCGTGGTTTTATCTATATAAAGAACCACAAGATGCGGAAATAAAAGAAAACTTTATGTATCAGTTCAGGCAGGAGACTGTCCACAAAACTGAAACCCGATTTAAACTTTCAGCGTTTCACGTCTCCGGACATTAATGCATTATAAAATAGATCAGCTCGCGCAGTAAATCCCCATCCGAGACAGAAGAATTCTTCACCCCCTTGGATTTGGCATCACACAAACGTATTTCCCCTATTATCTGCATAACCTTTACTCCCGAATATTTTTTCATGGCTGCCAGATAATCTTTCGCTTGCCACGGAGAACGCAAACCCAAGAACGATGCTATTTCCTGTTCTGACTTACCCGGTGCATAATAGGTAAGCATCAGATTGGAGAAAAAGCCAAACAATACGGCAAGCGTAACCTGCAAAGGATTATTCTTCATGTTATTGTTAAAGTATTTTACTATCAAGTTTGCCTTCAAAACATCCTTTGTTATTAATGCATTCCGGAGTTCAAAGTTATTGTAATCTTTACTGATGCCGATATTGCGTTCGATTTGCTCCGGTGTTATACGGCTGCATCCATCAGGAAGCGTAATGACAAGCTTCTCCAACTCCCCTGCCATTCTGTTCAAATCTGCCCCAACGAATTCAGCCATCATTTCCGAAGCCTTGGGCTCTATATCTACCCGCTTACGCTTGAGGTAAGAGGAAATAAATCCGGAAAGCTGCGCATCTTTTAATTTCTTCGACTCAAAAAGAATGCCTGCTTTTTCAATCTCTGCTGCCAATTTTTTCCGCCGGTCTAAGACACCGTGTTTATAACAGAACACCAAAATGGTTGACATCAATGGCTTCTGCAAATAATATGTCAGCTCATCGAGATTTTTTAAATTTTGAGCCTCCTTCACCATCACAATCTGATACTTCGACATCATCGGATAGCGCTTTGCCGAATTGATAATCGTTGCAATGTCCGTGTCAGCCCCGTAAAGTATCGTCAGATTAAACTCTTTTTCAGCCTCCGTCAATACCCTATCTGCTATGTATTCAGAGATGCGGTCAATATAATAATCTTCCTCGCCCATTAAAAAGTAGATGGGTACATACATCCCGTTTTTAACATCACGGACGATTTCTTCATAAGTAAAAACCTTTGTCATTTCAGTCTCTTATTACCAGTCAAATTTCAAGTGTTTTACGGTCTTCTTGGCATCAATAATCATCCGCAAAGCATCTATTCCGATTTCTACGTGTTCGTGTACAAATTTACGCGTCACCATAGAGTCGCTCTTTTCGGTTTTGACCCCTTCCGGAATCATCGGCTGATCAGAAACCAGCAACAATGCACCTGTTGGAATATGATTGGCAAATCCTGTAGTAAACAACGTAGCGGTTTCCATATCTACAGCCATCGCCCGGGTCTTCAGAAGATAAGCTTTGAAAGCTTCGTCATGCTCCCATATACGACGGTTGGTGGTATAAACCGTTCCCGTCCAATAATCACGCGAATGGTCTCGGATAGCCGAAGACACTGCACGCTGAAGCATAAACGCCGGAAGCGCAGGAACTTCAGGCGGATAATAATCGTTAGAAGTACCCTCACCTCGAATAGCCGCAATGGGAAGAATCAGGTCTCCAATCTGATTCTTTTTATCGATACCGCCGCATTTTCCCAAGAACAAACAAGCTTTTGGATTCACCGCACTGAGTAAGTCCATAATAATAGCCGCATTAGGACTTCCCATTCCAAAATTAATGATTGTAATTCCCTCGGCATGAGCTGAAATCATGTTTGCGTCACGCCCCAGCACAGGTACATTAAAGCGTTCAGCAAAAATCTCTACGTAATTATTGAAGTTTGTCAACAAGATATATTCACCGAAATCCTCTAAACTGCGCTTTGTGTATCGAGGTAACCAATTTGCTACAATTTCTTGCTTCGTTTTCATGATTTTTTGTATTTTTGTGAGAAAATTGATAGAACACCTGCGTTTATTCAACAAGTAAATATCCATCAGATATTCATATAAAATCTATTCATATAATTGCAAATGTACAAAATGTTAGCATTAAACCTACCACACTATCCTTACAAAATTAGAACGAAAGAAGAGAAATATTATATCTTCGATGTTTTAAGAAGAAAATATGTAAGCTTAACTCCAGAAGAGTGGGTACGCCAGCATTTCATTCATTTTCTTATAAAACACAAAGGGTACCCTCAAGGTTTACTTGCCAATGAAGTTCAAGTAAAACTCAACGGTACCCAAAAGCGATGTGATACGGTATTATACAACCGTGATTTAACCGCACGTATGATTATCGAATACAAAGCGCCGAAAGTCGAAATAACTCAGGCTGTTTTTGATCAGATTACGCGTTATAACATGACCTTGAAAGTTGAATATTTAGTTGTAAGCAATGGTATAAACCACTATTGCTGCCATATAGATTATGGTAAAAATAGTTATACATTTTTAAAGGAAATTCCAAGCTATAACGAATTGTAAAAAGCTGAATACAAGATAGTAAAACTACCATCTTCCCCATCGCATCTACAAGAATATTACAAACTTTTTCCTATGCAGTAATAGCCAATTCCCAAATCGTGCAACTCTTTCTCGTCATAGATGTTGCGCCCGTCAAAAATAACGGCACGTTTCATCGTACGCAGAAGGACTTTCCATGAAGGCAAGCGAAATTCTTTCCATTCTGTTACCAGCAAAAGGGCATCTGCATCCAGAAGGGCATCATACATATCATGCGCATAATAAACCGAATCGCCCACACGCCGCTTAGTCTCCTCCATTGATGCAGGATCGTAAACACGAATATTGCAACCGGCTTCTTGTAATTTACGGATTAAAATCAGAGAAGGAGCCTCACGCATATCGTCGGTTTCAGGCTTGAATGCCAAGCCCCAAAGTGCAATCGTCTTTCCTTTCAAGCATCCGCCGTAATAAGTCGAGAGCTTGCGGAACAAGATGTCTTTCTGGTCTTCATTTACGGCTTCAACCATTTTCAGCACCCGCATGGAATACCCGTGCTCTTCAGCCGTTTTAATCAAAGCCTTCACATCTTTTGGAAAACAAGAGCCACCATACCCGCAGCCCGGATAAAGGAACTTGCGCCCAATGCGGGTATCCGAACCTATACCTGCACGCACCATATTTACATCCGCTCCCACACGCTCACACAGATTGGCTATATCATTCATAAAGCTGATGCGAGTAGCCAACATGGAATTGGCCGCATATTTCGTCATTTCCGCCGAAGGAATATCCATAAAGATAACCCGGAAATTATTCAGAAGGAAGGGACGGTAAAGCTTGGTCATTAATTGCTTCGCCCGTTCAGATTCCACTCCCACCACCACTCTATCGGGGGTCATAAAATCATTAATTGCATTCCCCTCTTTCAGGAATTCCGGATTCGACGCCACATCAAAATCAATATCCACCCCGCGCCGGCTGAGCTCTTCATGGATAACGGCTTTAACTTTTTTTGCCGTGCCTACAGGAACGGTACTTTTGGTAACAACTAAAACATAACGATTCATACATGAGCCGATGGTCCGTGCCACATCCAGTACATACTGCAAGTCGGCACTTCCGTCTTCATTGGGAGGAGTTCCCACCGCACTGAATACGATAGACACTTCATCCAAATATTCCTCAAGCGATGTGGCAAAGCGCAAGCGTCCGGCTCTTACGTTACGTTGCACCATATCTTCCAGTCCCGGTTCATAAATGGGTATGACACCCTGTTGTAAAGCCTCAATCTTACATGCATTTGTGTCAATGCAAATAACATTAGCACCTGTCTCCGCAAAACAAGTTCCTGTAACCAGGCCTACATATCCGGTTCCTACGATTGCTATATTCATTTTTACCTATTCTATTGTTGGTTTCTCTTTGCAAAAGTATAACAAAAAGTTTGAATACTTAAACCGAAAGCCATCCGTTTTGCCAAGCAACGGTAAAAATCATCTGGAAAACGTCTTTCTCTTAACGACTCATAATGACACGAATTTCAGATTTCGACTTACATCCAAGCAAAGATTGCCGATATTTACCCTATTGAAGACTCATTTTTCATAAAAACACAATAAAGGTTTCGAAAATATCTCACCAAAAGCAAGCGAGGTCATAGAAAAAATCGTAAATTTGCATCATGATTGAATTAGCAAAACATATCGAAGTCTTGTTGCTGGAGAATGATTGTGTCATTGTTCCGGGGCTGGGTGGATTCATCGCTCATAACCGCCCGGCATGTATCGCCGGCACAGACGGTAAATTTATCCCGCCCATGCGTACCATCGGCTTTAATCCGCAGCTCATAATGAACGACGGACTTTTGGTGCAATCATACATGCAAGCTTATAGTACCGACTTTCCTGACGCAACACGAAAGATAGAAAGGGTAGTAGAAAACTTAAAAGATGAGCTTTACCGTGAGGGTCAGGTTCAACTAAATCGTATAGGAACCATTTATTATAACATGAGTGGCATATATGAGTTTGAGCCCGGAAACCAAGCTTGCTTCACTCCCTGTTTATACGGACTGGAGAATTTTACATTCCCTCTTTTAACAGAGCAGGTAACACATAAAGCGGTGGAACCGGAGCGAAGGGAAGCCATGTTTATTCCCAGAAGGAAGAAGCATCTTATTCGTCAAAGATGGATACGAAATGCCGTTACTGCTGCGGCTACCATCCTCTTGTTTTTCATACTTTCTATCCCGGTAGAAAATACCTATATTGATGAGGCTAACTACGCCTCATTGGGCAATGCCGGAATGTTTGAAGCAATCAGACACCAGTCTGTTACCACATGGTCTGTAAATCAAGAAAAAACTCAAAAGACACCCCAAAGAGTTCGTAACAACATCAATACGCTTAAACCAACTACTGTAAGAACCGAAAAAGTTCTGTTGGAAAAACAGCCCGAAGCTGTTGCAAAAAAGGAAGTAAAAACAACGCATGTATCTCCAGAACCAAAGGTGCCAACCACTCAAACTGCCCCCCAAAACAGACAAAAGGGAGCCTATATCATTGTAGCCAGTTTGGCCAGCCAAGCAGATGCCGACCGCGAATTAAAGCTTTTCGTGAAGCAAGGCTATAAGAATACCCAGATTCTGGAATCGGAAGGACGCTACCGTATCGCTTTACAACATTATAGCAACGTCAATGAAGCTTATCGAAAGGTAAGTGAACTGAGAAAAGATGATCGATTTAAAAATGCGTGGGTATTTACCACTAAATAAAAACCTCATTTTTCATGAAAAGAGTCAGATGTCCGAAGTGTGACAATTACATTCAATTTGATGAAACAAAATATGAAGCAGGACAATCCCTGGTTTTTATCTGTGACAATTGCAAAAAACAGTTTGGAATCCGATTGGGAAAAGCCAAGTTAAACGCAGCCAATCAACGCGAAGAAGTCATTGACGAAAAAGAAGGGGTCAAAGACTTTGGTAACGTTGTGGTCATTGAAAACACCTTTGCCTACAAGCAAGTATTGCCTTTGCAGGAAGGAGACAATTTGATAGGCCGCCGTTGCAAAGGTACAGACGTAGAAATTCCGGTTGAAACCAATGACCCCAGCATGGACCGCCGCCATTGTATCATCAATGTGAAACGGGATAAACAAGGAAAAATAATCTACACGCTACGTGATAACAATAGTATTACAGGAACCTTCTTAATGAATGAAATCTTGGGTCCTAAAGACCGGGTTCGTATAGAAGAAGGAGCCATTGTCACTTTAGGTGCAACCACCTTGATTCTGAGAGCAGCCGAGTAAACTCTCAACCGAATGCTTTTTCTGCTCTACATAGAGTAGCCTGAACCTCGGTTAGGCAGTTCTAAAACGACTTAGCAAAATGAATCTCTGTCCATACATCATCCTGCATGAGATATACAGATATTCAATACATATATAAAATAGGATAACTAATAACAAAAACTTCTTTATTTTTTATGGCTTTTACAAACAACGTAATGATTGTCCGGCACAAATTGCTGGAGAACCTTGTTGCCTTATGGAAGGAAAACCAACTCGTAGAAAAAATTGACCGCGTTCCTCTGGAATTCAGCCCACGCCGTTCACAACCCGTAGGAAGATGCTGTATCCATAAAGAGCGCGCTGTTACAAAATATAAATCACTTCCTCTGCTGGGATGGGACATGTCGGATGAAACAGACGAACTTACTCCCCTTTCAGAATATGCTCGCAAAGCATTGGAGCGCCGTGGCAAGATTAAGGAAAACATTTTATGTGTAATCGATGAGGCTTGCTCATCTTGTGTACAGGTTAACTATGAGGTTAGTAACCTTTGCCGTGGATGTGTGGCACGTAGCTGCTACATGAACTGTCCGAAAGGAGCTATCCATTTTGACAAAAAAACCGGACAGGCCCGCATTGACCATGACACCTGTATCAGTTGCGGTATCTGCCATAAAAGTTGTCCGTATCACGCCATTGTTTATATTCCCGTTCCATGCGAAGAAGCATGTCCGGTAAAAGCAATCAGCAAGGATGAACATTACATCGAACATATTGATGAGAATAAATGTATCTATTGCGGAAAATGTCTGAATGCTTGTCCTTTTGGAGCTATTTTCGAAATCTCTCAAGTATTCGACATCTTAGAAGCAATCCGTGCCGGTGAAGAAGTGGTAGCTATCCCTGCTCCTTCTATCTTGGGTCAGTTCAAAGCCAGCATCGAGCAAGTATATGGTGCACTGAAGGAAGTAGGATTCAAGGATGTGATTGAAGTAGCCGAAGGCGCCATGCAGACCACCAGCAACGAAGGACATGAGCTACTTGAAAAACTGGAAGAAGGCCAGAAATTCATGACTACCTCTTGCTGCCCTTCATACATCGAACTGGTTAACAAACACATTCCTGACATGAAGAAATACGTTTCAGGAACCGGTTCCCCCATGTATTACGCTTCACGCATTGCCAAACAGAAATATCCTAATGCCAAAGTGGTATTCATCGGCCCGTGTATTGCCAAACGCAAGGAAGCACAACGTGATGAATGCGTAGATTATGTGATGACTTTTGAAGAGCTTCATCCTGTATTCCGAGGATTAGGCATCGAACTGGAACAGACAAACCCATATAAAGTGGCTTATGAATCAGTTCGCGAAGCGCATGGATTTGCTCAGGCTGGAGGCGTGGCAGGAGCAGTTAAAGCCTACCTGGGTCCTAAAGCGGCCAATATCAAAATGCTTCAATTCTCTGATTTCAACAAGAAGAACATTGGAGTACTTCGTGCTTATGCCAAGACCGGAAAAGTAGATGCTCAGTTTATTGAAATGATGGCTTGTGAAGGAGGATGCGTAACAGGTCCCAGCACCCATAACGACTCCATGTCTGGAAAACGTCAACTAAACCAAGACCTTTTGAAGCGTACGTTGACATACGAAAACGAAGAATGAAACCTGTTTTCTCTACGAGAAATTTAATAGAGCGCCTTCATCGGGAGCAAACACTTGCCCCCGATGAATTGCGCTATCTTTTAAGCGAAACTACCCCAGAAGATTTAGCGTTCATCCAAGCGAAAGCCAGAGAAGTAGCTCAATCTCGGTTCGGAAACCGTATCTACATCCGTGGGCTGATTGAAATAGGAAACTGCTGCCGGAACGATTGCTACTATTGCGGTATCCGGCGAAGCAACCGAAATATTACCCGCTATCGTTTAGATGAGGAAACCATCCTTGCCTGTTGTTCTGAAGGATATAATTTGGGATTCCGCACGTTCGTCTTGCAAGGCGGAGAAGACAATTATATGACCGACGACCGGGTAACAAGTATCCTATCAGCTATCCGCAAGAAATTTCCCGATGTGGCAATTACGCTTTCTTTGGGAGAACGAGCAACCCAATCTTACGAACAGTTTTTCAAGGCAGGAGCAAACCGCTATCTGCTCAGGCATGAAACACACCATCCTGACCATTACCGGATTCTGCATCCAGCGCCTTTATCAATAGCCAACCGTCTGCGATGCTTGGATGACTTAAAGGCAATCGGGTTTCAAACCGGAACAGGAATTATGGTAGGCAGCCCCGGACAGACTATCGACCATTTAGTGGAAGATATTCTTTTTATCAAAGCATTCCGTCCGCAAATGATTGGCATCGGTCCGTTCCTTCCTCACCATGAAACTCCTTTTGCGAAAGCAACTCCGGGAAGCATGAAACAAACGCTATTGTTACTCTCGATCTTCCGTTTGATGCACCCTGCTGCGTTGATACCGTCGACTACAGCACTTGCCACGTTGGCTCCCGACGGACGCGAACGAGGCATTCTTTCCGGAGCAAACGTAGTGATGCCCAATTTGTCTCCGCCCCATCAGCGGAGCAACTATGCTCTTTACGACAACAAAGCCTCCATGGGAGCAGAAGCAGCAGAAGGACTAAAATTATTAGAACAAAAGTTAAATTCTATCGGTTATACCATAGATAAAAGTCGAGGAGATTACATCAATGTATAAAATAGATTCATCAAAAGCTGAAGAGTTTATCTGTCATGAAGAAATTCTGGACACCCTTGATTACGCCCAGAAAAACCGCAATAACCATGCACTGATTCGTGAACTGATAGAAAAGGCACGGACCTGTAAAGGATTAAATCACCGTGAAGCAGCTGTTCTCTTAGAGTGTGAAGATGCAGACTTATTGGAAGAAATCTATGCACTTGCCCGTGAAATCAAACAGAAGTTCTACGGGAACCGCATCGTTATGTTTGCCCCACTCTACTTATCAAACTATTGCGTCAACAGTTGTACTTATTGCCCGTATCATGTCAAGAATAAAACAATCACCCGAAAGAAACTTTCGCAGGATGAAATCCGTCAGGAAGTAATTTCTTTACAGGATATGGGACATAAACGCCTTGCGCTTGAAGCTGGAGAAGACCCACTTCATAATCCGATAGAGTATATTCTGGAGTCTATCAAAACCATTTATGGTATCAAGCATAAAAACGGAGCTATCCGCCGTGTCAATGTGAATATCGCGGCAACTTCCGTAGAAAATTATAAACGCCTGCATGATGCCGGCATCGGAACCTATATTCTTTTTCAGGAAACCTATCATAAAGAGAATTATGAGAGGTTACATCCCAGAGGTCCTAAAAGCAATTATGCCTACCACACCGAAGCCATGGACCGCGCTATGCAAGGAGGCATTGACGATGTAGGAATAGGTGTATTATTTGGGCTAAACACCTATCGATATGATTTTGTAGGACTGCTCATGCATGCCGAACACTTAGAGGCTACTTATGGAGTTGGACCGCATACCATCAGCGTGCCTCGCATCTGTCCTGCCGATGATATTGATACAGCAACTTTCGAAAATGCCATCTCCGATGAAGTTTTCCAGAAAATCGTTGCTGTAACGCGCATCAGCGTACCCTATACCGGCATGATTATTTCCACTCGCGAGTCACAACGCTCTCGCGAAAAAGTTCTGGAACTCGGTGTGTCTCAGCTGAGCGGAGGTTCACGCACCACAGTAGGAGGCTATGCCCACCCCGAACTTCCGGAGGAAAATTCAGCCCAATTTGACATCAGCGACAACCGTACACTCGATGAAATCGTAGCTTGGCTGCTCCGGTTAGGATACGTTCCCAGCTTCTGTACCGCATGTTATCGTGAAGGACGAACCGGCGACCGTTTTATGTCTCTGGTCAAGACTGGACAGATTGCGAATTGCTGTGCCCCCAATGCACTCATGACGCTCAAGGAGTACCTGGAAGACTATGCCTCGCCCGAAACGCGTGCATTAGCTTCCGAGATGATTGAAAAAGAAATAGAGAAGACTCCAAACCCTGCTATCCGCCGCCGTGCATTAGAAAACCTAAAACGCATTGCAGAAGGAAAACGGGACTTCAGATTTTAAAAAAAGAAGCTTATGAATGAGACTCCTCGTTCCGAACGGTTCCATATCGGCTTGTTCGGAAAAAGAAATAGCGGAAAATCATCGTTAATCAATGCACTGACCGGACAAGAAGTAGCCGTAGTATCCCCTATTTCGGGCACTACCACCGATCCGGTTTACAAAGCAATGGAGTTGCCCGGCATCGGTCCCTGCGTATTTATTGATACCGCCGGATTTGATGACGAGGGAGCATTAGGCGAGTTACGCGTAAAAAAGACCATGCAAGTCATCGAACGCACAGATATTGCCTTAATGGTTTGTACCGATGAATCGATTGACGAAGAGTTGTTTTGGAGCGAACGCTTAAAAGAAAAACAGATACCCGTTATCTGGATTATCAACAAAAGCGATTCGCTACATCAGGGAGAAATGTTGCTGCGCTGCCTTGAGAAGAAATGCGGACAAGTTCCTTTATTGGTAAGCGCCTCTACACGGAAAGGAATGGAAGACATCCGCCGAGCCATCAGCAATAAATTACCCGATGAAACCATGAGCCAAGGCATTGTAGGTAAATTGGTTCATGAAAATGATACCGTGATGCTTGTTATGCCTCAAGACAAGCAAGCCCCTAAAGGAAGGCTTATTTTGCCTCAGGTGCAGACCATTCGTGAGTTACTCGACCGCAAATGCTTGGTTCTGAGCTGTACGACAGAGCAAATTGAGCCGATGCTTCAGGTTCTGAAATCTCCTCCCAAGCTCATTATCACCGATTCACAGGTATTCCATGCGGTCTATGAAAAAAAGCCGGAAGGAAGCAAACTGACCTCCTTTTCTGTCTTGTTTGCCCAATACAAGGGAGATATTGACTACTATATTGAAGGAGCAAACTCCATCAGCAACCTTACGGAAGATTCGCGGGTACTCATCGCTGAGGCATGTACCCATGCACCCCTCACAGAGGATATTGGCAGAGTCAAGATTCCTGCTATGCTTCGCAAAAGAATTGGTACCGGCTTAACCATCGACTTCGTTTCGGGCACAGATTTCCCGGAAGATCTCCATGCCTATCAGTTGATTATCCACTGCGGGGCATGTATGTTTAATCGAAAGTACGTTTTAAACCGCATTTCCGCAGCTCGCTCTCAAGGCATCCCCATGACGAATTATGGTGTAGCTATCGCTTACCTTACAGGAATATTAGATAAAATTGATTACTAAGTGATAAAATAAAAACGAGCCGCATAATGTCGGCTCGTTTTTATTTTAAATCGATATCTTCATCAGAAACAGATTTTTAAAATCTTGCTTTCCAATCCATGTAAATTGAGTTCAACAGGCTTATCAGGAGTAAAGCTGATTTCCTCTGTTCCCCCATTTAAAACATCCTTAGCTTCACATCTTTCCATTGCCGGCATCTGTAAATAATCGAATGCATGTTGCGGCAAGTTCACAGCAACCTGCATATCTGTTTCACCGAAATTGACAACAAACAGCAGTACTTCATTGGCATATTTCCGCAAAAAAGCATATTGTTTATGCTCATTCATCTGCCATCCATTCAGATTTACATACATCAAATCAAAGAATTCCCCTTTCGAGATAGCCGCTTCTTCCCGGCAAAGTCTCAAAACTTTTTGGTAAAAATACTGTACTTTCTTTTCCTCCTTTGTAAGCTGATGACCATTAAACCTTCCATGATTACTCCATCGCCTGATACTATCCACACTCCAGTAGTCAAAGATAGTGGTACGTCCATCCCGTCCGCTAAATCCTTCACAGTCCATGCCCGGCTCCCCAAGCTCCTGACCGAAGTAAATCATCATCGGGTTCGTATTCATACAGGCAGAAATCACCAAAGCCGGAAATGCCTTAAACGGATTACCCGCAAAGAAATCGGAAGCAATGCGCTGCTCATCATGGTTTTCAAGGAAGTTCAGCATATGTTCCTGAATATCATTCACTCCCTGCCAGCACGAAGTAATAGCTGTAGCCGAGGTAAATCCACACGTTATTCCACGTAACGTATCATACAGTCCCACCTTATCATATAGATAATCAAAGTGACCATTAAAGATATAGTTCCGATATTCATTCGGATTATAAACTTCAGCTATAAAAATCAGTTTCGGATAAGCCTCCTTAACTTGAGGAATTGCCCATCCCCAAAATTCACAAGGCACCATTTCTGCCATATCACACCGGAAACCGTCAACACCTTTACCAGCCCAGAACAAGAGAATATCCCGCATTTTAATCCAGGTATCAGGTGTCGGGTCGAAGTGGCACCCGGTATTATTGATATAATCAACTCCGTAATTTAATTTTACAGTCTCATACCAGTCATTCACATTCGGATACGCGTCAAAGCGATTGTTTCCTGTAGCCTTGGCAGGATTTTCCGTATAGTATCCTTGCACCTTATCATACAAATCAATACTTCCTCCCAAAGTCTGCCCTGGAATATAATAAAAGTTATTGGCTGGACTAAACGCCCTATCCTGCCGGTCGTTTTCACCCAAATCAGCCACTCCCTCCGGACGGGCAATCGAATGATATTGACGAGCCACATGATTAGGAACAAAATCAATGATTACTTTCAGTCCCTCCTTTTGTGTCCGTTTAACCAGCGCTTCAAACTCCTCCATTCTTTTCTCCGGGTGAACCGCCAAGTCAGGATCTATGTCATAATAATCCTTGATGGCATAGGGTGAACCCGCCTTCCCTTTCACCACAGCCGGATGATCTTGTGGAATACCATAGGCACTATAATCAGTTTGAGTGGCATGGGCAATGACCCCCGTGTACCAAATATGAGTGGCTCCTAATTTCTTTATTTCATGCAAAGCCTGCTTGGTAATATCATCCATTTTACCGCAGCCGTTCGTATGAATATCCCCGTTTTGCTGGCAGCAGACCGACCGATTTCCAAACAAGCGAGTGAATATCTGATAAATAATCATTTTTGCATCCCTATCCATAGCTATCCTAATTTATTTGACAAATGAATACGTTGAAAAGGCACAGAAGAACAGAAACTGATTTACCCCAATAAGAACAGTTCTATACCTCTGTGCCTTCAACAAGTCTATTTCTCAATTCATGTTACATTCTATTACAAAATGCCATGTGCATTCGCCTCTTTGTTCACCTTCTTAATCAGTCCTTGAAGCACTGCGCCCGGTCCACATTCAGTAAAGTCGTCTGCACCATCTGCAATCATATTTTGTACGGTCTGAGTCCAGCGCACCGATGCCGTCAGCTGAGCCACCAAGTTCGATTTGATTTCAGCCGGATCAGTATGTGGTTTCGCATCCACATTCTGATAAATCGGGCATTTAGGAGTATGAAACTCCGTAGCACTGATAGCCGCTTCCAGTTCCACCTTTGCAGGATCCATTAACGGAGAATGGAATGCACCGCCTACCTTCAGCGGAAGAGCACGTTTCGCTCCAGCTGCTTTCATCAGTTCACAGGCTTTATTAATACCCTCAATAGAACCCGAAATCACAATCTGTCCCGGACAGTTGTAGTTAGCTGCAACACAAACTTCTCCTTCAGCAGATACAGAAGCACAAATCTCTTCCACTTTTTCATCAGGCAACGCAATGATAGCAGCCATTGTAGAAGGCTGAGCTTCACAAGCTTTCTGCATCGCCATTGCGCGAGCATAAACCAGTTTCAATCCGTCTTCAAACGACAAAGCTCCAGCAGCGACTAAAGCCGAGAACTCACCCAAAGAATGTCCGGCAGTCATTTCAGGCTGGAATGCCTCTCCCATACATAAAGCGGAAATAACCGAATGGAGGAAAACAGCAGGTTGAGTAACCTTAGTCTGACGCAAATCTTCATCCGTTCCTTCAAACATAATATCTGTAATACGATAACCTAAAATATCGTTTGCTTTTTCAAATAATTCTTTCGCAAGAGGAGAATTCTCATACAGGTCTTTACCCATTCCTACGAACTGGGCACCCTGTCCAGGGAATACAAATGCTTTCATAATTTTATTATTATAGTGTTAAGTTCATATTACAAAGGTAATCATTCTTTCGAAAAATCAGCATACGTCTGATAAAAAACTCATTTTTAGTCCTCAAACGTATGCATTACAACCGGTGAATGAAAATGATTCAGCGGTCCGTGACCTGCTCCAATTAACACATCACTTCCTGAAACAATTCCTCTGAAAACATACTCCTTGGCCTTCTCTACCGCACTGACAACCGATTCACCCAAAGCCAGGTAAGTAGCAATGGCAGAAGAAAGTGTACATCCAGTTCCGTGTGTATTCCGGCTGTCAATCTTCGGTGCAGAGAATCGGTGTGCTTCAGTTTCTCCCGCTATCTGAAGAACATCACACATACCTCCTCCAGCCAAATGTCCACCCTTAACCAACACAGCCCGGCTACCGAATACAAGCAACTCAGAAGCTGCCTGTTCCATATCCGGAACCGTTGTTACCTTTCTTTTCACCAACACTTCCGCCTCACTCAGATTAGGCGTTATAAGGGTAGCCAAAGGCATCAGCAGAGAAATCAAGGCTTCAATGGCACTGTCTTCAATCAACTTGCACCCACTGGTAGAGACCATAACCGGATCAAGCACCACAAACTCCGGACGGAAAACGCGCAATGCCTCGGCTATAACTTTCACAATTTCCACATCGTTAATCATTCCTATCTTCACAGCACGCGGATGGATATCCGTCATAACAGCTTCTATCTGCCCTTTTACATAATGGGCCGGAACCGGATGGATATCAGTAACGCCACACGTATTTTGTACCGTAATGGCTGTAATTGCACTGGAAGCATAGGCACCTAAAGCAGATATTGTCTTGATATCCGCTTGAATGCCTGCCCCTCCGCTACAGTCGGAACCGGCAATCGTCAATACACAAGGATATGTCTTCATACCTGTTTGATTTATCTTTTCAGCAGACCAATTTTAAGATTCAGTTTAAAATAATAAACTCCGTTTTCACGCTCCAGATAGCCATACTTATCTTTTTCGGTTGACCCTTTCTCCAAGCGGGTATTCCGGTACAAGAAATCAGCAAAATCCTGACGGAACGCACGCTGATAACAAAGCACTTCACCACTACCTGTAACAAACAAGAATCCAGCTATAGCCCCTTCCGTTCCGTTATAAAGTTTGGCAGGACGCATACCTAAAGCCAAAGCCATCAGCAATTCTTTAATCTTATATTCATAGAATCCATGCTTGTTAATCAGTTCATCTTTTATTTTCAAAGGATTCAACTTCTTGATTTCTTCTGTCAGGTCAGCCACTTTCGTTATATCATCCAGCCACATCAGACGGGCCATCTCCGCCAGCAGACGTCCCATATGAAGATCAATCATCGACAAGTTACTTCGGAAAATCTTATCAGCCACATCACTGTATTTCAAAACACCGCCCAGGCGTTCTATCATCAGCATTCGGCTGATTACATCATCTTCCTCACCTTCTGCATTGATTTTGTTGACGGTAGGAGTTGCAAATTTCACCCCTGTCTGTTCAAACTTAAAATTAGCAGAGCGACCGCCATCGAGCAAAGGGAACATCATACCCAGACGTGAGCGAACACAGAAGCCCGTCAATGGAGCATCTTTCGTGTAAAAAGCCACACTAAAATCGGTCCGGTCATCCGTCTTTGCCTCCAAGTCAAAAATAGCCACCTCATCCAAGAACTCTTCTACCCCGTCAGGAGAAGTAACATCATCCTCACGGGTAGAGCGGATGCCTTCCAAAATCAGATCTGCCACCGTAGCAAAATCTTCACGGGGCACAACCTTGTCAATCGACTCTCCAGTGATATGAATATTTTCCTTTTCTATGATATAACGGCGAGTACCATCGTGTTCCTCGCGCTGAACCAAAGCTACCGGAATGCAATTATCCTCATTGCGCTTCACATCCGGCGTTCCGGCATACACATAACCATCAGCCAACAGCCGGAAGAACGCATACAATTCTCCCCATTCTCTTTTCGTTGCTTCAAAAGCCATAACTATTTTGTATCTATTTTTTAAGACAATTAATTTTCAAACTCTATTTTTCCAAAGAACTCAGGACAGTGGAACTGAGGCTTTGGCAACTGAATCGGACTCCATGAAAGGAAATGAGGCGTTTGCAGCAGGTCGCCACACTTATAGAAATTGGCACGCATCACCTTTCCGCTAAAATCCTTTATATTATGTCTAAAGAAAGTAGAAACAGGAATAATCAAAGCCAGTTCCCAATGACATTCCCCGATGCGTTCCTCGAAAGGCTCAGTTCCCAGCGAAGCCCAGCGTTGCACTTGCTTCAAAACCTGTTCCGGAGCCGAAGGGCGATCACCCTTTGCACCGCCATGTAACAATAATTTACCCGAACAATTACATTCAAAATTATAATAGTTTCCTTCTTCAGCCGGCTGGACGAAGAATTCACAGCAAGCATCCTCCCATACTCTGCCATCATCGTGCTCAGCCACAGCACGCACACTGGCTTCTGTCACACGGTAATGTATCAACAAGCGGTCTCCCGTATGTGCTACCCTGAATTTCACATCCGGAACATACGGATAAGCCTCCCAGTTTACCACATCAATTTTCTGCCACTCTATTTTCTCATGCTCCATGCATTCCGGCACCTGAACAGCTGCCATATCAGGAACTGCATAAATTCGTTTTATCTTCAACTCTTTCATTGTCTATTCTTCTAATTATCTTCATTGCTACGATTCTGTAAAGAATCATTAATTTTTCACTAACCGCTGTGGAGAACCATGCCAGGAACAACCTAAACAAAAAACTTCGCTTATATCAAACCCGTCAAGCGACTCATCCGGATACTTGGGAACCACTTCCCCTTCTGCCGTAACATAAATCAAACGCCGCTCTCCTTTCTCGTTCTTTACATACAGTGCTGCTATTTTACACTGAGGACAAAGTTTCTTTTTCATGTTAAAATCCATTTAGTTATAAAGAAAGAACAAATATACAGTATTTTCATCCAACATACAACACTTGCTTTGTTTCATTTCAGTTCCCCGTACTTGCAACCCGGTTGTTAACTTGCTGCAAGCCTTACAATCAATC
>Glacier_p1__coassemble_139_pt1 | contig 111415 bp, 89 predicted proteins | sample Glacier_p1__metabat2_high_PE_021 | metagenome-assembled genome bin Glacier_p1 | reverse complement strand
TTAGGGCTTACTCGGGACTTGCACCCGTTAGACAATGCTCGTGCCGAGCATACGATAAAAAAAGGGACGTCCTATAAAAGGACATCCCTTAACCTGTTTTATAATCTTAATATAACAATGATTTTACTGGTTTGTACGGTTTAATTTTCCAAGTCGTACCCCATTTTCATCATTTCGCTACGACCTACTTCAGTCAATACGCGCTTAACTACATTTAATACCTTTTTCATAACACTTAAATATAAAAATAATACCTAATTTTCTATTACTTTTGAATGTGCATACCGAGTGTAGCATATCCCCACACATCTGTATTGTTTTTTCCTGCACGATTCATAATCCATTTTAACATTTTCATCTCGTTATCCTCCTAGTTTTATTTGTTATCCCTTGAGACCTAACCGGTCTCTTCTTCCGAGCATTCCTGCTCTTCTTATTTACCTTAAAAAAACGAATACCTAAAACAATCTTTTCTACTTTTATCCTTAATCCGGGATACTCATTGAATCCCTTCATTGACTCTGCAAAGTTAGTGCCTTTACTCTTATTATGATTCAAAACAAGAAATAAAATATGTTATACAACATTTTTCTTGATATAAGTCAATCTAATTTCCTTTGTTCAGGCACAAATAAGTCCGATGCGGTCAAAATGGCAGCCGTCTCGTCAAGTTTTCATCATGAAAACAAAATCCGATTACGACATGCTCGCAGCAAACTCTTTATAACCAAAAAAAGGAACATGCTTCTGCATATTCCTTTTTTCTTCTATTTTCTATCAACCAATTATTAAACCTTTATTCTGCAATCTGCACATTCGTAACTCGCTCCAGCTTAAAGCGACATTTGTTTTTATGAAAAGGTTTATATTCCTCATTCATACGAATGCGGTTATTCCGGAAAATCAATCCGTCGACCGACTTGGCATACAATACCGGAGCATCAAACATGTCAAAATCATTATCTTCAATTACAATTCCTCCTTCCGGACCACCATGAAAATATTTCTGCTGATTTTTCAAGTCAGGAATTTCCGGATAAATAGAAATCACCCCTTCGGTGAACTGGAACATACAAGTCAAAGCATTGACAAACTTATTACGACGAATCAGCACCTCACGGCATGCCCCGGTTTCAAACCATCCGTTACAGTCGCCGCACAGTAAAATTGCCGTTCCCGATGTATGGTCAAACAGATTATCCTCAACCACCGTTTTACGAGGAGTGCTAAACAAGGCTCCACGCGCCCGGTTATTACGAATTACATTATTGGCAAACAGCACTGTCGGAGTCCAGGTCTGATTTTCAATACCAAAGCCTTCTTTTTCTGTAACCTCAGCCTCAACCGGATGCTCAAAAGAGATTAGGAACTCACGTGCCCCATCCACTTGTTCTCTGTCATACGGGCGAATGGAAGCAATCCGGTTAGTCTGATCGGTCAACTCCATTGTGGCAGAGCGAACAAACTGTACCTCGTCACCCACGCGTCCCCATTCAAATCCCCAAGCCTGATCATGCATATACCGCCCAACCAACGTATGGTCATCTATACGCTTTACCACCTTCAGATAAGTGCCATGTACATTGATGGCATCATCCATCATCCCCTCATAGAGCCCGTTACACGATATAATCTTCCCTTTACATCCGGAAAAATGAGTAGCATCGGCTTGTGTAGTAAAATAACGCGGGTCTTGACTTCCCTTCAAACATACATTAAATCGGTCAAGCGTAATATTCTCGCACAACTGAGCCAACAATCCCATACCTTCAGCATAATGCACCGTCACATTTTCAAACGATGTATTTAAGTTATGCGAGAGGAAAATACCTGGAGCCGGACGCTCCCAGCCGCGTAATACCACGCGCGTACCGGGAGTCAGGTAACTGCCTTTCCACCCCGGCATACAAATACGATTTTCCCCCACCCGATAGGCTCCCTTAGTAGGCAACCAGCAATCACTGGAATTATAGACAAGGCGCTTGGCCTTTTCTTCAAAGGCAATACCGAAATTATGCCGGTAACTCCATCCTTCGCCATACACTTCGAACAACGAATCCTTTGTAATGCGATATTCCACCCAGGGAGCCGGTTCTACGATTACTTTTCCATCGGAAGTACACGCTGACACGGTAACCTGTGATATATGCGGATTGGCAAAATCGATGCTGAAATTACGCAGCGTACAGTTGGATGAGCGCAACAGCGAAACGGGCAGCATCTGTCCATGGAAAACAAACTCAGCTCCCTCACCCTCAAGTGCCAGATGATTCATATCCTCCAGTGGAATTCCTACCAATTTAGGATTAGTCTGGTCATGATTTGAGATGTAATATTCACGCATCGCAGCCCCCTTTTCATGAAACTGATACGTTCCTTTACCAAAACGGATAACAATGCTATCCTGTCCGCTTCTTTCGGCTTTGATTTTCTTCAGCAAACGTTGTAATACAGGTGAAGCATTCTTCGAGCTGTTGGGTTTTAGTCCGAAATCAGCCACTTCATACGTATAAATATTAGGCTTTTGGTGCTGCGCACTGACAGGCAAAGCACCTAGCACAAATGCTACTGCACTAACGCCTATCTGAAAGATTCTTTTAACTCTCATAGTATATGGATTAAATTAATATTTATAAAATTAAACATACCTAACCTTCTGCTCTCTCATTCAGGAACTCTGACAGACACTTCTTACCAAAGGTCTGCAGATTAAAATTTCACCTGCTTAAAAGCATCTTTACATTGAGGTAAAACACGGAAATAGTTCTGTCAAAACGCCACGCTTTATCAGAACAAGAAGCAAAGATAGTGAAAGGCAAGCTCAACACCAAGCCCGACGCCCACTTTTAAACAAGATACTCCCAAACTTAAATTCATCATCAGACATAAATCCGTGTCAATAACTTATTCAGCCATTTCCACCCTACCCGGAACCACCGGCGGCTGCTCATCTGCTTTCCTCCGAAACGGAGAATGAAATCACGATAACCGTATTTCTTAAACGGCAAACCGGCATTTATAAATTCAAAATGACAATAATTATGGTCACGAGCATAATTCATTGCATTCCATACAGCTAAAACTCCCGGATATTGCAACGGATAACTTTTTCGCATACCGCCAGAAAACAGCAAATAAACATCTTCGCCAGAAAACAGACAAACCGATCCTCCTATAATGCGGTTCTTATAGCGTACTAAAAAAATCTTACCCAATTCACGTTTGGTTTCCTGCTGAAGCAATGACAAGAAAAACTCTATTTCCGGCAAATAATGGTAAATCCGAGCTGAATAATATTTCTTCAGCATAGAGAAGAAAGCGTATACATCATCTGCATTCCTGGCCACATCCAGCTCAGCCCCATTTCTTAGAGCCCGCTGTATCTGACGACGGCGTGAGGAGCTCATCCACTTATCCAATGCATCATGATGAATGGAATTACGTACCCGCAACCAGCGAACCGGAAAGTAACCATTTTCCCTAAAATAACGGTAAGCAAACAAGGGTTCTTCCAAATTACGGAATTCAAGCATAAATGAACGGTCTTTATAAGTAGAGGTCAGATACGAGAGCATTTCACTGAATATAATTTCCTTGCGCAAAGACGTATTAAAATACTCTCCTGCACCGAAAACAAATGTCTTCTCTACAAAACGGACCAGACAGAAATGCCTGCGCGTCAGGCAAAGCAACTTGCCTATCGGAGTTTCACCGTCAAAAGCCACCAGAAGCATGGCACGGTATCCCGGTGTCTGTTCCCAAAGGCGAAACAGCTCTGTGGAATAAAAGACATTCTTTCCTGGCAGAGGAGGAACGTCTCCGGCATGATAATATGTTGCCAAACGAATTGCCATATAGCGCAAATTTATATTTTTTTATTGAGCATTTGAAAGAGAACCGCTATATTTGTCAAGATAAAACGTTTTTTTATGAAAAATTTCAATGACTTGATACACAAAAGACGGAGTACACGCAAGTTTACTTCAGAAGAATTAACCCAAGAAGAAGTGGTTACACTGCTGAAAGCCGGCTTAATGGCACCATCATCAAAACGAACCAACTGCTGGCAATTTATAGCAATCGACGATAAAAAAATACTGGAGCAGCTTTCTCACTGTAAAGCGTCTGGTTCTGACTTTGTAAAAGACGCCGCACTTGCCCTCGTTGTGGTGGCCGACCCACTGACTAGCGATGTATGGATTGAAGATGCCTCAGTGGCTTCTATCATGATTCAGCTTCAGGCAGAAGATTTAGGCTTGGGAAGCTGCTGGGTTCAATTGCGCGAACGCAGTACAGCCGAGGGAGTTCCATCGAATGAGTATGTACACGAGTTGCTTGGCTTACCTCTTCAGCTTCAGGCACTTTCCATTATCGCTATAGGCCATAAAGCGATGGAAAGAAAGCCTTTCGACGAATCTCACCTGCAATGGGAAAAAGTTCATATCAATAAATACGGAGGTAAATAAGCATGACGGTAAAAGCATCAAACCATAGAGATACATATCAAGCTACCGCTGTCTTCTTGGTGCTCATGGGAATTTTGTATCTTATCGACAAATGGATAAGTTTTTCCTCTGTCGGTCTGCCGTGGATTATGCAAAAAGATACGATGCTGCTTTATGCTGCCGTTATTTTCCTTTGGTTTAAGACCGACAAGTCTGTGGGAATTGTACTTGCCGGCATTTGGCTGATTCAGAACATTGCACTGGTTACTGCACTGCTCGGACAAATGTCTGCTTACCTTCTTCCAGCCACATTGTTAGTAATCGGAGTCATTCTTTATCTTATATCTACAAAGTAAATGCTTATGAACCAACCCTACTTATCTATTGCCTTTATCGGGGCCGGCAATGTAGCAACTCACCTGTCGGCAGCCTTGTCCGAGAAGGGTCATACCATCTGCCAGGTCTTCAGCCGTACAGAAGTCTCAGCCCGCGAGCTGGCAGAAAAACGGTCTTGCCCCTTTACCACAAGCCTAAGCGAAGTGACACCCAATGCCGACTTGTATATTGTATCGGTGAAAGATGCCGTTTTAGAGCAAGTGCTTCCACTACTGGTAAAATGTAACCCGAACGCATTGTTTGTACACACTGCCGGAAGTGTATCCATATCCGTATGGAACGGACTGGCTCAACGATATGGGGTAATTTACCCAATGCAGACTTTCAGCAAACAGAAACCTGTAGATTTTACCAACCTGCCTGTTTTCATCGAAGCCAATACACCAACCGACTGCCAGCTGCTCAAAGACTTGATGGAAGGAATCAGCCGAAAGGTATATCAAGCAAGTTCGGAACAACGGCGCTATCTGCATATAGCAGCCGTTTTTGCCTGCAACTTCAGCAATCATATGTATGCCATCTGCCATCATCTGCTGGAAAAGCATCAGCTTCCTTTTGAAACCATGCTCCCCCTCATCGATGAGACAGCCCGTAAGGTGCATACATTATCTCCTGCAGAAGCTCAGACTGGTCCTGCACGGAGAAACGATGAAAATGTGATGAAGCAGCATTTGCAAATGCTTGAAAATGAATCCGATTTAGCAGAAATATATCAATTAATCAGTAAACATATAAACCAATCTGAATATGATAAACTATGATTTGACCCAGATAAAGGCCTTGTTCTTCGATGTAGACGGCGTATTGAGTGCAGAAACCGTTTTCCTTCACCCTGACGGCGACCCCATGCGCACGGTAAATATCAAAGACGGATATGCCCTGCAGCTGGCTGTGAAATGTGGACTCCATGTGGCTATCATCACCGGAGGACGTACAGAAGCGGTACGTAAACGATACGAAGGGTTAGGCATTAAAGATGTTTATCTCGGTGCAGCCATAAAGACCAAAGAATACCATGAACTGCTGGAAAAATATCAACTGAAGCCCGAACAGGTACTTTATATGGGCGACGATATTCCCGACTATGAAGTTCTCTGTGAAGTAGGGTTACCTTGCTGCCCTGCCGATGCTGCCCCCGAAATAAAAGAAGTATGTAAATATATTTCACACCGGAACGGAGGATACGGATGCGGACGTGACGTCATCGAACAGGTGCTCCGCGCACAAGGTAAATGGATGACACACGAAAAGGCATTCGGATGGTAAACTTATAAAAATGAATCAATCATGATACTCGAAAATTTAAAGAAATACCAAATAACATTAGCATCCAACTCGCCTCGCCGAAAAGAACTTCTTTCGGGATTGAACTTGGATTACAAAGTAAAGATTCTTCCGGATATTGACGAAACATATCCGGATACACTGAAGGGAGAAGATATTCCGTTATATATAGCCCGCAAAAAAGCAGAGGCTTATAAGTCGATTATGAGCAAGAATGAACTGATTATCACTGCAGACACCATTGTTTATACCGACGGAGAAGTTTTGGGAAAGCCTAAAGATGAAGCCGACGCACGCCGCATGCTGCATGCGCTTTCCGGACGTTCACATCAAGTCATCACGGGAGTATGCATTACTACCAGCAGATTTCAGCGCAGCTTTGCCTCGGTTACAGAAGTGACTTTCGATACCCTGACCGATGAGGAAGTCGACTTTTATATATCCACGTATAGCCCGATGGATAAAGCCGGTGCGTATGGCATTCAGGAATGGATTGGCTTTATCGGAGTTTCCAAGCTAAACGGTTCCTATTTCAATGTCATGGGGCTTCCTGTGCAACGCTTATATCGCGAATTGAAGAATATAGACTAATCCGCAAAAACCTCAAGGCTTTCCAGTCAAAATGTCTAAGCGAAAAGAGTTGAACGCCTAAACATTCTCACTAAAACGCCTTGATGTTTTTTATAGACACGTAACATCCTTGCTATCAGCCCACTTTGTGAACTTCAAAAAGCCGGGACAAATCGTCTTTCTCGCCCACTACCCAAAGTATATCTCCTTCACATAAAGGAACATTTACATCGGGGGTACGCAAAGAAGTATCGTTAGCCGATTCCACACCCACCACCAGACAATGAAAGTCTTTACGTATTCCGCTCTCTTTAATGGTGCGGCCACAGAAAGGAGAACCACTTTCTATCACAAACTGCTTCAGACACATTTCCTGCCGTATAAAATCATCCTCCGTTACATCTGTACATACCTTTTCTGCCTGCTCGGAAAAGACTGCCAGTTGCCCGTCGGTTCCTATCACCTGCAAAGTATCGTTTGGATAAATGCGGTTCTCACCTCCCGGTATATTAATGCGCCGCGTTCCCCGGATAATGGAAGCAACATGCACATCGTACTTACGCCCCAGGTCAAGTTCCTGCAACGTACGTCCCGCCCACAAAGATTCTGCAGGAATCACAAAATCACTTAAATGAAGATCCCTGTCGAGCAAACGCCCTACATATTCCGGCTGTTTCTCACCCAAGTATTCCTTTCGGATATCTTTTGAACGAAGATTTTGCACAAAGACCCGCTCCAGATAAATAGACTGTTTCTTTAAAAAACGAGAGAAAACCATCAGCAAAACCGCGATAATAGCTACTCCTACAATCAGAGCAACCGATGCCTGAAAGAAATATTCGATGATATAAACCACAAAACCTACCGCTATCACTACACGTAACAGAACAAGCGAAAGTAGCGGAGCATGGTTAAAACGGTTGTCAATCCATAAGGCACGGAACTCTATCGACCGGTTTTTCTTCATAATCAATGCACGCAAGAACGGGGCAACCAGTAAAATGGTCAACACGGCACCCAGCAGGCGTCCCCAAAAATCGCCCACTGCAGCTATCAGTAATGGAGCAAAGAAATGCAATGACAGTCCGGTAACCGCTACCGACAAAACAGAATAAATCACCACAATGCGCACAATGGCTATCATCAGGCTGCGCCAGTTGTTCTGATGGTTTACCGTCTGCACTCCTGTTGAATAACGATCCAGCAAACGCTTCCAGCGAAGAGGCATATAACGGTCTACCAAATGATAAGCCGGAACCGACAGACGAATCATATAAGGAGTAAGGAAAGTGGTAATGACTGAAACAGCCACTACAATGGGATATAAGAAATGACTGGTAACCCCCAGGCTTACCCCAAGCGAAGCTATAATAAAGGCAAATTCACCAATCTGTGTCAAACTAAACCCACACTGCATTGCCGTTTTCAGAGGCTGCCCGGATAACAGTACGCCCCCGGTACCAAACACCGTCTGCCCTATCAGTATGGCTGCCACAATGGCCATAATCGGACCGATGTATTCTACTATCATGTGAGGCTCAACCATCATGCCCACCGACACGAAGAAAATGGCTCCAAACAAATCCTTCACCGGAGCTACTAACTTATCAATATGTTCCGACTCTATGGTTTCTGCTAAAATGGAACCCATGATAAAAGCACCGAATGCCGGTGAAAATCCTACTTTCGCTGCCAGCACAACCATACCGAAACAAAAAGCCAATGAAACGATAAGGAGGGTTTCGTCGCTCATCAGCCGGCGTGCCCGCTTTAAGAACAGCGGAATAAGGTAGATACCAACTACAAACCACAATATCAAGAAAAAAAGCAGTTTTAAAATGCTGTAAACCATTTCGCCTCCTTCAAAATTCTGACTGACTGCCATGGTAGAAAGCATTACCATCAGCACGATGGCCAGAATATCTTCCAGAATCAAAATACTCAACACCAGTCCGGCAAAACGCTGCTGCCGCAAACCGAGGTCGTCGAAGGCTTTATAAATAATGGTGGTAGACGACATGGCAAGCATACCTCCCAGGTAAATACAGTCCATTCGTTTCCAGCCAAACGACCAGCCCACAAATGCACCTACCATAATCATACATAAAATAATGGTACAGGCAGATATGACAGCCGGACCGCCCACTTTCATCAACTTTTTAAAGCTAAACTCCAGTCCTAAAGCAAACAGCAGGAATATTACTCCTATCTCTGACCAGGTCTGTATATTCGCAGAGTCAACCACGGAAGGAGTAAAAGTAATATGAGGACTTGAAATAAAACCCGCCACGATATAACCTAACACCAGCGGCTGTTTGAGTTTCTTAAAAATAAGAGTCATGACTCCGGCACAAATCAATATGAGTGCAAGGTCATTAATAAGAGGAGCTAATTCAGACATGGTTTCTGTTCTTTATAACAACATGCAAAGGTACACAAAATTCTTTTCTCTTTCTTACACCGATATACAAAAGAAAGTTACTAATTTAGTGCCGTAAAAATAATTAGTAAAACATCAATAAACTTAGCGTATGAAGTATCTTATTGTTTCTGATATTCATGGCTCCTTGCCTGCTCTTAAGCAAGTCCTGGCATTTTATGAAAAACAACAGTGTGACCAACTTTGCATTTTGGGAGATATATTAAACTATGGTCCCCGTAACGGATTACCCGAAGGACTTGACCCTAAAGGAATAGCTGAAATGCTAAATAAAATGGCAGACCAAATTATTGCCATTAGAGGAAACTGCGACTCTGAGGTTGACCAGATGCTGCTTGACTTCCCCATTTTAGCCGACTATGCCCTGATTGCAGATAACGGGAAACGCCTCTTTCTTACCCACGGACATGTTTATAATGAGGAAAAAATGCCTAAGGGTAAGCATGACTGCTTCTTCTATGGACATACGCATCTATGGAAACTGGAACACACTGGAAGTACACTCATTTGCAATACGGGCTCGGTTACTTTTCCCAAAGGAGGAAACACCGCCACATTCGCCACATACGAAGAGGGTACGGTGCGTATGTGGTCGCTGGAAGGCGAACTGCTGAAAGAGTACACACTCGGTGCATGACAAAAAGAAGGCTGCCCTGCCGTATAGGTTTCGATGCTACCCTGTGCAGAAACAGCCTTCTTTATAAAATTATTCGATTATCGAAAATCCAGTCAACGATGGAACTCGATAAAGTCGGCATCCTCACTAAGAGGTTCAAGATACAGCACTTTCCCGGTCAGTTTCGTTATCACATACTCATCATTCGGTTCTCCGTCTCCCCATATAATGGTGAAGTGATGATTAGCCGGATTATAAGAATAATCTACCACAGCCGATTCTCCACCTTCCACCATTTCAATTTTATTGGAACCTTTCCGGATAGTCCAAGTCATCTCTGCAGCATCTGAATCAAAAGTTTTCCATTCTTTATCATATAAAAGCATTTCATCGCCCACGACAAGTTCATTAGGCTCCGGAATACGGAATCCGCCCACAAATTCACCATCCTCGTCTATCATTTTCAGATAATCATTTGTACACTCTAGCACTTTCCAGTACATATAGTATTCCCCCCATTTTTCATCTTCAAACTCCGAGAGATAAATCTGGCCGTTTTGACTATCGTACTTATATTTCAAAGTATAAGTACCCTCACCATCATGTATAGTCAGAAAATCGCCTTCATCCGTAGACTTGAACTCAAATAACGGTTTTCCGCAAACTCCCCACTGACCAGTCAAATAATATAATACATCTCCTCCTGGGTGCGAACCTCCGCCTCCTTCTACAGCCTCCAATACAAGTATTTGTTCATTCCCGTCTTTTACCATCAGCGTATCGTCGGTGAGCGAAATGATACTCCAGCTGAACTTCTTTCCGTCTGTACGGATAGTGAGTTTGCGCAACTCTTCAGTGTACTCGTAAGTCAGTGACATTCCCTCCTCATCATTCTTTCCCTTATAGCTACCTTCACCGTTTTCTGTAAAGATGTAGAGAGCTTTCTCTTCCGTCAACCATTTCTTATGATACAGCAACTCAATGTCTACCTCCGCTTCCAGATCATTCACCAACGAAAACACATTGTCGTCTTCGTTCTTCACTATCAGTTTGTCGTCTGTCAGCGTTACGATAAAGAGCTGAAGCGTTTCGTTCTCCGTATGGATAAAAATGGAATTGTCTTCCTCCTCGTAGCTATAAGTGAAAGGAAGCGTATAGGCACCGCGCGTTGCACTGCAGCGCATCAACTTACCCCCGGTACTTTCTTCATTCGGGTCGGTATAGATACCCGTACCGTCGGCATGGAAAGTAACGGAACTGCCGTCGTCCATATACCAAGTCTTCAGCAATTGAGACGGAACGTTTCCTGCCGATTCTTCGTTGTCTTCACTGCACGAAGAGAAACATCCCAGCATCACAAGGAATACCATGAATATTCCTGTCAGTCTAAGCATTTTCATAATTTTTTGAGTTTATTGTTCAACAATGAATTACCGAAATCAGATAGCCTGCGGCTTTTTCTTGTTCATCGGGAAAGACAGTCCCAAGAATGCATTTACACTCTTTGAATTGCTTCCAAAGAACATATAATCGGTACCGACAAAAAGCGGACCCAATTTCAGTGCCAAACCGATGGACTTACCTGCAGCCTGAATAGGAGAATAGCTTACCGCAGCATTCAACCAGTTTTTCGGACGGAATGTGGCCGACAAAGTCAGTTCACTGACGTTCTTCGGCTGGATAAAGCGAGTGGTATATAAAGCACCCACACTGACTTTGTTATTCAAGAGACCATATTCACCGGCCAGCAAAATGGTTGACGACAAACTTTTCTTTCTTCCAAAGGCTTCACCCTCTTCCATATTATACATTTCCATATCCATAAAATCACCACCAAGATATGGTTCAAAGTTAGAAGAATTGATTTCAACTTCTTCTTCAGATAAAGCTACTGTAGTTGAGCCTTTATCCCATGACATGAATCCCAAATCAAGCACAGCTGCCGATACGGTCAAGTTCTTCCATACTCTATAACTTGCTCCCAAATCAATGCCAAATCCTTTTCCTGCTACTCCAAAGTTTTCTCCGTCAAAATCAAAACCGTCAACGATGGTATTTCCTTCCGAATTTTGAGAAAAGCTCAATCCTCCGCCCTTCACGGTGGTAACAAGTGAAGCACGGGTTACGGCTCTTCCTCCATGGTTCACGTTATTCCATGCATCGGTATCATATGGATTTTCAGGGAAGTTGGTTTTCACATCAAACTGGTCAATCTTCATTTCCGCATTCGCAATACCCAGTAACACCTTAATGCGTCCGCCCACCGTCAGCCGTTCATTAATCTTACGTGAATAGCCCAACCCTACTTCCGCATAAGAGTTGATATATAAAGACTGGTTACGGATTTCATAATCCATGTTTCCTATATAAAAGCCACTGCTGTTAACGTCTCGCAAATATTCAAACATGGATTTCGGAATAGACGCACCTACATCGGCACGAAGTCCGACATTAAAGCTCCAGAAACCTTTTCCTCTATACCAGCCGAAAGAAAGAATATCCGTATTCAGATTTACATTCAAACGGTTATCGGCTTTCAGTCTATTGTACAATTTATCATTGGTATATAAATCTTCTCCTGAGTCAAGAACATCAATAATATCACCTGTTCCCAATACATTAGAAGAGGCTCCCACATTTAACGAGCCTATAACCGGGAAATTAAAATAGCCGCGTGTGGGCTGCAACCCCGGATTCATTTGCAAACGTGAACTTGTACCCTCCATAAAGTAAGAAGTACGTAAATACTGCGCTTGTGCTTCAGTTCCTGCCCATAAAATTCCAGCTGCAAGAAACAGATGTTTAAATTTTACAATTTTCATAACGTTTTATATTGATTAACGACCGCACAAAGGTAATTTCTAGAATGCGAACATCAAAGATGCTCTGTTCCTCCTTGTTTACTAAAGCCGCCTAATGGCAAACCAAGCGTTCATAAATCAATACTATAAGGTCAAAAAAAACAAAGCGTACGATTACAAATGATAGAACCGATCCATCATCTCTTTCTTATACTTCTTGGAAACCGTCAATTCTCCAATATTGTTAAAAGGAGGGTACATAATGCAACGGTTATCTTGCACCATCAACAAATAATTCATGTTAATAATAAAAGATTGATGAACTTGTACAAAGGCATCATTATACGCACAAAGCTGCTCAGCCGAAGTATTGCGCTTTAAAGGAAGAAACGTACCGTTTGAAAGAGCCACTTCCCATATTTTACGCGATGACTGATATCGGAAATACCCTATATCCGAAGCACGTACTATACGCAAGTCTCCCGTAGGAGTAATCAGCATAAACGGACATTCACTTTCCATACACAACGAGGAAAGAAGCGGCTTGTCTTCTCTCCCGTTATTACTTACTTCCAAACGGGAAAGAATAATTTCCAGTTCTTTCCGGTCAACTGGCTTCAGCAAAAAGTCGAATGCATAATTACGCAAAGCTTCAATCATATATTTATTATATGCCGTATAAAAGACAATCCGCATATTCCATAATATCCGCTCACGCATCCGCGAAATCAAATCCAATCCTAACATATCCGGAAGTTCGATATCCAAGAAAAGCACATCCGGACGAATCTTTTCAATCAATTTCATAGCTGACAACCCGTTACGCGCAATCCCTTCGACTACCATCTGGGGATACGACTTTAAAAGAAAACACAAGTTATCAATGGCACTTTCGTCATCGTCTATGATAACTACTCTCATCTTTTCCATAAACATTTTTCTTTAATTGGTACTGATAATGAAGAGGCAGAATAAATCGGACTTCACATCCGGTTTCTCCATCTCCTACCGAAACATTATTCATATTCATAATAATCGGTGTACGGTTATATGAGTTTAGCAACTGAATCGTTTGAGTTATTACTTTCATCCCGGTACCTGTTCCCTTATTTGCGCTTTGCCTATGATAGCCTCCCCCATTATCACAAATTACAATTTCCACCGACTCGCCTTTCAAGAAAATACGGATGCCAAGCAATCGTTTTCCTTCCTTCATGCGCAGTCCGTGCTTAATGGCATTTTCTACAGGAATTTGCAGCAACATGGAAGGAACAAAAACTTCATTAAGCGACAATTTTTCATCTATCACCAGCTGATATGAAAATAAACTGCCCAATGTGCCTTTTTCCAAACGAATATATGTTTCAACAAAATCAAGTTCGTCGGCCAATGTTACGGCAAGACTATCGGTCATCTCCAAGTTTCTACGAAACAGTTTAATCAGTCCCATCAGATTGGTACTTTTTGAATCGTCTTTTTGAAGATTCACCTCACGGCTCAACACGTTAAAAATGAAATGAGGAGAAATCCGGTTACGTATATTTTCAAGACGAAGCGAGGTAATAGCCCGCTGCAATCCCCACTGCTCCCGATCACGGCGACGCTTAAAATACAAAACCAGCACTGTAGCCACAGCCACCAGTAAAAGTCCGCCTAACACAACAGCATAAAACCATTGATGAAGCCGTAACAGCTGGTTTTCTTTTTCACGGATTGATATTTCCTTTTTCATCAGCGTACTGTCTTGACGATACTTTAAAGCAATCTCTTCAGCCCGCATCTTTACACGTTCATTGCGAATAGAGTCATCTATCCGCTGATTTTCCTGCTGGAAATAATACGCCCGCTTAAAATCACCGGCCTTTTCGTAATAATGCTGCAAATTACGGTTCCGGCTGTGCACCATTCCAGGTTCAATATATGATGGTTTTACTGCTTCACGGATTCTGCGAGTGGCTGTTTTCACATCTCCTTGCTCAAGAGCCAGTTCTATCAACTGAGAATCAATATAATAAAGTGCACTGTTATTTTTTATTGAATGAAAGAAATCATAACAACGCTCTAAATAATAAGAAGCAGAATCGGTTTGATGCATCATCAGAAAAACCTCTCCCAGATTAATCATAGTCAGGTTACGCTCAAATTCCATCCACGGATTCTGATTACAATGCGACAATGACCGACGAAAATAAAGCAAAGCCGTTTGATAGTCTTTCCGGATGTAATAAGAGTTTCCCCGATTGTTCAAATAAACATACTTTTCGTATGGCTTCATGAAAGCATACGAGTGTTCTGCCAGATTATAATAATAATCACACATCTGAAAATCGCGCAGCTCCATGCTCACTTGTCCTAATCCGTAATAAGCCGGGAAACGCTCCTGCTCGGGAACTTCTTTCGCATCGAAAGCATATAAAGCCTGACGATACCAATAAGCCCCCAAGTCATAACGCCCATGGCGCACATTGGCATCGGCTAAATTCAGGCAAATATCGGGCAATTTGCTCATATCCGCTTCCTTGGCATATTCATAAGCCTTCTCAAAGAAGATGCAAGCAGAATCCATCAAGGCTTTACGGGCATAGACATTCCCTTTCATATTGTAAACATACGCATAAAGCTCTTTGCCATGCAGACTTTCTTCATGCCGTTTGCAGTAAGATTCAACCCGATGAAACAGTTGGGATAACGAATCTATTTCCGAAACAACAAACTTAATTCGCATCTTCAGAAGAATCAAACGAAAATAAAAGGCACTGTCTTTTTCTTTTACAAGCATGCTGTCAATCATTGAATTTACGGCATATGGGGCTTGAGTAAGCGAATCTCCCAAGCTCTGAAGCAATGCTTCATGCTCCTGAGAGATAAGAGAATCTGCTTTTTTATTCTGCTGCAGACATCCAGTCATACATACAGAAAGCATCAGGCTTATCAGTACTGTAATATATAATAACTTCTGTGTCATAGCATTTATATAGGAGTTGGACAAAATTAAATAAAATGAATCAAGCAGCAAAGCTCAATAATTGATTTTATACAATATTTTTTAATCTTTTTTACGAATTGACAATAAGCATTTATTTCCTTTACAGAAAAATTACAATCATGCATCAAATTACCGAAGTTTCTCCGTATCTTTATCAAAAATAAAATAAAATGGCTGGTATTTATCTTCATATTCCTTTTTGCAAGCAACGATGCATTTATTGTGATTTCTTTTCTACCCTCAAACACGAACGCATACCGGAGTATGTCCACGCTTTATGCCAAGAAATTGAGCGGAGGAAAGACTACCTCTCAAATGAACCCGTTGAAACGGTTTACCTGGGCGGAGGAACTCCGTCGCTACTTAAAGAGGACGATTTTCAAAAATTATTTGATACCATTTTCCGAACCTTTTCTCTTGCCGGATGCCCGGAAATAACGATGGAAGCTAATCCGGATGACCTGACTCCGGAGTACATAGCACTACTCCGCAGGCTCCCTTTCAATCGTATCAGCATGGGTATCCAAACGTTCAACGATGCTATCTTAAAACGGCTCAACCGGCGTCATACCGCCCAGCAGGCTACAGAAGCTTTTGCGAACTGCCGGGAAGCAGGATTCAATAATATCAGCATTGATTTGATGTACGGACTGCCGGGAGAAACAGCTGAAACATGGAGTCTGGACTTGCAGAAAGCCATCGACATGAAACCGGAACATCTGTCTGCTTATCATTTAATTTATGAAGAAGGCACTCCGCTGTGGAAGATGCGCGAACAGCATCGTGTAGAAGAAGCTGATGAGGATACGAGTCTCACGTTTTTCCAAATGCTGATTCATCGTTTAAAAGAACAAGGATACCAACATTATGAAATCTCTAATTTTTGCCTGCCGGGGTTTCACTCACGACATAATTCCAGCTACTGGACTGGCAAAAAGTATTTGGGATGCGGAGCTGCTGCACATTCGTATAACGGAACTTCACGACAGTGGAATCTGGCTTCGCTAAATGGATATATAAAAGGGATAACAGAAGGAAAAGAAGTGGCCGAGACTGAAGAACTCGACTTATATACCCGATATAATGATTTTGTAATCACTACGCTACGCACCTGTTGGGGAATGCCTCTTTCACGCTTAAAGCAAGATTTCGGAAACAGGCTTTATGATTATTGCTTACGTATGGCAACCCCATACCTGAAACAAAACAAACTGACCTGCAAAGATGAGGTCTTAAAACTGAGTGATGAAGGTATCTTCGTTTCAGATGGAATTATGAGTGACCTGCTTTGGGTAGAATAAAACGTGCGGATTATCACGGTGAATCTCATTCATTATCCGGATAATCCGCACGCTGTTTTATCAGAATTTACGCTTGCCTTGCTCTAATTATTTAGCCAAGCTATACACGATATCCATAATCTGCTTACCCAGCTCGTCGGCTGCTTCCATTGTAGAAGCTTCTGAGTAAACTCGGATAATGGGTTCAGTATTACTCTTGCGCAAGTGTACCCATTTATCGGGGAAGTCAATCTTCACTCCGTCAATATCATTGATTTCTTCCTTCTTGTACAGCTCTTTCACTTTTGCAAGAATGGCATCTACATCCGTTTCGGGAGTCAGGTCGATACGGTTCTTGGCTATAAAATAAGCCGGATAAGTGGCACGAAGTTCACTCACTTTCTTTCCTTCATGTGCCAGATGACTCAAGAAAAGAGCAATACCTACCAGAGCATCACGTCCGTAATGCGATTCCGGATAAATCACTCCACCATTACCTTCACCGCCAATTACAGCATGCGTATCTTTCATCTTTGTCACGACATTCACTTCGCCTACTGCAGACGCATTATATTCCATGCCATACTTGCGAGTTACATCACGCAATGCACGAGTAGAGCTCAGATTTGAAACGGTATTACCCGGAGTATGCTTCAATACATAATCGGCTACCGTTACCAAGGTATATTCTTCGCCATACATCGTACCGTCTTCACAAATCATCGCCAGGCGGTCAACATCGGGGTCAACTACAAATGCCACATCCGCTTTACCGTCTTTCATCAAATTCATGATGTCTCCTAAATTCTTTTCAAGCGGTTCCGGATTATGCTGGAAGTTTCCGGTAGGTTCACAATACAGCTTTTCTACATGCTTCACGCCCAACTGTTCCAAAAGCTGAGGTAAAACGATTCCACCTACAGAGTTCACACAGTCGATGGCTACACGGAAATCGGCTTTACGGATCGCTTCCACATCCACCAGTTTCAGTGCCAGCACACTGTCAATATGCTTTTGATTATAGGTATGGTCTTCTGTATATTTCCCGATATGGTCAACATCTGCAAATTCAAAAGCCTCAGCCTCTGCAATGCGAAGTACTTCATTTCCTTCGGCAGCATTCAAGAACTCACCGTGTTCATTCAGCAGTTTCAAGGCATTCCACTGCTTGGGGTTATGGCTGGCAGTCAATATAATACCACCGCAAGCTCCTTCCATGGTAACCGCAAGTTCGGTAGTAGGCGTAGAAGCCAGTCCGATGTTTACCACATCAAAGCCCATTCCCATCAAGGTACCGCAAACCACGTTTTTCACCATTTCACCGGAAATACGCGCATCGCGTCCCACAACTATCTTATTACTCTTCACCGTTGCTGTACGGCGAATCAGTGTGGCATAAGCCGAAGTAAACTTTACAATGTCTAAAGGGTTTAATCCCTCACCGGCATGTCCGCCTATCGTACCGCGAATACCGGAAATTGATTTAATAAGTGTCATTTGTTATCTCCTTTTTAAGATAGATAGTGTTTATTTAGCTAAACTATAGGTTATTTCATAATAACATGGATATACATACTGCATAGCCAATGAAGAGCCTTCGCTGTGAGGAACAATCAGACGTACACGGGCAATCTTTTTTGAATCGGTGGTACGTCCTACCTTCAAGAAGCGCAAAGGCAACAGCCAGCCCGAAGGAACAGCGGTACTGCTATAGGTTTGATACATAATTGAATTTCTTTCCTGAAAAGAACCGGAATAAGAATTACCGCTAATGGTCACCTTAAAATTTTCAGACGAAGGATAGCTGTTCATACGCAAGTTCCCGGCTAATGTATCTCCAGCAGAGAACATATTATCACGACTCTGGATAGCAATTTCCATGAAACGGGTCAGCATATCATGATCACCGTCTTCCAGTACTTTATCTCCATCTCCTTTATACGAAATGTTCATATAAACCCCACTTTCATCGAATAAGACAAATTCATTGGCTTTTGTCATCGAATCCTGAGCAATAAACTGGCTCTCACTGATAAAGGTAGCCCCAATCGAATCGGTAAGCTTACTTTTAAAGCGTTCGATGGCATCGGCCTCTTCTTCCTTCATTTCAGCATAAGTTTTGCCATTATTACAACTTTGTAAACCTAAAGCAACCGTACAAACGACGAACAACAGAGATAATTGTATCTTTTTCATTCTTTCTTGTTTCTTTTATTACGAAGGGCAAAAGTAATAAATTGCCCGACATATCTGCCCCTAAGCAGAAAATAAATAACTAATTTTATAGGATAATTTACTTAACTTTTCAATAATTGATTTTCGAACTTAACCAAAGCTTGCTTGAAAAGATTTACTGCCTCATCCATGCTTCCATAAAACTCACCTCCCGATGCATTCAGATGTCCTCCGCCATTAAAGAATTCCGAAGCCACCTGATTACAAGGGAATGTCCCGACTGAGCGCAAGGATACTTTAATCATTTTCTTTTCGGCATCCTCACGTAAAAAGGCCGAAAAGCAAACGTCTTTTATCTGCAAAGGCATATTAACAAAGCCTTCCGTATCACCTTTTACACTGCAAAAGCGCTCCTGTTCTGCCTGTGAGAGACAAATCAGTGCTGCACGGAAGGGAGGAAATACTTGCATTTTTTCATAAAGCACATACCCCATCAGACGCAGGCGGTTTTCTGAATAGGTATGAAATACCTTCCGATAGATTTCATCCTTATCAATTCCTTTCGACAGCAATTCGCTGATGATGAAATAAATTTCCCGGTCGTTTGAGTTATAGGTGAATCCACCCGTATCGGTCATCATACCGGTATAAATACATTCGGCTCCTTCCAAAGTGATATCATCAAAACAGCCCATGCGGCATATCAGACGGAATACCAGTTCGGAGGTCGAAGAGATGCCGGGGTGTGAAATCGTCACACGGCAGAAAGGCTCCGGATTTAAATGATGGTCAATCATTACCTTACGGGCTTTCGATTCAGCCACTGGTTTAGCCACCGCATCAATGCGCGACAACGCATTGAAATCAAGACAGCAAATTACATCGGCTTCAAGAATCAACTTGTCGGCAAACTCTGCATATTTATCGTAACGGATTATATCTTTGGCTCCGGGCATCCAGCGCAAAAAATCGGGAAAAGCATTGGGTACAATAACATGTACGTCCTTGTCCTGACTTACAAGATAATGATACAGCCCCAACGAAGAGCCCAGCGCATCACCATCTGGCGAGACATGTGTCACAATAACTATTTTTTCTGCCCGGTCAAAATAGGTTTCTACTTTATCAATATTGGCTTGAAGAATTACTTTTGATAACATATATGTTTTTTAAATCTAATACTTTAGCTTATTAGAAGACAAAAGTACAAATTTATTTCCATTCATCCCCGCATTAAACGGATATTTTATTCTGCCGCTACAGCCCTTTCAGTGAAAGTTGCAGACAAGGGTTCAGTACTTCCAAGGAAGTACTGAAGTACTCTCACGGAAATACTCGAGTACTTTCAGGGAAGTACTGCGGTATGCTCGGGGAAGTACTGAACCAATGTCTTATATCAAAAAAACAAAGAGAGAATAAAGATATCGGCCAATAGCAGCATACCGATTAAACAATACCGCTTATGATATAATCCATAGGCATAAACCATCAACAATTCCACACACAGCAACAATGCCTGAAAGCCTGACACATGCAAGGAGGTAAGCTGAGAGCCTGAAAGCCCTTTCACCCACGCCATCGATGTATTTAACGCTTCTGCTGAAAATTGCAATACACACACAGCCCATTTGCCAACTAAAGGGACAGGTGCCAGCAGAAAGGAAGCAAGGGCACTTCCCAGTATACAGACAGCCAGCGGGGAAACAAATAAGTTTGCAAGCAGAAAATAAGAAGGAAAAGTTCCAAAATAATACAACACAAACGGCAAGGTACCCAGTTGTGCCACAAAAGAAAGTGCAAGTATATTCCACACGTATCTCAAGCCTGAATGCTGGAACGGACAATATGCCGAGATTAACGGATAAAAACAAAGGATAGAAGCTACTGCCACAAACGACAGCTGAAAGCTGACATCAAAAAGATAAAAAGGCTGGTAAAGCAACATCAGAAATGCAGCAAATACCAATGAAGGCATTCCGGAAAAGCGTCCTTCGGTCAGCAAAGAGGCTAATACATATAGCGAAAACATGGTTACAGCACGCACCACAGAAGGGCTCAATCCTGCAATAAAAGCAAAAGCCCACAGCAGGGCAACCACCGCAAAGGAAACAATCTGCCTTCCTGAGCGAAAACGCGTAAACGGATAAAACAGCCCCATCAACATCCCGGCAAGAATGCCCACATGTAATCCGGACAAGGCAAGTACATGGCTAGCTCCGGCCGCATTATATGTTGCTCTCAGACCGGGAGTCAGTTCCCTCTTATCGCCTACCGTCAAGGCGGAAACCACAGCAAGCTCTTCTCCCCGCAACCCCCATGAGCGATAAACTTCACTGATTTTTCGTTGCATAACGGCTGCATGCTGGCGCAATGTCAATCTACGGCTGCCAAGTAAACGCTTCCAATGGCCAGAAAAAGCCACAGCTGTACCACTTATTCCTTTTCGCTCCAAATAAACCGCATAATCAAAACCTGCCTCTTTAAAAGACGGACGGGAGACCTGACCATAAAAACAAACACTATCTCCACAGCACAAAGGAGCAGCAAGCGAATCGGACACCCAGTAAAGCAAAATGGAATGATGCAGCATCCGTGGGGGTAACGTATCTTCTACAGACCGGACCGACGACAAACGAACTTCTGCCTGCAAAGTCTTACCCCGTACCTCAGGCACCGTTTCTATCACGCCACAATAAAGCTGCTTCTTCCCATCCCATGTGAAATATACTCGCTCATGTTCCATCAGCACCCGCGTACCTCCTAACAGCGCAAAGGCCACTCCTCCAACCACTCCAAAAAGAAAACGCCGATTATATCCCGACCCTCGGTAAAGACAGAAAAGAATTAAAACAGTTGCACCAAAAGTCAAAGCTACCGGTTCCCATGTCAACCAATCAACCGTCAGCGTATTAAATAAAAAAATTCCGGTCGCCATCCAAAGCGTCAACCGGAATAAAGGATAGGCTGTAAAGTGCGGAGCGTTTTCCACCTCATTCTCCTCCAAACTTCAGCAGGCGTACGGCTTCTGCCTTATCTGGCGCACCAAACACGGCACTTCCTGCTACCAGCACATCTGCCCCTGCCTCTATCAAAGCCGGAGCTGTGTCAGCATTCACTCCCCCGTCTACTTCAATCAGCGCATGTGAGCCCGTACGGGTTATCAACTCACGCAGTTCACGCACCTTACATAAGGTATGAGGAATAAACTTCTGACCACCGAAACCCGGATTCACACTCATCAGCAATACCATATCTACTTCTTCTATTATATCGCTAAGCAATGACACCGGAGTTGCCGGATTTAAAGTAACACCCGCTTTCATTCCTGCTTCTTTTATCTGCTGAATAACCCGGTGAAGATGAGGACAAGCTTCATAATGCACATTCATCATCATTGCCCCCAGCGCCTTCACTTCGCTGATAAACTTCTCCGGCTGTACAATCATCAAATGCACATCAAGGGGTTTCTCTGACAGCTTCGCGACATGCTTCAACACCGGGAAACCAAAGGATATATTCGGCACGAATACTCCGTCCATTACATCTAAATGCAGCCAGTCGGCTTCACTCTGATTAATCTGTTCCAAGTCGCTCCTTAAGTCTGAGAAATTTGCGGAAAGCAAAGATGGAGCTATTTTTACCGTATTTGCCATAATCTGTTTAATCATTATTACACAAAGGTAAGGATATTTTTCAGGAACAGAAACGCATAATGAAAAGATTTTATTTTCCGAAACTGAAACGCAAGCCAAGCTGGAGATTAAAACTCAAAGGATGGTCTTTACGGAAGGTTTCCACATCGCTTCCATCATCAAAATAATAAGCAACTCCCGGCTCTACATAAAGTCCGAAGGAAGGAGTAAAGTTAACCTGTGCTCCGGCTGCAGCCGAAACAGACCATTGCAGTTCACTGACGTGCAAGGACGAACTTTCACTTTCGCGCTCTGTACCCGTTACATAAACCGTCTCCAGATTTCCAGAAACACTTTTCTCAACCGCTCCTCCGGCAGAAGCATAAATATGGAAACGCTTGCTTTCCCAAATCGAACGATGCACTTTCAATGGAATACCGATATAATGCAACTTCCATTCCTCTTCCATATAAGAAGCCTGTGAACCAGCGTGCGACTCAGACGAAAGTATTGTATAGGTCAAGCCTGTTTCCAAAGCCCATCCTTTCTTTAAATTCCACTTAACAGAAGCACCTGCTGTTACCGGCATACGATGATGAATATCAGTAACAGGAGTCTGCTCCCGATTATTAAACAACACTTGACTATATGCCGTTGACTTGTCGCTCACTGCATTCATCAGCAAATCACCTGAAGCGTGAAATGTACGTGAAGCCATACGTCCAAAGCCTCCAAATGAGCTCGATGAACTATAAGGGATATTTCCGGCTGCCACCCCAAACTGAACCGACCGGCTCCCTGCCGAATGAGTTTCCTCAACGTGCTGCGCATTCTTTTTCATCCGTTCACGATCGGCTCGCAACATAGCCCTTCTTGTTTTCACCTCTTTCTTTCCATCTGAGTCGAGTTGTTTTTCATCCTCCTGATGAAGGGATTTGGAGTCTGCAACAACCGACTCTTCTTCTCTCTGTACAACTGGCTGAACTGCACACATAAGCCCGTCTGAAACCGTCTTATTACTTAAAGACTTTCCATCCTGACGCATCACAACGGCAACCATTTCTGTTTCAGATTCAACTACCGGCATCGGTTCTGCCACAGATAAAGACATACGTTCTTCCCGCAATACAGCCGGCATTTCCTGCTGTGCCAGTTGCCGTCCCTGATACTCCAGCAAATCAGCCGCAGGCGAAAACCAAAACCAGCAAGTCAGCGAAGAAACCACAGCTATCAACCCCACGGCAGCAACAGCTTGCCAGCGCCTCCACATCGGAATCACTTTAGGGGTATCCAAGCTCTTTTCCACCCGTTTCCACATATCTGAAGGAAGAGGTTCAGAGTAGTCATCCATCCTGTTACGGATATTTTGCATCCATTTTTGTTCGTCCTTCATCGTTTATAAGTTCTTTCTATATTCATTAATTTTTTTAGCCAATAACGTTTTTGCACGGTAAAACTGCGAAGAAGAGGTATGCTCAGTTATTCCCAATAAGGCAGCTATCTCCTTATGACTTTTTTCTTCGAATACATACAGATTAAAAACGGTACGATAGCCGTCCGGCAGTTCGCTTATCAAGCGCATGAGTTCGGTCTGCGGAATATCATTCATTTCACTTTCATCCTCTTCTTGCATATCGGGGACTTCATCCATGAGAACTTCCTGCTTGATCTGCGCATTCTTTTTACGCAAATAACCCAAAGCCTCATTAACCATCACCCGTGAAAGCCATGCTTTCAGGGAACCTTCGCCCTGATAAGTAAACTGAGAACCTATCGACTGGAAGATTCGTATAATTCCATCATGAAAAACATCCTCAGCCGCCTCTCGTTCACTGATATAACGAAGACAGATAGCAAACAACCGGCCACCATGCTGCTCATAGAGCTCTTTTTGCGCCTTCCTGTCTGCCTGTTTACATAGTAACGCTAATTCTTCTTCCGTCATATCAACTGTTTCCGTGCTTTTTGTTAGTAAAATGAGATAGATGCAAAAATACTGCATCTGACGCAGTATTTCTTCTTGTTAAAGTGATTTAACATAAAAGGATGCAGTATATTGGCTTTTCCTTTCTTTTTTTAATGCTTAAATCGAAGTGAGCTGAATGATTTAGCCTAAAATTCGGAAGAGATGACAAACGATGTACAAAAAAGTAAAGTAAAATAGAATAAAACAACTGCTGTATATGAAATTTTTTAAGACACTACCGTTAGCTATCAGTGCAGGAATATGTGGCTTCTTACTTTCCTCTTGCCTTGACGATAACCAGCCTGAAACTTTGTACCCCACGTTAGGAACTGTAATTAAAGAAGAAAAACTGATTATCGACTCTGATTCATACGGAGTATTGGTTCCTACCAATCCCAACAAATTTACAGCTGCCGAACTTGACAAAGACGGTCAAAGAGTCATGATTAACATTTTGGCCAATGAAATCGAAGCCCCTCTTCCAGAGAGCGAAGAACGAAAAGTGAAAATCATGGAACTCTATAAGGTCACAACCAAAGATATAAACCGTACAGACAAAGCAGGCAACGAACTCTATGAAGAATTCGGAAATAACCCGATTCAAATCACCAGCGCTTCTATCAGTAAAGAACATCTGAACATTCAATACCGGTTTAAAGGAAACAACCCGGAAATACCTCACCGCGTCAGTCTGGTTCTTAGAACAGTGTGTCAACCTGATGAAGATGGCTTGCTCCCGGTTGAACTGAGACACGATGCGCAGCAAGATGAACTGCTACATGAGTTTTGGAGCGTTACATCATTCCGCCTGTCCGGCATCACCGAATATAATCAGAAAGACATCAAAGGCTTCAAGATTACCTATCACAGTGGAGCAAACGCACAAGCGGAATGGGTAGTTAAAAAGTAAGCTGTTTACATACACTTATCTCCCTCACCAGCCCGGTAACCGCGAAGGAAATCGCATACACTCATGCGTTTTTTCCCGGCAAGCTGCAACGAGAGCACATTAATATAGCCATCGGTAGAAGCGATGCGGAAAAAGGTTTTCTTGTCGGTTACAATGGTTCCGGGTTCTAACTCATGCGCAACAAACTGTTTTTCCGTTTCAAAGATTTTCAGCATCAACGGGGCATTTCCCTCCTGGCAAAACTCAGTCCATGCAGCCGGATAAGGAGAAAGCCCTCTTACGAAATCATATACACGCTTTACTCCCGCATGCCAGTCAATGCGGCAAGTTTCTTTGAAAATTTTAGGCGCCAGACGCAAGTCTTCTTCCGAAGCCAACTCCTCTTGCGGGGTAGTCTTTATATTCCCTTCAAGGATAGCATCTACTGTCTTCAACACCAAGTCGCCGCCCAAATTCATCAAACGGTTATATACGACTTCCACATTATCGGTATCGGCAATAGGGACACGCACCTGATCAATGATTTCTCCCGTATCTATTTCATGCTTTAGGAAGAAAGTGGTAATACCTGTTTCCGTATCTCCATTAATAACTGCCCAGTTAATGGGAGCTGCTCCCCGATATTGCGGCAGTAAGGAAGCATGCAGGTTGAAGGTTCCTAAACGGGGCATATTCCAAACCACCTCAGGCAACATGCGAAAAGCCACAACAATTTGAAGATCGGCTTCCAAGGCACGAAGTTCTGCCAAAAAGCCCTCATCTTTCAGTTTCTCCGGCTGAAGTACTTTCAGCCCTTGCGATACGGCATACTGTTTCACCGGACTGGGCTGTAATACACTGCCATGACGCCCCATCGGCTTATCGGGCATCGTAATTACTCCCACCACATTATATCCCCCCTCAACTAAACGACGCAGACTTTCCACGGCAAATTCGGGAGTTCCCATATAAACAATTTTCAAATCGCTCTTTTCCATTTCTGTTTTGCTTTGAATTTCCGAACCGTCAAGAAGTTCAGAATAATTATTATTCTTCCGAAAAGTCTACCAATACCTGACGATATGAATTCAGCATTTTCGACTTCGAAACAAATCCTTTATATTTATTATGTTCATCTACCACAGCCAGATTCCATGCACCGGTCTCATCAAACTTACGCATCACGACCTCCATCGAATCATTGGTATAAATGCGAGACTGCGATACGGTCATCAGATTTTCTACCCGGTAACGGTGATAAAGTTCCTGACGGAACATAATGTTACGTATGTCATCGAGTACCACTACCCCCAACAGTTCTTCCCGCACATCGACCACCGGAAACAAATTCCGGCTGGACTTTGAAACAGCCCGTACCAATTCGCCTAAATCCATATCTGGACGCACCACCTGAAAATCGGTTTCGATAATACTCTCCATATTCATCAGAGTTAATACAGCCTTGTCTTTATGATGCGTAACCAACTCTCCTTTTTTAGCCAGACGCATGGAGTAGATACTATGAGGTTCAAACACGATAATGGTCAGATAGGCACATACAGAAACAATCATCAGAGGCAAGAACAAAGCATAACCACCTGTCAGTTCTGCAATCAGGAAAACCCCCGTCAGTGGAGCATGCATTACGCCCGACATCAACCCCGCCATCCCCATCAGTGCAAAGTTTTTTTCCGGAATATAAGTATTACCGATATGGAATTCATTACATACATATGAAAAGACAAAACCGGAAATACAGCCCAAAAACAGACTCGGAGCGAAAATACCGCCGCAACCGCCTCCACCGTTTGTAGCACTTGAAGCAAATACCTTAAACAAGATAATCAGCAACAGATAAATCACAAGCAAGCTGGCATTACCGTAGAAGAATGAATTATTCATGACGGTATCCCAGTCGGCAGAAGATTTTCCATTCAGCAGTAACGAGATGGTATCATATCCCTCACCATATAAAGGCGGAAAAAGAAAAATCAGCACACTCAGCATGGTCCCCCCGATGACGAACTTTACGTATGGATTTGAATAGCGGCGGAAGATATTCTCAATCCAGTTCATGGAACGAGTGAAATACCAGGCTACCAATCCGCAAAAAATTCCCAACGCAATGGCATAGGGCACACGCTCAAGCGCAAAAGGAAAATCCAGCTGGAAATGAAACATTGACTCGGTTCCCGTCAGCATATAAGAGATACAAGCGGCTGTAACACTGGTTATCAGCAACGGAAGAAGCGAAGCCATGGTCAAATCAATCATCAGCACTTCCAATGTAAAGACCAGTCCGGCTATAGGTGCCTTAAAAATGCCCGAAACAGCTCCGGCGGCCCCACATCCTACCAGCAGCATCAGCGTTTTATGGTCCATACGGAAAATACTTCCCAAGTTCGACCCGATGGCTGAACCGGTAAGCACAATAGGAGCTTCTGCTCCTACAGAACCACCACAACCAATCGTGATGGCAGAAGCACAAACCGACGACCAAATATTATGACGCTTAATACGACTTTGACGGCAAGATATGGCATAAAGAATTTTAGTTACTCCATGACTGATATCATCGCGCACCACCTTGCGGATAAACAAGCTGGTAAGCAGGATACCCACCACCGGATAAACCAAATAAAGCCAGTTGGCACCGGTAGAATCAAAGTTTTCTGTCAGAAACTCTTTGATATATTCCACTAAAAACTTTAGCACATAGGCTGCCAATGCCGTAAACACACCGACCAGAAGGCTCAATATCAGAATAAAATGTTTATCCTTGATATGAGTTTCACGCCAGTGCAGGAAACGCAGCAGCAGGCTGTATCTATCATCAGAAACTTTCATTGTTATTTTTAATTATTCACGGATTATCTTAATTTCTCCTCCTTTACCCAACTTGATGATGCTTGAAGGCTTGGGGTGTCCTTTCTCTTCACGGCGAAAATCAACGATATAATCAACCGCCTGCTTAATTTCCTCACTTATTTCACTGAATACAGCCGGAGCTGGCTGTCCACTGATATTAGCAGAAGTAGATACAATCGCCTTACGGAAGCGGAAACATAACTGTTTTGAAAACTCTTCTTCAGTGACCCGGATACCGACTGTACCATCGGAAGCCAACAAATTAGGAGCAAGGTTTCGTGCTCCATCGTATATAATCGTCAAAGGTTTAGTAGTCAAATCTATCAAATCCCATGCTACATGGGGAACGTTTTGCACGTAAAAATCTACTTTAACCGGATTATCTACCAAAACCAGCATGGCTTTGCTGTCGGCACGCTGTTTGATTTCATAAACCCGCTTTACTGCCTCCTCGTTTGTTGCATCACATCCTATTCCCCAAACCGTATCAGTAGGATAAAGTATTACCCCACCCTTTTGCAGCACCTCACATGCACGTTTAATCTCATCTTTCATCATATTGCTTTACATTTATATAAAAACACAAGAACTTTAAGAAGACCTGCATTTTTTAATCCAAAAAGCAAAAGTACAAAGGATTTTTAGGACTGCCCAAAAAAGTTTCATTAAATTTGCAGAAAAGCTGTTCTGTTTATGGCTATTCTACGAAAAATAATCCACATTGACATGGATGCTTTTTATGCCTCCGTGGAACAGCGTGACCATCCTTCGCTGAGAGGAAAGCCTGTAGCCGTAGGACATGCCGAAAAACGGGGAGTGGTGGCTGCAGCCAGCTATGAAGCCCGGAAATTCGGCATACGTTCAGCCATGTCCTCGCAAAAAGCACTCCAATTATGCCCTCACCTGATTTTTGTAGAAGGAAGGATGGAGGTTTACAAGCAAGTGTCTGCACAGATTCACTCCATATTCAGGGAATATACAGATTTAATTGAGCCGATTTCACTAGACGAAGCCTTTCTGGATGTAACTGAGAATAAAAAAGGGATAGACATGGCAGTGGATATAGCACGCGAAATTAAACAGCGCATCCGCGAAGAACTGCATTTAATTGCATCGGCTGGAGTTTCTTATAATAAATTTCTCGCCAAAATAGCTTCCGACTATCGAAAACCGGACGGACTTTGCACCATTCATCCGGATCAAGCTCTCGACTTTATCGGCCATCTTCCCATTGAGGCATTTTGGGGCGTCGGTCCGGTTACAGCCAAGAAGATGCACCGCTTAGGTATTTACAACGGAGAGACATTGCGTAAATGCTCACTCGAAATGCTTATCCGCCAGTTCGGGAAAGCAGGAACTATTTATTATGATTTTGCCCGCGGAGAAGACCATCGTCCGGTGGAAGCCGTACGCATACGGAAATCAATAGGCTGTGAACATACCCTGGAAAAAGATATCACACTGAAGAGTTCGGTTATTATCGAGTTATATCACGTGGCCCGTGAATTGACAGAAAGACTGAAACAGAAAGAATTCAAAGGAACTACGCTGACACTCAAAGTCAAATTCTGCGACTTTACACAAATCTCAAGAAGCCTCAGCACCCACCAGAACTTATACAAGCTGGATGAGATTCTTCCGCTGGCCAAAAGATTACTGCAAGAAGTAGACTATGCACAGCATCCAATCCGCCTGCTTGGACTTTCCGTTTCAAACCCGAAAGAGGAAATAGAAGAAGGGGGGTCTCATCGCAAAAAATGGATTCAGCTTGAACTGGATTTCAAGAAGGAAATATAACCAGCAGAATCTGCCGCCGAAAACAAAAGGGTAATAAAAAACAATGAAACGAGGGCTGACAAAATGCTTAGGCGAATACATGCAAAGACCGAAGCAAGACGAATGAAATGCCTAAGCGAATTGAGCGCACAGAAGGATGCTATTCCCACATGAAAAAAGAGGTCTGCACCTTTCCGGTACAAACCTCTTTCCTTATATTTACATCAAGCAAATTTTTACAGCGGCATATTTCCGTGTTTCTTCGGCGGATTGCTCTGACTCTTGTTCTGAGTCATTTCAAGAGCCTGAATCAACTTGTAACGTGTATCTTTCGGAAGAATGATTTCATCAATATATCCCTGCTCTGCAGCACGATAAGGATTTGAGAACTTTTCTTTATATTCTTCCACTGCTTTTGCCTTTTCCTCAGGTGTAGCTTTACGGTATAAGATATTCACTGCTCCGTCGGCTCCCATCACTGCAATTTCGGCAGTAGGATAAGAGAAGTTCACATCCGACCCGATAGGCTTACTGTTCATTACAATATAAGCACCTCCATAAGCCTTACGGGTAATCACCGTAATCTTAGGGACAGTAGCCTCAGCATAAGCATATACAATCTTCGCACCATGACGGATAATTCCGTTATGCTCTTGCGTACATCCCGGAAGGAATCCCGGCACATCTTCAAAAGTCACGATAGGAATATTGAAGCAGTCACAGAAACGGATAAAACGTGACGCCTTATCGGATGCATCAATATCAAGAACTCCCGCCAGATAAGCAGGTTGGTTAGCCACGATACCTACCGAACGTCCACCCAAACGAGCAAAACCGATTACGATATTTTTAGCAAAATGAGGCATCACTTCAAAGAAATAGTGATCATCCACCACCGGTTCGATGATATTCTTGATATCATACGGCATGTTCGGATCGTCTGGAATCACACTCATCAGTGACTCTTCTGCACGACGGATATCGTCGGTACAACTTTGCATCGGAGCGTCTTCCATGTTATTTGAAGGCAAGAAACTCAACAGCTCGCGGATACTCATCAATGTTTCCTCTTCTGTGTCACAAAGGAAATGGGTTACACCACTCTTGCTGCTATGAGTATAAGCTCCACCTAACTCTTCTTTATCTACCTCCTCATGAGTAACCGCCTTCACCACATCCGGTCCGGTAATAAACATGTGACTCTTTTCCTTCACCATAAAGATAAAGTCGGTCAAGGCAGGAGAGTAACATGCGCCACCGGCACAAGGACCCAGAATAGCAGAAATCTGCGGAATTACACCCGATGCAATGGTGTTCTGATAGAAAAGAGAAGCATATCCAGAGATACTTCCTACTCCCTCCTGAATACGTGCACCACCCGAGTCATTCAACGCGATAACCGGAGCACCGTTTTTAAGAGCTAATTCCTGTACTTTAACAATTTTCTTCGCACCGGTAGCGCTTAACGTACCCCCATAAACGGTGAAATCGTATGCATAGACATAAACTAAACGTCCGTCTATTTTTCCATAACCGCACACAATACCATCGCCCGGAATATGATTTTTATCCATTCCGAAGTCTGTACATTGGTGAATGACAAATTTATCGATTTCATTAAACGTACCTTTATCCAGCAACATGGCAATACGTTCACGGGCTGTCATGTGACCATTGGCATGCTGTTTTTCTACACGAGCCTCGCCACCGCCCTGAGAAGCTAATTTATCAAGCTCCTCAAATTTCTTATATTGTTCTTCTGCAGTCATAATCATTCTTCTTTAATAATATCCAGTGTCATAATCACCTGATTGCTGTTCACTGAATCTCCTTCGTTTACCAGAATTTCTTTTACCACACACTCGCTGTTTACCTTGTAGTTGCTCTGCATTTTCATCGCTTCAATCACAGCAACAATATCGCCTGCCTGCAAACGGTCGCCTGCCTGAACCGGAATTTTAACAACCTTGCCCGGCATCGGAGAGATAATCTTATCCATTTGCTTTTCATCTGCTCCCTTACGCATGCGCAAATATTTTGCCTGAGAGTCAATTACATCAATATTATACGATTGGTAATGTGCATTAACGGTATAGCTTTTGCCACCTTCTTTACGAATAAGTTCCGCATTATACGACTTTCCTTCGTGCAAGATAGAACAACTACCGTTTTCTGCCATTACGATATCTACATCGTAAGGCACTCCGTCGATGGTCAGTTGCACCTTATTGCCTTCCTTATTCACCAAGGTAACATCGGCTACTCTGTCTCCTATATGTATTTCCATAATCTGTTTGTTTTTAAACTTTCAAGTCCTGAGTTTACGCTTTACCTCTTAAAGGTTAAGCAACCCGATAACTTACAAAGGCTTAAATCCGTAATACTCCTTTTTTCAAGCCAAATTCACGCCAGCGACTGATTGGGCGGTTATCAGAAGAACCCGACTTGTTCTCTTCCAAGTTCATCAGGTAATCAATATAAGCCGCAATCATGGCAATATTTTCAGTCTCTTCCTCTTTTTGTCCTGCCCATTCACGCAGCATGTCTTGATGTTTCGGAATGAAAAGCGTATTGTAATGTCCTTCTACAAAGTCAGGCACATTCATAATGTGACGCAAATAACCGATATTGGTCTTCAATCCTGTAATCTTGTATTCATATAATACACGACGCATACGTTCGATAGCAAACTCACGTGTAGTGGCCCACACAATCAGCTTACCTATCATCGGGTCATAATAAATAGGGATTTCATAGCTTTCATACACATAGCTGTCAATGCGTACACCGATACCATTCGGTTCTATCAGCTGACGGATAATTCCCGGTGAAGGCATGAAATTATTTTCTGAATCCTCAGCACAGATACGGCATTCAATGGCATGACCACGCTGCTTCAAGTCTTCTTGCTTAAAGTGAATCGGTTCGTTATTGGCTATACGAAGCTGTTCTTTTACCAAATCAACTCCAACGACTTCTTCAGTAATAGGGTGTTCTACCTGCAAACGCGTATTCATTTCAAGGAAATAGAAATTACGGTGTTTGTCAACCAGGAATTCAATGGTACCCGCACCCTTATAGCCCACAGCTTTAGCTGCTGCAACAGCCGCTTCGCCCATTTTCTGACGCAATTCAGGAGTTACAAACGGAGAAGGAGTTTCTTCTACGATTTTCTGATTACGGCGCTGAATAGAACATTCACGTTCAAATAAATGAACGGCATTCCCGTAATTGTCTCCCAAAATCTGGAATTCAATATGGTGAGGTTCTTCTACAAACTTTTCCAAATAAACGGTATCATCACCAAATGAAGACATAGATTCCGAGCGAGCTGTGTTATAAGCTTCTTCTACTTCACCTTCATTATGAATCAGACGCATACCTTTTCCGCCGCCTCCCATTGAAGCTTTCAGCATAACCGGATAACCGATACGATTACAGATTTCTTTTGCTTCTTCCACACTCTTCAAAGGCTGTTCTGTTCCCGGAACAACCGGTACACCTGCTGCAATCATGTGCTTACGGGCTGAAATTTTATCACCCATGGCATCCATGGTTTCAGGATCAGGACCTATAAAGATAATTCCTTCTTCACGGCAACGGCGTGCAAATTCTGAGTTTTCAGAAAGGAATCCATATCCCGGATGGATTGCATCGACTTCATGGCGTTTAGCAGCCATAATGATTTTATCAATATTCAGGTAGCTTTCACGAGAAGCTGCCGGACCAATCAGACAAGCTTCGTCTGCATAAAGGACGTGGCGCGCCGTTCTGTCGGCTTCAGAGAACACTGCTACCGTACGAATGCCCATCTCACGACAAGAACGCATCACACGTACAGCTATTTCACCACGGTTAGCGATTAATACTTTGTGTATCATGCTTTATCATTTAGTTATAATCTCTTTCAAAAATGTTTCTCCAAAAGCGGTCAGAAAATGACACACGAACGTTGAAACTGTGCAAAATTAGAAAAAAAGGAGTACCACTCCAACGAATCATACTTTTTTTTCCCCTTTTCAGCCCGAAAAGGAGCTTAAACGGTATCAGAAAAACGGAAAAGCCCAAGCCTGCCAAACAAAACGTAATGTAGAGTTGGCAAAACTTCAGCAGACCAGCCCGTCATGAATTGCTTGATACGACTCTTTCATCAGCATATCCAAGTTTTCAGTTCCTTTCTTGCCCAACGGATAAATAGGTTGATGAATGGTCAGTGTCAACGGATGCCACGACAAAAGTTTTCCGGTACGGGGAAGTATCCGGAACGAACCGTTTATGGTCATCGGAACAACCGGAAGTTGTAGCTGGTCGGCCAACATAAAGGCTCCTTTCTTAAACTCGTTCATCTCACCGGTAAACGTACGCCGCCCCTCGGGGAAAACCACCAATGAAGTTCCATCTTTCAAAACATTTTCGGCATGCTTGATGGTTTCATATACTTTGCGTGGGCTCGACTTATCAACGAAAATAAATCCGGCTGATTCACAAGCCTTCCCCACAAAAGGAATTTTACGCAGGCTTTTTTTCATCATCCATTTAAAGTTTCTTCCTAAAAAACCATAAATCAAAAAAATATCAAATGCCCCCTGATGATTGGCTACAAAAACATAAGAGGTTCTATGATCTATATTTTCATGTCCCTCCACTTTCACGGGAAGCAAAAAGAGCAAGCATGTAAGCTGAGACCATATTTTCCCCGGATAATATCCCCAGAAGTGCCCGTTGCCCAACCAGCAGCCCAGCATTGTGGTTAAAGCGGTCAGAATGGTAAGTACCAAGAACAAAGGAAGTCCGATACAGATTTGATAAATAATATACAATAGTTTCATATACTTGATGTTTTATGAGTAAAATCCTTATTCTTCTTTTCGCAAGGTAATGACGGTTATTTCCGGCCATGCACCTAAACGCATAGGAAACAAGACAAAACCTAACCCGATGTTAACATAAAGACCACGCTTTCCTTCCAGATACATACCGCGATGTTCCGGATAGACATAACGTGACACAGAAAAACCAAACACACTGATTTGCATATCATGTGTGTGCCCGGCCAGCATCAGCTGGACATCGGTTTCAGGCAAAACCTTACGACGCCAATGGGTGGGGTCATGACTCAGCAACACCTTAAACATTCCTTCCGTTCCTTTTAATGCTTTCGGCAGATTTCCCCGGTCAGGAAAAGGAGGCTGCCCACTGTTTTCTACTCCAACCAATGCAATAGAATCATTTCCCCGGTAAATAATCCGATGTTCATTTATTAACACTTGCCATCCCATTTTGTTCTGTCGGGCAATCAATGTATCTACGTTCGCCAAACGCTCAGCCTCTGTTCTCCAAGAGCGATAAGTTGCATAATCATGGTTTCCTAAAACTGAATAAACCCCGTCTTTTGCTTTCAGACGAGAAAACACGGGCATCAATGTCTTAATTTCATCGGCATGACTATTCACCAAATCACCGGTAAACACTACCACATCAGGCTGTAAGGCATTACACAAATTTATCGCACGTCCCAGTGCTTCGGAATTTCCTTTCCAACTGCCTGCATGAATATCCGACAACTGTAAAATACGATAACCATCAAAAGTTTCGGGCAGGTCAGGAGAAGTAAATGTGACCTCCTTTACTCGAAAATTTTCTTTGCCCCATATAGCTCCATATCCGATATATAAGCAGACAGCAAATGCTGGAATCAAAGAAAACTTACCATGAAACAAATGTAGCTTGCACAATCGGTTAACCCCGCGAAGGAATAAGCTACTCAGTACAAACACAGCCTTGGGAACGGTAATTCCCAAAGCCAAAATCAGATAAATACCAAAATAATCGGATAAATGTACATGAACTGAGACAAAAACCAATAGGGCAAGAAGCAATAGAACTGCAGGAATCCAATAAACCCGACGAAACCACTTCCGACGGTCTGAAGATACATAAACCTTATATATATACCAGTCAGGTAATAGTATCAAGACTAAAAAAGCCAGAGTTACACGTAACAATACCATATCTTTACTGTAAATTAGCTGTTAAATATTTCCTTATCTCGTCTGGGGAAACCCCACGCCGACAAGCATAATCAAGCAACTGTTCCTCATCAATCTTACCCACAGAAAAATAGCGGGAAGCCGGATGGGCAAACATCAGCCCACATACCGATGCATGAGGCTGCATCATACCATTCTCTGTCAGCCGGATACCAATACGCCCCATATCGAGCAAGCTATCGAGCAAAAAACTTACAGAGATATCAGGCAAAGAAGGATAGCCCACAGCAGGACGGATACCTTGATAATCTTCATTCAACAACTCTTCCTTAGTAAGTTTCTCATCTTTGGCATACCCCCAAACCTCTTTACGAATGGTTTCATGCACCTTCTCAGCCGCTGCTTCCGCCAAACGCTCACAAAGCGTTTTTACCAGCAAATGCTTATAGTCATCATAAGCATAACCATCCTCCATAGCCTCATCAACCGTTGTAGCAAAAGCTCCTACCGTATCCGTGATTCCCGAAGAAAGCGGACGAACAAAGTCACTCAAACACAAGAAAGGATCATCAGGGTGCACACGGGTTTGCTGGCGTAATAAAGGGAAACGAATCCCCTCCAAGATAAGATCATCTCCATCTGAATTTGCTTCCATCAAACGGAAAATAGCATAAACATGATATTTTCCGTCAAGCTCGTTCAGCATACGCATGGCTTCTTTATGAAGCTGCATCGCCTCTGCTGCCTTTGCACGCTCCCCCTCCGGAAAGCCAGCTAACCAACTTGCCCGGCAGGCATCACATCCATGAATATGGGCAATGGCTGCAAAACGAGGCTGAAATCCCCACGCATGAAAAAAATAAATCCAGTTTATGTACTCCAACAAATCATGCAGCTGATAAGTAACTACTGTTATTTCCGTTCTCATACTTTAACGTGCAAAAACGAGAGCTTGTCCTCGGTTTGATGTATTTACCTTTCCGTCAGCATACGCCAAGACACCATTGACGAACGTCTTCTCAACCTGCGCATGGAAATGGCATCCTTCCATCGGACTCCATCCGCATTTACTTTGAATGCAATCTGATGTTACCGTCCACTCCTTGTTCGGGTTCACTAAAACCAAGTCAGCCCAATACCCCGGACGTATGTATCCTCTTTTCTCTATTTGATACAGTTCCGCTGGAGCATGACACATCTTCTGTACCAGCTGTTCCACCGTCAAAACACCCTCATGTACCAGTTCAAAAAGGCTAACCAGCGAGAACTGAATAGACGGCATACCCGAAACCGCCTTCAATGCACCTCCCTGTTTTTCAGTCAGCAAATGAGGCGCATGGTCAGTACCTACTACATCAATGCGATTCGTTGACAGCGCACCGCGCAAAGCATCACGGTCGGCGCGTGTTTTAATACTTGGATTACATTTAATGCGCGCTCCCAAAGTTTGATAATCTTCGTCACAGAAGAAGAGATGCGATACACAAGCCTCAGCCGTTATTCGTTTTTCCGATAAAGGCTTATCTTCAAACAGCTCCAATTCACGGGCTGTACTCACATGCAACACATGCAAGCGGGCATTTGTTTCCTTTGCCAACTGAACAGCCAATGCAGACGAACGGTAACAGGCTTCCTCACTGCGAATCAGCGGGTGGCAGGTTATATCCGGATCTTCTCCATACTCTTGTCTGAAGCGTTCCGTATTTTCACGTATCGTATTCTGGTCTTCGCAATGCGTAGCAATCAACATTCCTGCTTCTGAAAAGATTTTCCGCAAAGCTTCCATACGGTCAACCAGCATATTCCCCGTGCTTGCCCCCATAAAAAGCTTCACTCCGCACACACGTGTCTTATCAAGTTCCTTCAAGACATGCACGTTATTATTGGTAGCGCCAAAATAAAACGAATAATTTACCACACACTTGGTTGCAGCATCTTCAAATTTCGCATTCAGAGCCTCCAATGTGGTAGTCTGGGGATTACAGTTAGGCATATCCATAAACGAAGTGACTCCACCAGCAGCTGCTGCAGCCGTTTCACTTGCCATATCTGCTTTATGAGTCAAGCCCGGATCACGAAAATGTACATGGTCATCTATAACTCCAGGAATAAGGTAACATCCCTTGGCATCAACTTCTTCATCGCAAGCCTGCGAAGGTTGTTTCCCCTCTTCCAGCACTTCACGGATGATTCCATTATCAATCACAACCGAACCGGCAAATTGTTTGCCTTCATTCACAATAACTGCATTATGTATCCTAATCATAAATTTCTATTCTATTTTTGTTTCTGCGGATATTTCTTAAACCAACTGTTCCATTTCAAGCGAATCACGCCAAACATCGCTTCGCCAAAAATACTGCTGTTCATCTTTGAAGTACCTAATTCACGGTTGATAAAAATCACCGGCACCTCTATTATTTTAAATCCGCATTTATAAGCCGTAAACTTCATTTCTATCTGGAAAGCATATCCTTTAAAGCGGATTTTATCTAATGGAATCGTTTCAAGCACTTCCCTCCGGTAACATTTATATCCAGCAGTTGTATCATGTATAGGTAATCCGGTAACCAAACGTACATACTTTGAAGCAAAGTAAGACATCAGCACACGCCCCATGGGCCAATTTACCACATTCACCCCGCTTACATAGCGTGAACCGATAGCCACATCTCCTCCATCATCATGGCAAGCTTTATACAAACGAATCAAATCGTCGGGATTGTGGCTGAAATCCGCATCCATTTCGAATATATAATCATAACGATGTTCTATCGACCATTTGAATCCGGCTATATAAGCCGTACCTAAACCGAGCTTTCCCTTACGTTCTATCATAAACAGACGTTCAGGAAATTCCTTCTGCAAACGGCGCACGATGTCGGCTGTTCCGTCAGGCGAATTGTCTTCAACTACCAAAATATGAAAGCATTTCTGAAGATTAAATACAGTCCGGATAATATTCTCAATATTTTCTTTCTCGTTATATGTGGGAATAATAATTATACTGTCACTTGTTTGCATGATTCTAAATTTTATATCCGCAAAGATAATGATAAAAAGTAAGATACAGAGAAACCCTTCTAATTTTACTTGAAAATTTGAAATCTTTAGTAACAACGAGGCTTGGTCGTTACTACAACGAAGCCGTGCCGTTACTACGACTAAGCTTGGTCGTTACTATGACTAAGTTTTATCATTACTATGACTTGGCATTTGCACTGCCATCATCGGACAGCCACCTCAGCGCAACCTCTGTTCTCTTTCCTACAAAAATGTTTTTCACAAAAATTGCCTGCACTCTACACGTTTTCGGAGTTAACCCACTTGTAAACACTAAATTAGAGCGTGCAGGGCGCAGTGTAGGACGGTGTAGGACGCACCAATTGCCTACACGCGCCCTACACCGTTCTTTAATCTGTACCCCAAAGCATATTACCCGTCAGACATCTGTCCATTAATCTAATCTATCTTGAGGCCGTTCATCGTCTTACAAATCCAACATCGATAGAATCACACCGGTCTCACTTCATGCAAGCTACTACAGCAAATCAGGAATCAAACAAATATCCGTATCTGATATTCCTTGCTGTAACAACACTTCTCTATCGGCATGATAAAGTGTAAAAAATGAATCAGAAGAATCACACAAATCTTTTGCCTTTCGGTAGCAACGTACAGCTTCAACCCAGTTTCCCTGAACCAAATACACATGCCCGCTGTTCAACCAATCGGTTGCTTGCATATCTTCTGTTTTTTGCAGTTTGTCATAAAACCGCAGCGCATCCTCCGGCTTTCCAGTCATAAAATAACACCAGGCAATGGCACGCCAAGCCCCAACAGGAACTTCATTCAAATACTCCACTTTAAAGAAATAAGACAAAGCCTCTTTGTATTGACCGTTTTTAGCCATACACTGTCCGATTTGCGTCAGCACATGCAGGTTTTCCGGCTGCATCTGTTCTACCATACAGAAATAATTGACTGCCGACTCATAATCTCCAACACGCTTACAGCACTGCGCCAAATGTTTTAAAGTCCAACTGTGATTAGGTTTTAATACATCTGCATGCTTATATACACGAATTGCCTTATCATATCTTCTCCCCTTTTGAAGAGAAAAACCTAATTTCTGCCACAGCTCGGCATCCCCTGCACCATCTGCCGCATCCACCATTTCACCATACAGTTGAGCAGCCTCTTCATAGTAGCCTTTTGAAAACAGATAGTCCGCCAATTTCCTTTGATATTTATCTTTTAAGAATAAAGGACGCAGCAACGGGCAATTCCAGTAATCCTGATGTACAGCAAAGAGGTCACGCTGCTCATGCCTGAACATCCACAATTTAAAGAAGCGATATAAATCATAGATATATTGCCGACTGACAGCTTGCGCCAAACCATTCTCCGTCGAAATGGCCTTCTGTCCGTTAAAAGTCTCTTTCAACATATCATCTTGCCCACCTAACTGCATGGTCAACATCTGACGCTGCTCTTCCGGTACAGAATTCATTACCAGACAAACAGAGAACTTATCTGAATTACAGATAAACGGCATCTGAAGCAATACGCCTAAAAACGACCTATCGTCGATTTGCCCATCAGAAAAAGTAGAAGCTATTTCCGGGACCCATTTATCAAACGGATAAAACCAGTGTGAAGCCTGTCTGAAAAAAGGATAATGCTTCAACGGAGCAAAGGTACCCATATAGGTATCTGCCCCCTCCATCTGCCATTCGCCCAATTCACGGATCTTTTCGCTGACTTTCTCCATCCCGGACTCCCACTCCGGATTCAAATCCTCTAAGTCTTCCAAGTCTGAAACTTTAAAGTCGGTCTTATTCAACTTGGGATTTTTCAACATTTCCGGAATAATCTCCTCACGCATTTTCTTGTCAATTTTCTCGGTCTCACGCGACAACAGCAAAATAATGAGAATACTATGCAGCCTATCTACAATTTCATGATTTTCCTCAAACGCCTTCAATGCCGAAGTCAGCTCCGGATACATAACAATCCAATCGGCATAAAGAGGGAAGGTCAACACTATGCCAACCAACGCACGCTGCCTGATTACCGCCTCCTTCCGCACCATACAAGCTTCCAGCAAGAACTGCAACTTGCGCACATCGAATACCTCTAACAGATTTAACGTTACGGCACTCACCAACACGGCAATGTCATTTTCCGGAACAAGCACAGAGCGCAAAAAGTCTCCTGCTTCTTTATATTCCTCCTCTGTCCATCCGTCGGAAACCCAAGTCCGGTCAAACAATTCATCAATAGCCTTTTCTCTCCGAAGAGCCAAATCTTTTTGCTGCTTTCTCTGCTCCTCTTCATTATTTACGGTCAAGGTCAGCATACCTGCTTCTTCAGTTACCGACTCCAGCATCATACAGAGTTCCCCATACGTATGAGGCGGCACACGCTTGAAATTCTGGTATTTATACGATATATGCTTACTGCCCGTTTTGCAGCTTTGAGAAAATGAAGCTTGAGAGGCCAACTCATAAGCCCGTCGGCACAAGCCACGATACATTTCATTCCGCCCCGGATCTTTTACCCCCTGACTTGCATACTGCAACATATAGCCATAAGTGGTTTTCAGTCTTTCCACTTCCGACCCCATTTCCCAATTTTCAGCCTTAGCAACCAAGGCTTCCAGTTCATCCAAAGCCTCTTTTAGCCTTTTATTATCTAACAGTCGAATAATATCTTCGTACATTTTTATAAGGATTATGTCTGTGTGAAACATGCAAATGTAGTAATTATTTTATAAATTTGCACCATTATCCAGATAACAATGACAATAAAAGAGCTTCAACAAATCTATACCAAGCACCCGGCTCTTCCGGGACTGTCTTCACTCTTGGAAGACAACGAGATAAAGACTATTTATTTAAAAGGCATGAATGCTTCATGCGCCTCCTTTTTTGCCTCATCCTTTATAGAAAACAAACCTTTCACCTCTGTTTTTTTGCTGAATGACAGCGAAGAGGCTGGTTATTTCTATCATGACATCGTGCAGGCAAACGGCGACAAGCATGTTTTGTTTTTCCCTTCTTCTTACCGCCGCGCCATCAAATACGGACAAAAAGATGCTGCCAATGAAATTTTACGTACTGAAGTGCTCAGCAAACTGGAACAAAACGAACCGGTAAGCATTGTCACCTATCCGGAAGCACTCGCCGAAAAGGTCGTTTCCCGGCAAACCTTAAACCAGCAAACCTTAACCCTGGCAACAGGTAAGCAATACGAAACCGAAGCAATCACGAAAAAGTTGACAGACTATGGCTTTGAACACGTTGACTACGTGTATGAACCCGGACAGTTTGCTATGCGCGGAAGCATACTCGATGTCTACTCGTTTGCCTCTGAATACCCGTACCGCATTGATTTCTTTGGAGATGAAATAGACAGCATACGTACGTTTGAAGTAGAAACCCAATTATCAAAAGAAAAGAAAAACTCCGTCAGCATTGTACCTGAGTTAGGGCAAGCCACTGAAAATGAAATCAGCTTTCTTGAATTCATTCCCCAAGACACCTTACTTTGGGTAAAAGATTTATTATGGATAAAGGAGCGTATTCAAGCCATCCACGATGAAAGTCTTTCACCACAAGCCTTAGCTGCCTATGAGGGCGAGCAGACAGAACGGATGAATCTGGAAAGGAAACTGATAGATGGAAGTGAATTTACGGTACGTGCACTGGATTTTAAGCGCATTGACTTTGGACACAAAGCCGTAGGAACTCCACAGGCAACCTTGCAATTCCAAACTTCCATCCAGCCGATTTTTCATAAGAATTTTGACTTGGTAGCCAGCACGCTGACCGATTATCTGCAACGCAATTACACCATCTACATTTGTTCAGACAGTGTAAAGCAAACCGACCGTCTGCGCGACATCTTTGCCGAGCGTAAAGACCAGATTTCCTTCAAGGCTGTAGATCACACGCTGCATGAAGGATTTATTGACCACACCCTCAAGATGTGTCTCTTTACCGACCACCAGATTTTCGACCGATTCCATAAATTCAACCTGCGGAGCGACAAAGCACGCAGCGGAAAAGTGGCACTCTCTTTAAAAGAACTCAACCAGTTTGAACCGGGTGACTACGTGGTTCATATTGACCATGGCATTGGAAAATTCGCAGGATTAGTGCGCATCCCTAACGGAAATACCACGCAAGAAGTCATCAAGCTGATTTACCAAAATGACGATGTGGTTTTTGTTTCCATCCACTCCCTACATAAAATTTCCAAGTATAAAGGAAAGGAAGGCGAACAGCCCCGTATCAGCAAATTGGGAACGGGAGCCTGGGAAAAAATGAAAGACCGTACCAAGGCTAAAATCAAGGATATTGCCCGCGACCTGATTAAGTTATACTCACAACGCAAGCAGGAAAAGGGATTCCAATACAGTGCCGACAGCTTTTTACAGCATGAGCTGGAAGCAAGCTTCCTCTATGAAGATACCCCAGATCAGCTTAAAGCTACTCAAGACGTAAAGGCTGATATGGAGAGCGACCGACCCATGGATCGTCTGGTTTGCGGCGATGTGGGATTCGGCAAGACGGAAGTGGCTATACGCGCTGCTTTCAAGGCTGTTGCAGACAATAAGCAGGTGGCTGTGCTCGTACCGACGACTGTATTGGCCTATCAGCATTTTCAGACATTCCGCAAACGACTAGAAGGAATGCCTTGCAAAGTGGACTACCTGAGCCGGGCACGAACAGCAAAAGATACATCACGTATTCTGAAAGAATTAGCCGACGGACAGATTAATATTTTAATCGGAACCCATAAAATCATCGGAAAAAGTGTAAAGTTTAAAGACTTGGGACTGCTCATCATCGATGAAGAGCAGAAGTTCGGCGTCAGTGTAAAAGAGAAGCTGCGACAGATTAAAGTAAATATAGATACGCTAACCATGACTGCCACCCCCATACCGCGCACCCTTCAGTTTTCACTCATGGGAGCACGTGATTTGTCGGTCATTCAAACACCCCCTCCCAACCGCTACCCCATTCAAACGGAAGTACATACGTTTAATGAAGAGATTATCAGCGAAGCCATTAATTTTGAGATGAGCCGAAACGGACAGGTGTTCTTTGTAAATAACCGCATACAAAACTTGATGGAACTGAAGATGATGATTCAGCGTAACATCCCCGACTGCCGTGTGTGCATCGGTCACGGACAAATGCAGCCGGAAGAGTTGGAAAAAATCATATTCGACTTCGTGAACTATGATTATGATGTATTGCTCGCCACTACCATTATTGAAAGCGGAATTGATATACCTAATGCCAACACAATTATCATCAATCAGGCACAAAATTTCGGTTTGAGCGATTTACACCAAATGCGTGGGCGTGTAGGCAGAAGCAACAAGAAAGCCTTTTGCTACCTACTTGCTCCTCCCCTTACTTCACTGACTCCCGAAGCGAAACGACGCTTACAGGCTATTGAAAACTTCAGTGATTTGGGAAGCGGCATCCATATTGCCATGCAGGATCTGGACATCCGCGGAGCCGGAAACATGCTGGGAGCCGAACAAAGCGGATTTATTGCCGACTTGGGATATGAAACTTATCAGAAGATTTTGGCAGAAGCGGTAAAAGAACTGAAGAATGAAGAGTTTGCCGACCTTTATGCCGAAGAAATCAAAGCTGGTGAAGAAAAAATCAGCGGAGAAGAATTTGTGGATGAATGTACGGTGGAAAGCGACCTTGAACTGCTCTTTCCCAATGAATATATCCCCAGCAGCAGCGAACGCATGTTGCTTTATCGCGAACTCGACAAGCTGGAACTCGACAAGGAGGTAGAGGATTTTAAAGCAAGGCTGATAGACCGGTTCGGAAAGATTCCGCCGGAAACGGAAGAACTTACCCGTATCGTTCCCTTGCGCCGCTTAGCTAAACGCATGGGTATAGAGAAAGTCATATTAAAAGCAGACCGGATGACCTTGTATTTTGTGAGCAACTTGGAAAGCCCCTATTATCAAAGCAAGGCTTTCGGCAAAGTAATTGAATACATGGCAAAATATCCGCGCAACTGCAACCTGCGTGAACAAAACGGAAAGCGCAGCATGGTCATGAAGGAAATACACGATGTAGCCTCAGCCGTCAGCGTATTGCAGGAAATGGTCAGTTTAAATGCATAAAAAAAGAAAATCTGTTTTATATTGTCCCTGCTCATCATAAAGCAAACTATATAAAACAGATTTTTATTTCATACGGAGTTTTTACCATACAATGGGCGTCTCGCCATGTGCTTCCAAATAGGCATTCGCCCGGCTGAAATGCTTATTGCCAAAAAATCCATGATAAGCCGATAAAGGAGAAGGATGGACAGAAGTCAACACCAGGTGACGGTCACGGCTGATGAATGCTCCTTTCTTTTGTGCATAGGCTCCCCACAAGATAAAAACCAGATGCTCTCTGTTTTCAGCCAAAGCGCGGATAGCTGCATCGGTAAACTCTTCCCAGCCTCTGTGCTGATGTGATCCTGCCTGATGGGCACGGACCGTCAAAGTGGCATTGAGCATCAAGACTCCCTGTTCTGCCCAGCGCGTCAAATTTCCGGTTTCCGGTATCGGACTGCCTAAGTCACTCTGTATCTCTTTAAATATATTCTGTAAAGAAGGAGGAAAAGGAACTCCGTCGTTCACCGAAAAACACAAGCCGTGAGCCTGTCCCGGTCCGTGATATGGGTCTTGTCCGATAATCACCACCTTCACTTTGGGGTAAGGACAGAGATTAAACGCATTAAAAATAAGTTTTCCCGGAGGGTATACCGTTGTCGTCTGATACTCTTGACGGACAAAATCGGTCAGACGAATAAAATAATCTTTTTTAAATTCGGGTGAAAGCACTTCTTTCCAGCTTTCTTCAATCGCTACATTCATCTTAAAAACTTTTTCATTATATGCCTGCTGCGTAAAGCAGTGAACAGAAGCCTGGCTGACACGTGACCGTCAGAAATCAGTTCATCGCCCGCATCTTTTCCATGTTACGGCGGGCAGACAAGACATATTCTTTTATCAGTGGATTGTTTCGGAACGAATCGGGAGCCTTGTCTATAATTTCCTCCATCACCGGAGTAAGAAAAGGGAAAGGCATATTATTGACTATCAAAATAAAGACACCTGAGCCTAAAACATTATGATAGTTATTCTGAATGAAGTTTTTAACCAGCTCGTTCCGCTCATTAAACAAATCTTCTCTTCGCTGAGCAATTCTATCTTGCTCATGAGTCGCATAAGTTCCATCCATAATCATACGGCTTTCTTCATATTCCACGTCAGCCGTCTGGTCATCAAGGGAGTTTTGCCTCATGATAAATTCATTAAAGCAGTCGTTTAAAGGCGTTCCTTTAATCTGCGTACGCACATTATCTATCTGAATAGAAATATTTCCCTGTTCAAGCACAAAAGGCATAATCCGGTTGTCATCCATATACAGCAAAGCTAAGGCCGCTGAATCCACATTGCCTTTCATCTTAAACGCTCCGTGAACCACCTCAGCCGAATCAATAGCAACCAACTGATCACCTTCCCGTACCTTGACAAAAAGCATCTTGCCGTCCAGCATCGAAACAGAAGACATCCCTTCTATTTTATACTTCTTACTGCAAGATGAACAAAGAACAACGAAAAACAGGAAAAAATAAAGTTTATACATGCCGTCAATCTCTTTTTGTTGAAATCACGGGACAAAGGTATAATCTTTCAATTAGGCTGGAAAAAAAATTATCATAAATTAAACTATATAGAGGATTATTACTTATTTAATACCCTTACAACTCCCCAAAAGCCTGAACCAATTCCTAAAATTCCTATTCCATCATCCGTCAGACACATAAGAAAACTCTTCCCCTACTTGAATTAAGCAGCCAGAAACACCTATACGTTTCAATGAAAACACTTCGGCATTCACTCCGATACGCCAAGGCGTTTTTCAGGAACCGGCTAAGGTATTTCTTTTTCTTGCCTGAAAAACAAATCCAACCACATCTTTTCATTCAGAATCTTACCATTTTCATGTACCAGATTGACAGAAGTCTGCCTTCTAATTGTTATTCATAAAGCAAGTTTCAAAACCATGTTTGCCCAAGTTGAATATTTTTTATACGATTTAGCTGAAAGAATAGTAAAAAACGCTTATAATATGCTTTTTTTTCGTATTTTTGCAGCTCTTAGTTGACGACAAGATAAGTATCCTCTGCTGAAACCAAGCAAATTAATACGCCGTCAGCCTCGTCTCCTATAAAATTTATTAACTCAAAGTATATCAGAATGAAAAAATTAAAAGTTTTAGCACTCGCACTGATTTGTGCCGCCTTCACTCCGGCTAAAGCCGATGAAGGGATGTGGTTGCTCCAACTCATGCAGGAGCAGAACCTTGCCGACCGAATGAAAGCGCAAGGCTTGGCTATGGACATCGCTGACATTTACAATCCAGGGAAAATCACCCTGAAAGATGCCGTAGGTATATTTGGACGCGGATGTACCGGAGAAATCATTTCGCCCAACGGACTGATTCTCACGAATCACCACTGCGGTTACGACGCTATTCAACAACATAGCTCGGTAGAGCACGATTACCTGACCGATGGTTTCTGGGCTAAAAGCTATCAGGAAGAACTGCCTACTCCGGGTTTGACCTTCAAGTTTGTAGAACGTATTACTGATGTAACCGACAAGGTCAATGCAGACATCAATAAAGGTAAAGTAAGTGAAGCTGAATCTTTCGGAGCTGAATATCTCCGCAAGCTGGCTGACAATGAATTAAAGAAAAGCGACCTGAAAGGTAAACCGGGTGTATCAACCTTGGCTCTCCCTTTCTATGAAGGAAATAAGTTTTATGTTTTCTTCATCAAGACCTACAGTGACGTGCGCATGGTGGCAGCTCCCCCTTCATCTATCGGTAAGTTTGGAGGTGAAACCGACAACTGGATGTGGCCTCGCCATACCGGCGACTTCTCTATGTTCCGTATTTATGCCGATCAGGAAGGAAATCCTGCTGAATATAGCGCATCAAATGTGCCCTTGCAGGTAAAAAAACACCTTACCATCTCGCTGAAAGGACTGCAGGAAGGCGACTATGCCATGATTATGGGATTTCCCGGAAGCACCAGCCGCTACCTGACTCAGAGTGAAGTACGTCTGCGCATGGAAGGAACCAATATTCCTCGTATCACTGTACGTGAAGCGCGTCAGGGTGTCTTGCGCAAAGAAATGGCTGCCAGCGATAAAGTTCGCATCCAGTATGCCAGCAAATATGCTGTTTCAAGCAACTACTGGAAGAACTCAATCGGTATGAATAAGGCAATCATCGACAACAACGTATTGGAAACTAAAGCCGAACAGGAAGCTCGTTTCGCTCAGTTTGCCAAGGAAAAACAAAATGCAGATTATGAAGCTGTGGTCAGTAAAATCAATTCGTACGTAGGTCGCGTAACTCCCCTGCGTACGCAAATGACTTATTTCACCGAAACATTCAGAAGCGGAATCGAGTTTACGCTTTCATCAAAGGCCAATGCACTTCAAAGCTTAATGGTTGCTTTGGAGAAAAACAAGAAAAAAGACATTGAAAAAGCCGTTGATGCGCTAAAAGAAGCTTTCGATGCCGTTCATAACAAAGACTACGACCATGAAGTTGACCGCAAAGTAGCAAAAGCATTGTTGCCTCTTTATGCTGAAAAAGTTCCGGCTGAAGCCTTACCTGAATTCTACCAGACCATTAAATCGACCTTCAAAGGCGACTACAATGCCTATGTAGATGCACTTTATAACCAGAGTATTTTTGCCAATCAGGCAAACTTCGATGCCTTTATCAGCAATCCTACGCTGGATGTATTCAGCAAAGACCTGTCTGTACAATATGCCCTTACTGTCAACCAGAAATACAAGGAACTGAGCGATAAGTTAAGTCAGGCTAACGGTGACATCAACCTGTTACATAAGACCTTTGTACGCGGACTGTGCGAAATGTATGCTCCAACTCCGAAAGCTCCGGATGCCAACTTTACCATCCGTCTGACTTACGGAAATGTTAAAGCATACGATCCGAAAGACGGAGTTCATTACAAATATTACACCACCCTGAAAGGAGTGATGGAAAAAGAAGATCCGAACAACCCGGAATTCGTGGTTCCTGCCAAACTGAAAGAACTGTATGCTACCAAGAACTTCGGACGCTATGCACTGCCAAACGGAGAAATGCCGACCTGCTTCCTGACCACAAACGATATTACCGGAGGTAACTCTGGTTCACCGGTTATGAACGGAAACGGAGAACTGATCGGTTCTGCTTTCGATGGCAACTGGGAATCGCTTTCAGGCGACATCAACTTCGACAACAACCTGCAGCGTTGTATTGCCGTAGATATCCGCTACGTGTTGTTTATCGTTGAAAAACTGGGAGGATGCAAAAATCTTATTGATGAAATGACTATCGTTGAATAATGAAACATACACTACTCATCTCTTTATTATCTACTTTTTCCCTCACGGCTCTTGCCGATGAGGGAATGTGGATGCTTACCGACCTGAAACAGCAAAATGCTGCCGTCATGCAAGATTTAGGTCTTGACATCAGCATTGATCAGGTTTATTGCCCTGACAACATCAGCCTGAAAGATGCCGTGGTGCACTTTGGGGGCGGTTGTACCGGAGAAATCATCTCGGCAGAAGGTTTGGTTTTAACAAACCACCACTGCGGATATGGTTATATACAGCAACATAGCTCAGTAGAACATGACTATCTGACTGATGGCTTCTGGGCCATGTCACGTAAAGAAGAATTGCCATGCGAAGGGCTACAGGTTACTTTCATTGACCGCATCTTGGACGTGACTGATTATGTTCAGCAGCAACTGGCTAAAGATAAAGACCCTGACGGAACAAATTACCTGTCGCCTTCTTATCTGGAAACCGTGGCTAAACGATTTGCCAAAGCTGAAAAAATCAAAACTGACGAATTTACTACACTGGAACTGAAGCCTTTCTATGGAGCAAACAAATACTACCTGTTTGTTAAAACCAACTATAAAGACGTGCGTATGGTGGGAGCTCCTCCCTCTTCTATCGGTAAGTTCGGAGCTGATACAGACAACTGGATGTGGCCTCGTCACTGTGGAGACTTCTCTATCTTCCGTATCTACGCCACTGCCGACGGCAAACCGGCCAACTACAGTGCCGACAACACACCGCTGAAGGTTAAAAAGCACATTGCCATCAATCTAAAAGGCATCAAAGAGGGTGACTTTACATTTGTGATGGGATTCCCCGGACGTAACTGGCGCTACATGATCAGCGATGAAGTAAAAGAACGGATGCAGACTACCAACTTCATGCGTGATACGGTGCGCGGAGTTCGCTTGCGCGTATTGGGCGAAGAAATGCAGAAAGATGCCAAGACACGCATCCAGTATGCCGCTAAATATGCTTCTTCTGCCAACTACTGGAAAAATGCCATCGGTATGAATGAGGGCTTAATCAACCTGAAAGTGCTGAACAAGAAAGAGGCACAACAGGAAAGTCTGCTCGCTTTCGGAAAAGAGACCGGAAATATGGCTTACCAGGAGGCTTATCAAAGCATCAAGGACATTGTAGCTAAACGTTTCCAGGCTGTTTATCATCAGCAGGCTATCTATGAGGCACTGATGCTGGGTACTGAATTCTCTAAAATACCGGATACGGCTCCGCTGCTAAAGGCACTGAAAGAGAAGGATAAAAAAGCTACAGCTGAAGCAATTGAAGACCTTACAAAAGAGGGAGATAAATTCTTCAATAAGGATTATAGCCCAGAGGTTGACCGTAAAGTATCGAAACAGCTGATTGCCTTGTATGCCCGCTTGGTTCCGGCTGAACAGCACATCAGCATCTTCAAACAGATAGCCGATAAATATAACGGCAGCACAGACGCATTTGTGGATGCTTGCTTTACTCAATCGGTTTTCAGCAGCAAGGCTGCACTTGACAAGTTCCTCAAAAATCCAAACGCTGAAACTTTGGAAAAAGACCCGATGGTATGCTATGCCCAATCGGTAAAAGAAGGATATCAGGCCACCAGTGATGCAATGAAGGCTGAAACCGATGCCTATAACCGTGCACATAAAGTGTGGGTGGCAGGTATGCTGGATTTACGCCGCTACGAGGGTAAAGCAATCTATCCGGATGCAAACTCTACACTGCGCTTGACCTACGGCAAAATCGGTTCATATGAGCCGAAAGACGGCAAGGAGTATCTTTATTATACTACACTGAAAGGTGTGATGGAAAAAGAAGATCCCAACAACCCGGAGTTTGTGGTTCCTGCCAAACTGAAAGAGCTGTATGAAAAGAAAGATTTCGGTGAATATGCCATGCCCGACGGACGTATGCCGGTCTGCTTTGCCACTGCAACCGACAACACCGGAGGTAATTCTGGTTCACCGGTATTCAACTCACGCGGTGAGCTGATTGGTACAGGATTTGACCGAAACTATGAAGGTCTTACCGGAGATATCGCCTACAATCCGCAGCTACAGCGTGCTGCTTGTGTAGACATCCGCTACACATTGTTTATCATTGATAAATTCGCAGGTGCACGCCATCTCATCGATGAAATGACAATCATCCGATAAGGTTGATTTTACCATAAAAAAAAGACATCCTACCTGATTACCCGACATAAGTCTGGGGTTTATCAAAAGTAGGATGTCTTTTTTTATACTATCCTGTAAAAAAGAAAAAGATTATTTGCTTAATGCTTGAATCGTATGACGCACACGTTCTGCCGTAGTTACGGGATGTGCATATTCATCTTGGTCTGAACTGCCCATTGACAAGGCCGGATTACGCAGCAACATCTTACTCTCTTTTAACTCGCGTGCCGAAAAATGAAATTCAGAAGCACCTGTACATGCAGCCAGTTCGGCTATGTTCCATTCATTAACTCCGCAACCCGGCATAATCACAATACGACCCGCTGCCTGACGAACCAGTTCAGCCAATAAACTCGCCCCTTGCATGGCAGTAGGCTGCTGACCGGAAGTCAATACACGGTTTACTCCCAAATCGATCAGGTGTTCTAATACTTGTTCCGGACTACGGACATAATCAAACGCACGATGAAAGGTTACAGACATCCCTTCAGAAATCTTCATCAAACGCCTCATGGCTGGCATATCCAAGTCCCCCTCCGGAGTAAGACAGCCGAAAACCACTCCATCGGCTCCCGCCTGACGCGCCATATGTATATCTTCCTCCATGATATCCAGCTCTAAGGGCGTATAGAGAAAATCTCCTCCACGCGGACGGATAATGACATGTAAACGGATATCGATCAACTTACGTGCAAGTCTGATTTCACCGAACGAAGGAGTTGTTCCTCCTTCGGGCATAGAGGCACAAAGTTCTACGCGATGTGCTCCTCCTGCCTGTGCCGCTACGCAACTCTCTGCTGAGTTAGCACATATTTCAAAAGTATAATGCATCATCTTCTATTGGATAAAAAAAAGAGTGCATCGCGAATCACTTCGCCCTGCACTCGCATATTATGAAAAAAAATGAAGTGAGTACACCCGTGGGGAGTCGAACCCCAATCGATGGAACCGGAATCCATTATTCTATCCATTGAACTACGGGTGCATATTCCATTCCTCCTAAAAGGCGAGGCAAAAGTATAACATAATTCTGTTTATTCCTAATATTTTAAACAAAATATTTTCAGAAACACACAGATAGTTGCTGCAATCAGAGATTTTTGTTGCTCCCTCCCCGTTTTTTTCATTTTTCTTTATGCCTTATTCAGAGGCGAGAAATTTTCTAACGAAGTTTGTCACCGAATCTGTCACCGAATTCAAAATCTTACCTGAAAGGGAACAGATGGCATATACAATATATAAAATGTCACGAATCATAATTTCTTTTAAACATTTTGGTAATATTATCATCTATTTTAATTGCACATTTCATAAATATACCTATCTTTGCCAGACAATATAACTAATCAAACCTAATCATATGAGTTACTTGATAAAACCAAAGAATTATCGTCCACTACTCGACATGAAACAAACCGAGTTGGGTATCAAACAAATAAAAGACTTCTTCCAGCAAAATCTCTCATCAGAACTGCGTCTACGACGCGTAACCGCTCCCCTTTTCGTTATGAAAGGAATGGGTATAAACGACGACTTAAGCGGAACAGAACGCCCCGTTTCATTCCCGATTAAAGATTTAGGCGACCAACAAGCCGAGGTGGTACATTCACTCGCTAAATGGAAACGTGTTACTTTAGCTGATTATCAAATCGGTCCGGGATATGGCATATATACGGATATGAATGCCATCCGTGCAGATGAAGAACTGGGTAACCTGCATTCTCTTTATGTAGACCAGTGGGACTGGGAAAGAGCTATTACCGCAGACCAACGCTCAGTAAGCTTCCTGAAAGATATTGTAACGCGTATCTACTCGGCTATGCGCCGCACTGAATATATGATTTGTGAAATGTATCCGCAAATCAAATCATTCTTGGCACACGACATCCATTTCATTCACTCTGAGGAGTTGCTGCAAATGTACCCAGACAAAACACCTAAGGAACGTGAAAACCTGATTACACAAAAATATGGAAGTGTCTTTATTATTGGAATCGGAAATAAGTTGAGCAACGGTGAGCCTCATGATTTGCGTGCCCCCGACTATGATGATTATACCACAATCGATCCACAAACCGGACTCCCGGGATTAAACGGAGACCTGCTGGTATGGAATGAGGTATTGGGGCGCTCTTTCGAACTTTCTTCTATGGGAATTCGTGTAGACGCTGAAGCCATGATGAAACAGCTGAAGCTGGCAGGAAAGGAAGAACGTGCCAAACTTTATTTCCACAAGCGTCTTCTGGAGGGCTCACTTCCACTAAGCATCGGTGGAGGTATCGGGCAGTCTCGCCTGTGTATGCTCTATCTGAAGAAAGCACATATTGGAGAGATACAAGCAAGCATTTGGCCAGATGAGATGCGTAAAGAATGCAATGAACTGGGAATGATGCTGATTTAATGAAAAATGAAAAGTAAAAAATAAAAAATGAAGAATGAAAAAACGGACTCTTCCAGATTTTTCATTCTTCATTTTTCATTACTCGTCATTCATTATTTAGTACCAGGTAACCGAGCTACCCGTATTGCTTCGCTGGTCCCACTTCAACGCATCGGTCAGCATACTTGAATTGGCACGAATCGAGAAGTTATACGATGTAAACGGACCAAATACCAAACCGCAACTCATATTGAAACAGTGCAAGTCACGTGTAATATTCAGCGTAGTCATAGACATCTCTTTTGACGTAAAATCGTAACCCGTAGAGTAATTCATATTCCATCGACTTCCAATCTTAAAGTTTCCGGAAACATTCAAAGAGTGCGTCAAAGAGTAAGGATAGCGCATCTTTTTAATATTAATCTGCTTCGAACGATCTTCACGGATGCTGTAGCTATAACTCAAGCTAATGCTCCAGGGGAATTTAAATGCCAAGTAACCGTCCGGATCAACAGATGCCTTTTCCGTTTTACGCAAGTTCCCCTTATTGGCATCTTCTGCTTCTTCATCTATTTCATCCTCCTCTTCCTTATCAGCTTTCTGATCTTTTTTCTTATCGTCTTCCTTCTTGCCAAACAGTTTTTTAAACGTATCATTATTCAGCGTATAAGAAAACGAGCCGCTATATCCCTGGAAACGACCGAAGCGTCCATACGACCATTCTGTCCGGTCGCCTACAACTACATTGCCATTCTCATCAAACTGATAGGCATACGTAGCAAATGAGGCATTCATATTAAATGTATAACTCTTGGTCAGTTTCAGACGCAAGTTCATACTCAAGTCACTCCAGCGACGATTAGCGAAGTCATAAGAAAGCGATCCTCCCAACTGGTCAATCAAACTGATTTTTTTATATCCGGTTGAGTCCTTATCCGACTTCATCTTCATTTCGATATTGTTATCTACCGAGAAGCTGATACTCTGTGACATTCCTTTTCCCGGCTTGCCATATACGGCACCGTCGTAAGGAGAATATTCCACGGTACGCACCTCCCCTTTTTCATCGGTATATGTATAGGTGTCATAATAACCGTATTTCTTCTTTCCGAAATCAGGAGTATAAGTATAGCTCACTGTTGGTGTAAAGACATGACGAATTTGCAGTTCCTTACTTTTCATAAACAGAGGCTTATACATACCGTAAAGCTTCGTATTCATCTGGAGCGACAGATTATAATCGTACACACGGTTAAATCCGTTAATCGTATCACGCTTCACATGGTCACGCGAAGTTGCACTGGCATCATAGCTCTGCATCACCTTACGCAAGTACCAACGCTCCGTGTAGTTAAACGACGGAACAATATTGATATACTTAAACAAGTTGAATGTTGCTGATACCGGAATTTTATGTTGCATACCATTATCCCACTGCGTCAGCGGTGTCTTAAACAGCAAATTGTCCTTTGTATTGATTTTATTCGTGATATTACCGGTATATTGAAAAGAAATCTTCTCATACCACTTGTCATCACCAACTGAGCGCTTCCGCTTAAAAGGGTAAATACGGTTCAACGAAATATTCACATCAGGCAACGTCATGCTCAAAGAAGAGTCACGGGTGTTCTGAGTAATATTAAATGTCCCTGAAATATTCAACCCTATTCCCGGAAAGTTACGCGAATAGCTTACACTTGAAGCTTTCGTGTTTTGAGAATAAGCCTGCGGATTATACAAACTGCTCAAGCTGGAACGGTCATAGCTACTGGTAGCAAAGTTCACACTGGCAGAGAATGAACTGTTCGGACTTGCCTTCGCATCCTGCCGATGACTCCACTGGATACGGAAATCCTTCGACACCGAATAGTCGGGCATCCCCTTCTCACCCGTTTTTGTTACCAGATAACTGGTGTTAAACGAGCCACTGAACTTATATCGCTTATTATAGTTCGATGCTGCTGAGAGTCCCCATGACCCTTTGGTAAAGATTTCCCCCAGCACCTTCAAATCCATCCGGTCACTGATGGCAAAATAATACCCACCGTCGCGTAAATAAAATCCGCGGTTCATCTCATCACCATAAGTAGGCATAATAAATCCCGAAGAATAGCTGCTGTTAAACGGGAAGAAACCAAAAGGAACCGCAATAGGAAGCGGTACATCTTCTACCACCAACTGAGCCGGACCAAAAACAACATTTTTCTTCGGACGAACTTTTGCCATTGAAAGTTTCAGATAAAAGTGCGGGTGTTCATGGTTATCACAAGTTGTATATTGACCATGCCGCATATAAATTTCATCATTGGCTCCCTTCTTACCCTCCTCACTGGTAACATAGCCTTCCCCCTGCTGAGTTACGATGCTATTGATAAACCCTTTCTTGGTCTTGAAGTTATAGCGCATGATTTTTGATTCATAGGGCGTCTCACCGTCCTTGAACACAGGCGTACCCGATTCAACCCCCGTTGTATCAGATACCCCTCGCGCATATACCGTACTGCTATCCATGTTCATCGAAATAACAGCCGAAGTAAGTTCTATATTCTGATAATTAACCTTTCCGTTTCCATACAGATGAGCAAAGCCCTCCTTGGTAAAGACAATTGAATCGTTCGCCTCATAAACCACAGGATCATCAAGCGGTTCTTTCTTCTCGTTCTTCAATGTGTCCATGGCCAACGAATCAGCAAGAAGCGAATCGCCCGCCAATGAATCAGCGGCAACCATGTTGCTCCGTCTTGTCCGCTTTCCTTTTACGCGCTGTGCCTCAGCATAGAAAGAGCAGAAAAAACCGAATACAAATAAAGATAATAGTAAATATGTTGTTCGTTTAAATGATGTCATTATCTGTTTTTTACGCAATATAGCGGTGCAAAAGTAAGCATTCTCCTGCAAATAAACGCCAAAGCCTGCGTTTTTAATTTATTTTTTCTTTTAAGCAGCCATCCCTTTTCACGTCATCCTCTATACAAGAAAAGAGAAAACCTCAGCTCTTGGAGACCGCCCATAAACTTTATTCTTTCCTTATAATCAAGCATTACAAAAATAGGCGGCACCAATTGTCAAACCGTTCCAGGCCTTCCTCACCATGGCGTTCTATACTTTTACGTGCTTTTTCCAAGCTCTTTTCCTTGTCCAGTTTGGTTTTTGAATAAAACTTATCAGCAAAACAGATAAGTTGTTCCTCCAAACTTACCGGAACCATTTCACGATGCGGAATAGGAAGGTTCCGTTCTTCTATCGCTTTGAGTGACAACCCTGCTCCCGTATGACGTTCGCATACCAAAGCATGGCGGGGATAACCTTCTTTACGCACCAAATCAGCTCCCAAATAACCATGACAAATATAAGGATGGGAACCATAACAGTGAATGCCATCGGCATCGGTAAGGAAAATACCGATATCATGTAAAAGAGCAGCCTCTTCTATAAATTGCAAGTCCAGTTTTAACTCCGGATGCAAGCGGGCTAATGCCAGGGCTTTATCGGCCACCGAACGGCTATGAGTCAGCAAAATGTGCTTTAATTCATTTTCTTCTGGGTAATATTTGTCTATAAGTGCTAATGCGTTCATAATCTTTATCAGTTTTACAATCTGTTTAGGAACAACAAAAATACAATTATTTTCCCTGCCCCGAATCTTTTATCTGTTTTTTTAGTACATTTGAAGTTAAAGACAAGATTCTATAAGTATGGACAAACTCAACTTATTTGCTCCTTTTATCGGTCTATGCCGCCACCGCATCCAGGCAGATGGAGAAGGCATAACTACGCTTGCCGCATTCCATCGTGCATGAAGCCATACGCCTCATGCCCCGATGGAAGCCGGGCATACAACGTGGGAAACCGGTTCCCGTAAAATATACGATTCCTGTCAGTTTTCAGTTTCAGGAATAAAAAGCTGCCAAAGACTTTTTTCGCTTCTCACTTTTTCTGCTAACTTTACCGATTGTTCAATTCCAAATTAAAAACAACATGAATATCCACACAATTTGCTATTTTATTTTCTGTTTATTTTGTTGCATTCCTGTCTCATCTCAACCGCAATGTGGAGCAGAACGCCTGGATGTATTGCTTCCTTTATTACAAGGGAAAAGAGTAACACTGGCAGTTAACCAGACCTCGCTCTGCAAAAATACGCACTTACTTGACACCCTATGCAGCCGTAATATAAATATCGTACAAGTCTTTGCCCCCGAACATGGATTCCGAGGGAATGCCGATGCCGGAGAAACCATAAAAGACGGACGCGATACGCGTACCGGAGTACGAATCACATCGCTTTACGGAAAGAATAAGAAACCACAAGTAGCTCAACTTGCAGAAACGGATGTAGTGGTTTTCGATATTCAAGATGTGGGTGCCCGATTTTATACTTACATCAGTACCTTATATTATATTATGCAGGCATGTGCAGAGAATCAGAAAGAAATGATTGTACTCGACCGTCCGAATCCATGCGACTATATCGACGGTCCGATATTGCAACCGGCATTTAAAAGTTTTGTAGGCATGCTGCCTATTCCTGTACTCCACGGGTGTACGGTGGGAGAACTTGCACAAATGATAAACGGAGAAGGATGGTTAGGCAGCGGACTGACCTGCCGCCTCCATGTAATCACAGTAAAAGGCTGGAGCCACGGACAACCCTATTCTTTGACAGTTAAACCTTCTCCCAACTTGCCTAACGACCAAGCTATCGCTCTCTACCCATCGCTCTGTCCGTTTGAGGGAACCGACATTAGTGTAGGCCGTGGAACAACCTACCCCTTCCAAGTCATCGGCAGCCCCATTTTAAAAGAGCAGTCCGATAAATTCTTTTTCATCCCCCGTCCACTGGAAGGCTTCGACAAAAATCCGCTTCATAAAAATCAGAAATGTTATGGAAAAGACCTCCGCCATCAGTCTGCACCAAGGGGTCTATCACTCCGCTATGTCATAGAAAGCTACCAAAGTTATTGCCGCACAGGAAATGGAAGCAAGTTCTTCACGCGCCCCCGCTGGTTCGACCTACTCATGGGTACCGATCAGGTAAGAAAAGCCATCCTGCGAGGAGACAGTGAAAAAGCAATCAAAGAAACATGGCAGAAAGAACTGGAAGAGTATCGCAGCATACGAAAAAATTATATACTCTATCACTAACTTCTTTTCATACCTCCCTGCTCTAGAAAAGGCTTGAAAACACAGGTTAAGCCACCAAAAAAGCATGTTTAAACAAAGCCCTCACACAAAAAGCACATAAAAATCAAAAAAAATTGCCCGAACGCTTGCAGATTTAAAAATAATCCGTACCTTTGCACCCGTGTTTGAGAAACACCTCAACACAAGCAAAGGATGGCCCGTTCGTCTATCGGTTAGGACGCAAGATTTTCATTCTTGAAAGGGGGGTTCGATTCCCCCACGGGCTACCAAAACAAACCGCATCGGCACTGCCGAAGCAACAAAGGATGGCCCGTTCGTCTATCGGTTAGGACGCAAGATTTTCATTCTTGAAAGGGGGGTTCGATTCCCCCACGGGCTACCAAAACAAACCGCATCGGCACTGCCGAAGCAACAAAGGATGGCCCGTTCGTCTATCGGTTAGGACGCAAGATTTTCATTCTTGAAAGGGGGGTTCGATTCCCCCACGGGCTACACAGAAAAGCTTCTCTACCGTTCAAGGTGAAGAAGCTTTTTTTATTTCTTTTTCTTCCGTTTATCATAAAACTATAAGTAATACAATGACGCTCTATATCAAAAACATGGTATGCAACCGATGCATTATTGTAGTGAAAAGTATATTGAGAGATGAAGGAATCTCACCTACAGCCGTTGAGTTAGGCCATGTATCTATAAAAGAGGAACTGACAAGCGAACAACTCGACAAACTGCGCCAGAGACTGGAAAGTGTGGGGTTTGAACTGATTGACAGCAAGCGCAACCGCCTGACAGAACAGATAAAGCAGGCTGTCATTGAACTAATCTACCATCAGAACGGAGAATTACACAGCAATCTTTCAGACTATCTCACCCAATGCTGCCACCAAGATTACAGCACACTAAGCAAACTCTTCTCGGAGACCTGTGGCATTACCATCGAAAAATATTTCATCGCACAAAAGACAGAGCGCGTAAAAGAACTGCTTGCGTACAATGAACTTTCACTCAATGAAATAGCCGACCTGCTCAACTATTCAAGTTCTGCACATCTCAGCGCACAGTTCAAGAATGTAACAGGCATGACCCCCAGCCAATTTAAAAAGCAAACATCCCAAAAACGCCGGCCGCTCGACCAGATTACCTGAATCTTGTAAATCGTACCCCAAATTATATAAAGCCTTTTACCGGGGAAGCTATTAATTTTGCAGACTGAGAAACTAACTAAGTAAAATATGAGCAACCCCAAAACAATCAGACAAAATTTCCCGGTACTGGAGATGAGTTGCGCAGCCTGCGCATCTCGGGTAGACAAGACACTAAACCGTCAGCCCGGCGTAATTTCGGCAAGTGTGAATTATGCCACAGCCACCGCTACAGTAGAATACATTCCCGAAGAATGTTCTCCTGAATCGTTGAAATCAGCCATACAAGCAGCCGGATATGATTTAATTATCGAAACAGAGCAAAACAATCCTATCAACAAAGCAGAAGAGGCTCACCTCAAGAAATACAGAAAACTAAAACAGCGCACACTGGCTGCCATCTGTCTTTCCTTACCCATATCCATCATCAGCATGTGCTTTATAGACATCCCCTATGCCCCATACCTCACTTGGCTGCTCTCTACTCCAGTCGTATTTGGGTTAGGACGCGATTTCTACATCAATGCCTGGAAACAACTGAAGCATGGAAGTGCCAACATGGATACCCTCGTAGCAAACAGCACAGGCATCGCCTACCTGTTCAGCTTATTCAACTTATTCTTCCCCGATTTTTGGCTCAGCCGAGGCATTCAGCCCCAAATTTACTTTGAAGCATCCAGCATGATTATTGCCTTTATTCTATTAGGACGTACGCTGGAAGAGAGAGCCAAAGGAAATACCTCTGCTGCCCTCCGCAAACTTATGGGACTACAGCCTAAAACTGTAACCCGAGTGACTTCCAACGGACAACTACAAGAGGTCGCAGTCAACCTGGTAGCTCCCGGTGACCGTCTGCAAGTAAAACCAGGTGAAAAAATTGCTGTCGATGGAATAGTCAGAGAAGGCAGTTCCTATGTTGATGAGAGCATGCTTAGCGGCGAACCGGTTGCTGTAAAAAAACAAACCGGAAGCAAAGTATATGCCGGAACCATCAATCAGAAAGGAAGCTTTATCTTTACAGCCGAACGAGTGGGAAGCGAAACCATGCTGTCACAAATCATCCGCATGGTACAAGAAGCACAAGGCAGCAAAGCACCAGTACAAAAAACCGTCGACCGGATTGCTGCAGTCTTCGTACCCGCCATTCTAAGCATCGCTCTGCTCACTTTCTTCTTATGGTTCTTCCTGTCCCCTTCCGAAGGATTCACCCATGGTTTACTGGCAGCCGTTACCGTGCTGATTATCGCTTGTCCTTGCGCACTGGGATTAGCCACTCCAACCGCTATCATGGTAGGTATAGGAAAAGGAGCCGAAAACGGCATTCTGATTAAAGATGCCGAATGTCTGGAAGTGGCTAAAAAAATTGATACGGTAGTACTGGACAAAACCGGAACACTGACCGAAGGAAAACCTGTCATGACAGACCTTATATGGGAAACCGAATCACCTAAACTGACAAATCTCTTTTTCAGTTTGGAAAAACGTTCGGAACATCCCCTTGCCGAAGCAGTGGTCAGTGCACTTAAAGGAGAAAACCTTCCGCTTACCGATTTTGAAAGCCTGACTGGGACCGGCATATGCGGAAAAACAGAAAACAATACTTACTATGCCGGAAATCTACGCCTGCTAAACGAACACAACATCACAGTAAGCAACCGGTTGGCTGAAGCCGCCTCCCGCTTTACCGAAGAAGCCAAGACTGTAATCTGGTTCGCCAACGAAACGGAAGCCCTTGCCGTAGCAGCCATTACAGACCAGATAAAAGATACTTCCAAGCAGGCTATAAACACATTGAAAGAAAGAGGAATCGAAGTATATATGCTTACCGGCGACAGCCGGAAAACAGCTGCTGTCCTTGCTCAAAAGGCAGGCATTCCACACTTCCGCGCAGAAGTTCTGCCCGCCCAAAAAGCAGATTTCATCCGGGAACTTCAGCAACAAGGTAAACATGTAGCCATGGTGGGCGACGGAATCAATGACAGTGCTGCACTGGCTCAGGCCGATTTAAGCATCGCCATGGGAAAAGGAAGTGACATTGCCATCGATGTAGCCAAGATGACCATCATTTCCTCCGATTTACGCAAGATAGCCGATGCCATTCATCTTTCAACTCTCACCGTACGCACCATCCGCGAGAACCTCTTTTGGGCATTCATCTATAATCTGATAGGCATCCCCGTTGCAGCCGGCATCCTGTATCCGATATGTGGTTTCCTCCTTAATCCGATGATTGCCGGAGCAGCCATGGCCATGAGCAGTGTCAGTGTGGTAACCAACAGCCTACGCCTGCGAAAGAAAAAACTGAGCACAGACAGCATAGCAGCATCCGAACCGGAAACTTCCGGAGAGCCAGAGTCGGCTTCCACCTCTATCAGTACCTATACAATAGAAGGAATGATGTGCGACCATTGCCGCGCACGGGTAGAAAAAGTGCTGAACGGCATTGAAGATGTAACAGCCAGTGTCACCTTAAACCCTCCCGTTGCCACACTTACATTTAAAGCAAAGGTTTTATCAAGAGAAGAACTGCAGAAAATCATTGATGAAAAAGCCGGCGACTACCGGTTAAGCTAAAGCTTTCAAAACCATAAAACAATAAGGTGATTTGTTGACAAGGCTCCAAGACCTCTCAACAAATCACCTTATTATTTTATCAACACCTACGTTGAATATTGAAATCAACTATTTACTTCATTCCTCTTGCCTTATAAATCCGCTCCTTGGCCGCATTAATCTGCTGGAATTTCTCTTCAGCAGCCTTACGGATATCTTCACCGAGAGTTGCAACTCTGTCCGGATGATGCTTCAAAGCCAAGCTGCGGTAAGCCGCACGCACCTCTGCATCCGTAGCCGAGGAAGAAATCTCAAGAACCTTATAAGCATCCTCCAAAGAATCACTCCGCAAGCTCATCAATGATCCCAGTTCCTGATCTGATAAAGCCATAGCCTGTGAAACCTCCTTCAGGGCATCTATTTCGGCTGCACAAACACTTCCGTCACTTTGAGCAATCTTCACCAAGAAGCTCAACAGCTGAAGCCGCTCCCCGTAACTCAAGTTTGCCGCAATCTGAGCACCACAGTCCCGTATCGTACGCCGGAATGCACTCGGGTCTGTCCGCTCCATCTGCTTACGCTGTTCAAACAAATTCAAAAGAATCTGCTCGCCCTCCGCCACGGCAGCCTCACCGAAGTTCGTCCGCAAAAACCGGCGCACAAACTCCATCTCACTATGCATGATACGTCCGTCGGCACGGATAATATACGATGCCATCACCAGCATGGAAAACAAGAAACTGTTACGCTGCCCAGCAGGTCCGGCATAAGCATCGTCCGAAGCCGTTTCACTTCCCACATTTCCCAAATCGGTAGCCTTATCAAAAAAAGAGCCAAGCGCATAGCCAGCCAAAGCCCCTAAAGGACCACCAGCCATAAAGCCCATGACTCCTCCAATCCATTTTCCGAATCCCATAATGTCTTTTTATTTAAATGTTTCTGCACAAAAGTAATAAATATCTTTCAGCTAAAAACTGCCACCGGATAAAAAAATCGGTTTTCACGCTTCTAGAGGAACCTGATTCAAGGAATAGCATAAGAAATAATTAAACTCTGATAGTTGTGATTTGCTTTCAATTTAGTAACTTTGCTCCATAAGGAACAGCCCAAGGCTGCAACCTCGGGGCTTCTATTAGGTTGTGATTTGCTTTCAATTTAGTAACTTTGCTCCATAAGGAACAGCTTTTAAAACAAACGGCTCAAACGAACGGATGTTGTGATTTGCTTTCAATTTAGTAACTTTGCTCCATAAGGAACAGCTGAATTATCTGAATTATCTGAATTATTATCGTTGTGATTTGCTTTCAATTTAGTAACTTTGCTCCATAAGGAACAGCAAGTAAAAAAAAACAAAAAATGTTTCAAATGTTGTGATTTGCTTTCAATTTAGTAACTTTGCTCCATAAGGAACAGCCAACGAGGCGATTAAAAACTGCCGCAAAGCGTTGTGATTTGCTTTCAATTTAGTAACTTTGCTCCATAAGGAACAGCAACCACTTGGATGCAAGGGTGAAGCTCCGGTTGTGATTTGCTTTCAATTTAGTAACTTTGCTCCATAAGGAACAGCGGGAAATTTCCCGGGGGTTATTGCAAATTAGTTGTGATTTGCTTTCAATTTAGTAACTTTGCTCCATAAGGAACAGCATATTGATCTTGTATGTATTACTGTTATACGTTGTGATTTGCTTTCAATTTAGTAACTTTGCTCCATAAGGAACAGCAAGGGACTTTATTTATTACAAATGACTCATGTTGTGATTTGCTTTCAATTTAGTAACTTTGCTCCATAAGGAACAGCGTAGTCCCTCAAACAGAATTGAGTATTAGCGTTGTGATTTGCTTTCAATTTAGTAACTTTGCTCCATAAGGAACAGCTTATACTGATACTATAACAAACATTAATTAGTTGTGATTTGCTTTCAATTTAGTAACTTTGCTCCATAAGGAACAGCCTACCTCTATTGAATTTTCAACACTAGCTAGTTGTGATTTGCTTTCAATTTAGTAACTTTGCTCCATAAGGAACAGCAACACCGGTGTACGAGGGGGGGATGTCTTCGTTGTGATTTGCTTTCAATTTAGTAACTTTGCTCCATAAGGAACAGCAACGTGTCCCCTGGTAGTGCTAGTATTCTCGTTGTGATTTGCTTTCAATTTAGTAACTTTGCTCCATAAGGAACAGCACATATTACTAATTCAACCGCTGGTGTTAGTTGTGATTTGCTTTCAATTTAGTAACTTTGCTCCATAAGGAACAGCTTGTTCAATTTAAGTTTTTACAGTAATACAGTTGTGATTTGCTTTCAATTTAGTAACTTTGCTCCATAAGGAACAGCTAACGCTGACATTTAGCGACAAAGAATTTAGTTGTGATTTGCTTTCAATTTAGTAACTTTGCTCCATAAGGAACAGCAGAAAGTAAAAAAGAATGTTAAAGAACGAGGTTGTGATTTGCTTTCAATTTAGTAACTTTGCTCCATAAGGAACAGCGATGTGGTATATTTGCCAACAGGAGAATTGTTGTGATTTGCTTTCAATTTAGTAACTTTGCTCCATAAGGAACAGCCCGATGGATTTCAGCACACAAAATCAGTACGTTGTGATTTGCTTTCAATTTAGTAACTTTGCTCCATAAGGAACAGCTCAGAAGTCGGGACAAAAGAGCAAGAATTCGTTGTGATTTGCTTTCAATTTAGTAACTTTGCTCCATAAGGAACAGCAGCATCGGTCAAGTTCCAAAGGTCGGTGTAGTTGTGATTTGCTTTCAATTTAGTAACTTTGCTCCATAAGGAACAGCCCCTAAAGGAGTCGGGCTATCCGGATCAAGTTGTGATTTGCTTTCAATTTAGTAACTTTGCTCCATAAGGAACAGCGCATGCAACGAAATGGCTGACGAAAAAATCGTTGTGATTTGCTTTCAATTTAGTAACTTTGCTCCATAAGGAACAGCTGGAAAAGTAAACAAAACTGGTTATGTTCGGTTGTGATTTGCTTTCAATTTAGTAACTTTGCTCCATAAGGAACAGCAACCTGCGGTTTCTACTGGTAACTTCCCTGGTTGTGATTTGCTTTCAATTTAGTAACTTTGCTCCATAAGGAACAGCCTGAATGAAGCGAAATTCAAAGAAAGTTTAGTTGTGATTTGCTTTCAATTTAGTAACTTTGCTCCATAAGGAACAGCAACAAGCTTGGAAGAATGGAAGGGAACTCCGTTGTGATTTGCTTTCAATTTAGTAACTTTGCTCCATAAGGAACAGCCACCAACTATCGGGCCTCTGTTCGGGTCATGTTGTGATTTGCTTTCAATTTAGTAACTTTGCTCCATAAGGAACAGCTAACCGTCCGGTGCTGTCAACGGTAATTTCGTTGTGATTTGCTTTCAATTTAGTAACTTTGCTCCATAAGGAACAGCACGCAGGAGGCTCATGCGGCTAAGCAGGGCGTTGTGATTTGCTTTCAATTTAGTAACTTTGCTCCATAAGGAACAGCTTACATTCGGGATCGCAATTCTTCAGCCGGTTGTGATTTGCTTTCAATTTAGTAACTTTGCTCCATAAGGAACAGCAAATAGATTTATATACTTTTGTTTGTTGTTGTTGTGATTTGCTTTCAATTTAGTAACTTTGCTCCATAAGGAACAGCAACAGATGAAAAGATAAAAGGAACATTATTGTTGTGATTTGCTTTCAATTTAGTAACTTTGCTCCATAAGGAACAGCATCCGCCCTCATAGACTGGTGTTTCCGCTCGTTGTGATTTGCTTTCAATTTAGTAACTTTGCTCCATAAGGAACAGCAAAGAAACTAAAACAATGGTTTACAGGTATGTTGTGATTTGCTTTCAATTTAGTAACTTTGCTCCATAAGGAACAGCACTCTAAAAAATATAGACGCAATAAGTGAGTTGTGATTTGCTTTCAATTTAGTAACTTTGCTCCATAAGGAACAGCGCAGGACCGCATGGAGTTTTTAAACCGGGCGTTGTGATTTGCTTTCAATTTAGTAACTTTGCTCCATAAGGAACAGCGCGAAGTAGCGTATATCATAATCAGGTAAGGTTGTGATTTGCTTTCAATTTAGTAACTTTGCTCCATAAGGAACAGCAACAAGCTTGGAAGAATGGAAGGGAACTCCGTTGTGATTTGCTTTCAATTTAGTAACTTTGCTCCATAAGGAACAGCAAGACTGGAGCGTATGCGAATAGCAAGGGGTTGTGATTTGCTTTCAATTTAGTAACTTTGCTCCATAAGGAACAGCTCTGTGGTAGCACTGTTCGATACAACTTCTGTTGTGATTTGCTTTCAATTTAGTAACTTTGCTCCATAAGGAACAGCCAAAAAATTAATTATTATGTGTTTATATAGTTGTGATTTGCTTTCAATTTAGTAACTTTGCTCCATAAGGAACAGCGCAGCAGGAGGGGATGAATCATTTATGGTGGTTGTGATTTGCTTTCAATTTAGTAACTTTGCTCCATAAGGAACAGCGTAATGTCAGCAAAAGAAATGCCAAATCCAGTTGTGATTTGCTTTCAATTTAGTAACTTTGCTCCATAAGGAACAGCTTCAAACTCTGGGGGGTATGTGAAAATTATGTTGTGATTTGCTTTCAATTTAGTAACTTTGCTCCATAAGGAACAGCACAAAAGGTATCAAAACAAACACCATCATGTTGTGATTTGCTTTCAATTTAGTAACTTTGCTCCATAAGGAACAGCACATTCCACATAAACCAATGTGAATCACTTCCTTATAGCAAAATTTAGAAAAAGAAAAAGAATTGTTCCTAACAAGAAATCCCGCTCAAAAAAGTGGGATTTCTTGTTTCTAAAATAATTCCAATTGCTGCCCTGGTGCATTAGTCTTTTTTTCCTTCTTACCATAAAACAATTCTATCTGACCAAATTGCTTATCTGTAATACACATAATACCCACATGACCATATTCTGGCAAAAATGATTTAACCCTTTTTACGTGTACTGATGCATTCTCCATACTTGCACAATGACGAATGTACATGGAAAACTGAAACATAGTAAAGCCATCTTTCTGAAGGTTTTTACGAAAAAGAGCATGAGCTTTCTTATCTTTCTTTGTTTCTGTAGGTAAATCAAAAAATACAAGGACCCACATAATGCGATATTCACTAAAACGATCCATTCTAAAATTATTTTTCCGGATAAACAATACGACGAAGTTCACCGCAAAAACATTTATATAAAGAAGCAGAGGTTTGGCTGGCTGCCACCATCAGTGGACTGCGTTTACCTCCAATTATAACTTCAATCGTAGGTATAGAAAGAAGTGCTCCTTTTACCTCCTTAGTCAATTCACATTCATTCTTATATTTTTTCACCAACTGAAATACCAATTCATCTACATAAGGACGATATGGTTCCATAATATCATCAGCTAAACAGTAGGCATTATACCTATTGTGATGATGAATACCTAATGTGGGCAACAAGCCTGTTGAGACTAAAGCCCTCGCAATAACTGCACGCAATATAGCATACCCATAATTTAGCAAGTTATTCGGGAACACCCCTTCCCTATCGCGGGTAAAACCTTCAACATGAGCAAAAAGATTCTTCCAGTAATAAGCAGCAGCTCTTGCCTCCAGATTATCCGGATCTCCACTTCGAACCTCATCAGCCCAAATATACATGCAATTACTCTTCTCTTTCAGACAACTTTTAAGAACGGCAGCCTGATTAGAAATCTTCACCTTAACAGTCTGCTGCCACAATTGTTTTTTGAGAGGGAGTGATGCGTCCAGCTGTTTTCTAAACCTTTCATTCTGCACGGTATTACCTGACAGAGGAAGCAATAACCCAACAGGCATACTTTTACTGTCGCAAGTAACCACACTGCTGTTATTCTCTAAAAGAGCATCCAGTACCCCTGTTGTAATCGTTATCTGTTTATGATCCAACACTACCAAGCCTATATCTTCTATCGGTCTGGTTACAATTGATTTTTCTTTAAAGCTTTCCGGAAGTGAAGCATTACGCTCCACTTCCGGAATTTTGATAACCAGCTGATTATTACGTAAAGACAAATAGACAGGATTACCAAAATATAGTGTTTTCTTAATCATAGTATTTATTGATAAAAGACTATTTAAAACTTATATTGCCTAAACGATCCACTTTGATGGGAATACAGGTTTCTTTTATCATCTCACCTGTTATCGCACGCTCCATTTTATTTAATGGAGAGAACTCTACCTTATCAACAATAGAATTTGAAATCGTTCCTTTTACAAAAAAACACTGATTACCTGATGATGATACCATTTTATAAATCCGCTCCTTATTTATAGGCAAAGAAACCTGGTTGCTCTTATGTTCTTCTTCTGTAGGTAGATACACTAAATCATTAGGGGACAATACAAATATCGGCAATTTACCGTTTTCATCTTCGGGTGCTGAAGAAAGTCCTTTTTTCTGTCGATCTATTACTACGTTTAACGGAATGCTGGCATAACTTCGTTTACGAATGATCTCTCCAGTCTTCTTATCTATAATTTCTGATTCATAAACTGCAAAGAAAAGATTAGTGCCTTTAGCCGCTTCTACATATTTTCTACCTTTATTTCCTGCCGTTCCAACAGCAAACTTATCTGCTTTTTCATAGACCCTTACCTTATAGATAGGCTGATGCCACTTCCCGTCATTTAAATCACTTATTTTCTGATTCATACGTTCTATGCCATCAGGAGAAAAAGCGACATTGGCATCATTATCATTTTTCAACAAATGATTCAACAATATTTTCTGGATACCAGTATCAGTAACCTCCTCTGTTATTTTCTTTTGAGTGAAACTTGTATCCAATGGTTTACGAGTTGCAAAGAAACGGTCGTTTGTGTCCTTGGTAAAGTAATATACTTCTATCTTTTTCAGATTGATTCCTTGCCATTCGGTCTGATGCTCCTCAAAAAAGCGACTGACAGCCTTTTGGTCGAATCCCACATGAAGCAATTCCATTAATTTCCTTTTTAAGACTTTATCAACTATCATCACAGGGTTCTTCATGGCTTCCTTCAAAGAAAGCGTCTTTATCTTACGTAAGTTCACTTCCCCATACACCGTATCCTTATGCATCGGCTTACGAATAGCCCAACTATCTCCTTTTTCTTGGGATTGAAGGGTTTTCTTTCCATCTTCGTCATAACGCCAATAATGATTTGTTGTGCGGTTAATTACACGAAGATTCTGTTTGAAGCTAACCACTATATTTTGGAGTGCAACATATACATCTTGTGTAAATGTATCCCAAGGCTTACGGATAATCCACTTATAATTCCCTTTTTCATCGGTCTTCACCTTATCACACAGCATACGCTGAAGGTCATAACGAGAAATCTTTTCCCCTTTTCTTGCTGAAGCATTATTCAAGTAATTCACAATATTCCGATTAGCACAAGCTATCACAATTGCATCCATCGCATGATGACGATGATCTATTCGTTTTTTACTGAACCCCCGCTGTAAATGTAAAGGCATGGCTGGAATCACATTGCCACACGCACTTACCGCTGTATAATTTGAAGAATCACTTAATGCATTCAAACGTAAAAAACGAGGTAAAATAATGCGATTCCACACATCTTGTACTCCCCAATCTTTTTTAAGTCGGTCTGTCACACCTCCGGTGCATACAATTACATTCTTTGAAATTGCATCTTGTTCTCCTTCTTCACGAACTATATTCGACAACAAAGATTTCACCACTTTACTGATATAGCGACTGTCATTCAACTGACGTTCTATAAATCCATCAGGAATATCTTCAAGTAGTAAATTCTCTTTTTTCTTTCGGTTATTTACATAAAATTCTTTTACAAATTGTTCGTATTCTTCCACCGTAAATATGGAAACAGTATTACCATTTCCTAACTCCACTATCTCACCAGAATGTTGCTTAATGAATTCATATCCCAACAAATTATCTTTCTTCTTATTTACAGCTGCCTCACAAATAACTTTATTACTGAAAGAATCATCAAAATAACGAGATTGAGGTATAACATGTTCTATTTCATAGGCAGGAGTAAACAGCTTTCCAAGCGGTATCATTTTTCCCGTATAAGGTGAACGGTATCTCTGCTCCAACCATAACTTATAACGCAATACTTCCGAATGAGAAGGACGTTTTTTTACATCTGTCTCTCTGAATTTCTTCAGTATATCTGAAATACCTTCCAACTCTTTTTCTGAAGCACTATTCAATGCTCCTTCTTCATAGATACGCAGTATATCCTGTTGGCTGGGTGAATAAGGGCGTACATTTTCTATCTCAAACTCCGGATTTATAAACTCCATCAACAAGGCTTTGATTCTTAAATTAGTATCTTCATTTTTAAGAGAACTACGAGTCATCTGCTTGCGCTTATCAGCTGGATTTTTCATCTCACGCCCCAACTCCACATGAATCTCATCGATACTTCCTTCTTGCTTCCATATGTCACGGACCGTACGCAATGTTTCTGTGATTACCTGCTCCACTATCGGATTACGCAGTGAATGCTGCCTAAACTTACTTAAGAACAAATCAATATCCTTTGGGCTTTCCCATTTGGTTATATCCTTAGCCTCAGCATGGCGATCATAAACCACATAACATGCCAGCCACAGAGGAAGTCCCCTAAAGGAGGATAACTCTGTAAGGTGCATAGCCTTCTCACGAACACGACTGCGAATCGCTTCATCACATTCCCCGGTCAGAAGTTTATCAATACGACTTAAGGTTTTATCATCTATCGCTTCTTTACACCAGTATTTTCCCATACGCATTAAGGGAAGTAGTTTTTTTATAGCCTTTAAAGAGTACGCAGCATATTCGTTTTCAAACGGAGGCATCTTTGCAAAAGCTTCCACAAAAGTATCATCCAAGTTGTTTTTTTCAGCAAAAGTTCTTAACGCTTTTACCAACTCCTCTTTGTCAGAAATAGAATATAAAATATGCCATAAAGCTGTTTCTTTTTCTCCAGTCAGAAACCCTTTAGCCACACCAACTTTTGCCAATCGGCTACTAATTGAATATCGAGTTTCATTACAAGGGTAGGACTTATCTTCTACATAATTCCATCGGTAAGCGACCTGATTTTTTTTATTAAGACCAAAAGGTTTGTAAGCCAAGAACGCTTTTTGATCAACACTCTTTCTATCATTCATCCAGTCAAACAGTGCAACATAGTCGGCCTCACTCTGCAGAAAATCTCCTGTCACATCTACATCCGATTTTAAAGAACCATCTACCATCTTTTCACGCTGATAGATACGCAAATTAGATATGAACTGCCACAAACGGAACTCCTGAAACAAAGGATGTGACTTTGATACACATTTCAACGGAGTGTTTAATAGATTTCCGTCCTTTTTATAGATATGCGATTCATAAGAACAGTCATCAATCAACGATTTCTTGCTCTTAAGCGGACGCTGATAAAACAAAATATCCTCTACAAATAAATGAGCAAAGTCTTGGCTTAATAAAATATTCCGATGCGCTTCATTTTGTGGATAAAGTTCTACCGCACAATCCTTCAAGAGAGAAGCATCGCGCAATTCGGCATGAAACTCGGTCTGTTTAGTCAATATCTTATAAAGCTCTTCCTTATAATATTTGCGTTCAACTGTACGAACCAATTTTCCCCTTATCTTCTGATCTGGGACATGAAGAAGCGTGTCATAAATATATGCCCCGACCGTTTTTCCGCTTTCATCAATCGATTCCTGAGTCTTGGTTTTAAGCAATCCCCAGTCATCTTCTTTCGGAGAACGAAATGAACGTTTCACCTCTCCATCTTTATCTTTTTTAGGATTTCCATTCTCATCCAAATCTGTCGTTACTACAAATTCTTTCACCTTACCGACCCAATCCAAAGGCACACTGCTCGCCCTTCGATATTTCCATCCGTTTTCCAGAAACACATTATACCAGATGTCTTTCCCTTTATGTTCTCCCGAGTCTTCTACCGACACCACTTTCAAAGCATAATACTTTACTTCCTTCTTTACATCTTCTTGCTCGTCCTCTCCGCGCAACTGATAATATCCACGTTTCTGATTAAAGCTCAACAGAATCCAAGCCAACTCCTCTTTGCTTACCTTTTGAGTCAGTGCCTTCTTCCGAAGATAATACAAGGTCCAGTCGTATGGCACTTTTTTCCCTTTTTCCAGCAGTTCAGGATGAAACATCTGAAAATCCGACAACATCTCTTGAAAAGAATCTTGAAATAAAAATGTGTATTTCCCATCAGGAGTCTTATACCATGCCAACTTGGGTTCTGCATCTGAAATAAATTTTCCATATCGGTCTAATTGAGAGGCATAATGTTGGGGAAGAAATCCCATGACCGACAATACCCGAAGTAAACGTTCTCTACGAAGCAAACTCCGCTCCAGCAATCTGCGTACACCGCGAAGCCGCGTACGTTCTGCCGTTTGTGATTTTGAGTTTCCTTTATCAAAGTCACCCAGTGTAGCTGCATCCATTGGAATAATTCTACTCCCTGAAGAAGATATCTCAAGCAAGCTTTCATTACCATCTCTATCTACATCAGAATGAACAACAGCCCAACCGATACTGTTTGTTCCTAAATCTAAACCTAATATTTTTTTCATCGTTTTTTATTTCTCGTTTTCCCAAAGTTAGAAAAAAACAATCATAAAAGATACCTATATTCAAAATAATTTTCTACATTTGCATTATATTAAATTGAAGCAAGTCACAATAAGGATTATTCCGTTGTGAGAACATTTAAAGCGGTCTTGAAAAAGGTCGCTTTCTTTATTTTTGCACATCAAGCCTTACTGAGGAAATAATTTCATTCCTTCCCCTCATTCTTCCTTCTTCAGCACATAAACCCGATGCGAGCCACGTCCTTTCACATCCAGACCTGAGCTTGGATCATGGTAAAGCTTGCGTAATTCTCTGCCTGCCGTAGTCTGGCTCAGCCCGGTTAAGTCAGCATAATCGGATATGGTCATTACGGCATGCGAAGCTAAAAAGCCCTGTGCCAGTTTCAGGCGTTCGTCAAAAGAATAGGGCGATATGCACCGCATAAATTTTCCCGAAGTACGCTCTAACCGACAATGCTGATTTACCTCGCTAACCAACGACTTATCGGGACGGAAAGTAACATTTCCCACACGGATGCTCTCAGCATTGCGCCTCATCCCATTGCCATCGACTGCCTCTCTCTCCTTGCCTTCTTTCAGTTCAAGCGTAGGTGTGAAAACTCCTACCCCCTCTATCTTTACTGAGTAACCTCTTGCCATCTGCCATGCCATTTGCTTCCAAAGTTCCTGAAACATCCCGATAACTTCACCCTCACTGAAAGAGGTCACTTCTGCCACCTCGCGTGCCAGTTCATCGCTCTCGCAACAGTGCTCAATAATCATTCTCGGATAAAGCAGAGTCTTGCCCTCATGGTGCAAGTCATTCATTTCTTGCATTGTATAACGTGCCATAGATTAAAATTTAAATGTTCGATATATAAAAATCAATTCGATGAAAAACATAGTTCATATTCCTGTATTAAAAAGTGAAAACCGCAGTGTGAATTATACAAATCACACTGCGGTTTGTACAGGTCACACTGTGATTTCTACAAACCACACTGTGACTTTGACTTTTCTTACGCATAAAGATAGGTTGTCTTGCCGACATCCGCAAGTTTTAGCTGCCATTTCTTTGGTTTTATCCAAAGAGAGAAGCCAAGACTACACTCAGCAAGACAACAAGCAAAAAGCCATCATAAACCGACACCCACAAGCGGTCGGTCTCATTGGCAAGATACGACTGTGGACCTGCCATCTCACCTACCCCGACGGCTCCGTAATAATTTTCACTGGCATGAACCAGCATCACAAGGAAGCACGCAAATACGCGTACATAATCCAAAAACACAATACGTTTCATTCTGATTTAAAGTTTTAATTCGGATAAATAAAGAGCTATTTTTATATTCGTTTGCGGATTTATGACGATATGAAAAATGATAAGCACAAACAGGAAAAACTTTTTCTTTTGCCGTATATAAAAATTATCGTATTTTTGAGCCTAAAACAAAGAAACTATGAGCGTAGTAATAGGTATAGATGTAGGAGGAAGCACCACGAAGGTGGTAGGCATACGAAACGAACAAATCTGTAATCCACAGTTTGTACGTGCTACCGACTCGGTAGCCTCGCTGTTCGGAGCTTTCGGAAAATATTTATACGATAATGACATTCCGCTGAATGAAGTGGAAAAGATTATACTGACGGGGGTGGGAAGTGCTTATATTACCCAACCTCTATACGGACTGCCTACAGCCCGCGTGGATGAATTTCTTGCCAACGGATTAGGAGCGCAATATATGACGAAGCTGAACAAACTGATTGTGGTCAGTATGGGTACAGGTACTTCATTTGTCAGGGTGGACGGAAACAACGTGCGCCATATAGGCGGCATCGGCATCGGAGGAGGAACGATTCTCGGTCTGTCCCGGCTGATGCTGAAAACGCAAGACTTCAAGCAGATTATCGATCTGGCACAACGCGGCTCGCTCTCTTCCATCGACCTGCAAATCCAGGACATCTGCAATCATCCGCTACCGGGACTACCCTTGGATGCCACCGCTTCCATTTTCGGGAAAGCTGCCACCAATGCTGCCACCGAAGATATTGCTGCCGGCATCGTCCACATGGTGCTTCAAAGCATCGGACAGGCAGCTATCTTGTCTTCCTTAAATTCGGATGTTGACGACTTTATCCTGATAGGAAATCTTACCCGTATGCCTCAGTGTGCAGAGACTTTTCCAGCCTTGGAAAAGATGTACGGCAAGCGTTTCCATATTCCGAAATATGCCGAATACCGGACTGCCATCGGAGCGGCTCTCTCGTACATACAGAATCATTCATGCGAGGATATTTAATAATGAAAATGGCTATAAGGCAACCCGTCAGCACGTTGCCTTATAGCCTTAACTTAAATGAATCCTTCTCCTTTTATCATTCTATAAACTTCTTGAATTTCTTATAGTTTTCACGGATGTCCAAGTTATAAACATGCGAGAAATAATTCATCCCATTTTTCATTTCTTTCACTACTGTTTTAAAGTTGCCGCTGCATTCCTCATCTACCAGACCGGTATCATACAGTTTCTTCAGCTCAGGCAACAATTCTTCTGCATGCAAATCCAGTATAAAACCGGTTGTCATTCCTATAAGCGAGCCGTCGCAGCATTGGCGGGTTTCCAGCTTCCCGTCGTAAAATACAAGTAAAGTCTGGAACCACGCTATGACTTCTGCACGACGCTCGGGATGTTGAACAGCCAACCAAGTCATCATCTCCGGCACACAGATACGGGCATCAGCTCTTCAAAATTCTGTTCGCCTATACTGAAATACCAGTAACTATCTTTCACTCCCAAGCAAAAAGTATCTATCAGATAAACACCCACGGTATAAGTATACTGCGGGTGAAGCCGTACCACACACGCCACGGCTTCTCCACATTCTTGCCAGTCGGAAGTTACATAACAGTCACCCAACGGAAGCGTACGAGCCCGCCTGCGAATATACTCTTGAGGAGAACATTGTTTCTGCTCTGCCTGTTTTTTCTTTTTTGCCATATCTTTCAGTTTTATTTATCGATGGACTTCTTGTTAACCGTCCATCATTACAAACATTACTCTTGCGAGGATAAACAATATTTCCTATAATACAACAAAAATCGCCCGCAAGCCTCAACTATGAGAAACCTGCGGGCGATGCTATTAAATACGATCTAACGGCGAACGCTTCATCACCAGCGGATAACGTTCGGGATGTTTCAAGCTCTCTATTTCAAGGTCAATGTCGAGCTCCGGCCATTCGATGGCATTCGGTCCGCACATCCGGACATTCAAGGCACTGCTCACACGCGCATCGCGTAACCACGGCACACGGTTATATGATAAAAAATAGTCTTGTCCCAACACAGAGAGCATCATACCCTGCGCATTAATCATCAATACGCTTACCGATGTGGGCTGCAAATAATCGTTTGAACTCGTTTCCATATTGTTCTACCATTTTAGTTATCTTCTTCAAATCTTTATTTGTAAAACCATAATTATTGGCCAACTCAATTTGCGGCTCCAGCCAGAACTTGGCTTCACACTCAGCTTTTACCACATGAATGTGCATACGCTCTTCTTCATTGGAATAAATCTTAAAGATATATCCATCTTCTTGTCTGAACTTGGGACTCATAATATGATTGGTTTTACTTTTGCGAAGATAAACAATATTTCCTACAATACAACAAAAAACGCCCGCAAGTCTCAACTATGAGAAACCTGCGGGCGGACTTTTTTATGATAGACTCAAAAGCAAAGGATTACTTGTATTCATCCCAGCTCTTGATAGCAATATCATCGATGGTCATAGTGCAGAACGCATGAATAAAGGCACTTGCCAGACGGGCATTCGTTACCAGAGGAATATTCAAATCGACAGCTGCACGGCGGATTTTATATCCGTTATCCAGCTCGCCTTCCGACAAGTCGCGCGGGATATTCACCACCATATCGATTTCCTTCTTGTGAAGCATATCCAATGCTTGCGGATGTCCTTCTTCACTCGGCCAGAATACACGGGTGTTTTCCACTCCGTTCTCGGCAAGGAATTTCGAAGTACCACCTGTGGCAAAGATATTATAACCTTTCGCTTTCAATTCCTGGGCAGCCTTCAGCATCTCTACTTTCTGCTTCGGGGTTCCGGTTGACATCAGGATGTTCTTTTCCGGAATGCGGTAGCCTACTGACAGCATGGATTTCAATACGGCACAAGAAGTGTCTTCGCCGATACATCCCACCTCACCGGTACTTGCCATATCTACACCCAATACTGGGTCGGCTTTCTGCAGACGGTTGAATGAGAACTGGCTCGCCTTGATTCCTACATAATCGAGTTCAAACAAGTTCTTCTCCGGTTTTTCTACCGGCAATCCCAGCATAACCTTCGTAGCCAGTTCGATGAAGTTTATCTTCAACACTTTACTTACAAACGGGAACGAACGGCTGGCGCGGAGGTTACATTCAATTACCTTGATGTCGTTTTCACGGGCAAGGAACTGGATATTAAACGGACCGGAAATGTTCAGTTCTTTTGCAATCTGACGGCTGATGCGCTTGATGCGGCGAACGGTTTCTACATACAGTTTCTGCGGCGGGAACTGAATGGTTGCATCACCTGAGTGTACACCGGCAAATTCAATATGCTCGGAAATGGCATACGCTACTATTTCTCCGTTCTGTGCCACTGCATCCATTTCCACTTCCTTGGCATGTTCGATGAACTGGCTTACCACCACCGGATGTTTCTTTGATACATTAGCTGCCAGTTGCAGGAAGCGTTCCAGTTCTTCCTGGTTAGAGCATACATTCATGGCAGCTCCTGAAAGTACATACGACGGACGAACCAAAACAGGGAATCCTACCTTCTCAATGAACGCATTGATGTCTTCCATCGAAGTCAGCGCACTCCATTCCGGCTGATCGACCCCGATTCGGTCAAGCATAGCCGAGAACTTGTCACGGTCTTCTGCATTGTCAATGCTCTTGGCTGAAGTTCCCAGAATATTGATTTGCTGACCATCCAGGCGGAGAGCCAAATTATTAGGAATCTGTCCACCGGTAGAGACGATGACTCCATGCGGATTTTCCAAGTCGAGAATATCCATGACACGTTCAAAGGTCAGTTCGTCAAAGTACAGACGGTCGCACATATCATAGTCGGTTGATACGGTTTCCGGGTTATAGTTAATCATAACCGAACGGTAGCCTTCCTTGCGGATGGTATTCAAAGCCTGCACGCCACACCAGTCGAACTCAACCGACGAACCGATGCGGTAAGCACCTGAACCCAATACCACGATACTCTTGTGGTCACCCAAGTAATGCACATCGTTTGCTACTCCACTGTAAGTAAGATACAAGTAGTTGGTCTGTGCAGGATATTCGGCAGCCAGCGTATCGATTTGTTTTACCACCGGCACGATGCCCTGGCTCTTACGATAATTACGCACTTCAAGGATTCCATCTTCCATATCGCCTTGGTAGCCGATGGCACGCGCAATCTGGAAATCAGAGAATCCCTGACGCTTGGCTGTATAAAGCAATTCCTTAGGAAGCTGTGCGATTTGTGTATGATTATTTCCCCAGCCATGGAGTTCCTTAGAGGTTTCCATGATATTCATCAGTTTGTCGAGGAACCATTTATCAATCTTGGTCAGCTCATGAATCTGGTCAACGGTATAGCCGGCACGCATAGCCTTGGAGATAACAAAAATACGCTTGTCGGTCGGCTCACGCAGTGCCTTGTCAATATCTTCAATCACCAGCTCTTTGTTTTCCACGAAGCCGTGCATACCTTGCCCAATCATGCGCAAGCCTTTCTGGATGGCTTCTTCAAACGTACGGCCAATAGCCATCACCTCACCTACCGATTTCATAGAAGAGCCCAGCTCGCGGTCTACTCCGTGGAATTTGCCTAAATCCCAACGAGGAATCTTACACACCACATAATCCAGCGCCGGTTCAAAGAAAGCCGAAGTGGTTTTGGTTACCGAGTTCTTCAAGTCGAACAAGCCGTAACCCAAACCCAGTTTCGCAGCCACAAAAGCCAGCGGATATCCGGTAGCCTTCGAAGCCAAAGCCGAAGAACGGCTCAAGCGGGCATTCACCTCGATGACACGGTAATCTTCTGATTCAGGGTCGAAAGCATATTGCACATTACACTCACCCACGATGCCGATGTGGCGGATGATACGGATAGCCAGTTCGCGCAATTTATGATATTCGCTGTTAGTCAGCGTCTGAGAAGGAGCAATCACGATTGACTCACCGGTATGAATGCCCAGCGGGTCGAAGTTCTCCATGTTACATACAGTAATACAGTTGTCGAAGCGGTCGCGTACCACCTCATATTCCACTTCCTTCCATCCCTTCAAGCTTTTCTCTACCAACACCTGCGGAGAGAAAGAGAACGCTTTTTCTGCCAGCACATTCAGTTCTTCTTCATTATCGCAGAAACCGGAGCCCAATCCTCCCAGTGCATAAGCAGCACGGATGATGACCGGATAGCCCAGTTCCTTGGCAGCGCGGCGAGCTTCTTCAATCGTTTCAACCGCCTCGCTCTTGATGGTTTTCACGTTGATTTCATCCAACTTCTGGACAAAGAGTTCACGGTCTTCTGTATCCATGATGGCCTGCACCGGAGTTCCGAGCACCTGTGCATTGTATTTTTCAAATACACCCGCCTTGTAAAGAGCTACTCCACAGTTCAGGGCAGTCTGTCCGCCGAACGACAGCAAAACCCCATCCGGACGTTCCTTTGCAATCACTTTCTCCACGAAATAAGGAGTTACAGGCAGGAAGTAAATTTTATCTGCCACTCCTTCCGAGGTCTGTACGGTAGCAATGTTAGGGTTGATCAGGATGGTTTCAATACCTTCTTCCTTCAAGGCTTTCAGTGCCTGCGAACCAGAGTAATCAAACTCTCCGGCTTCACCGATTTTCAATGCTCCGGAACCAAGCAATAATACTTTCTTTATATTTTCTTTCATGTAATGTCAGTTTTTAAGTTGTTGAGTTTTTTAGTTTTTCAAGCGGCAAAAATACCGTTTAAAGTAATTTCACGAACTCATCAAACAAGAATTCGGTATCGGTAGGTCCGCTGGCAGCTTCCGGATGAAACTGTGCAGAAAACCAAGGGTTATTTTTATGGCGGATACCTTCATTCGAACCATCATTCATATTGATGAACAAAGGTTCCCAATCGGCTCCCAACGTATTATTGTCAACCGCATAACCGTGATTCTGTGAGGTGATGAAGCAACGTTCTGTTCCCACCATACGCACCGGCTGGTTATGACTTCGGTGTCCGTATTTCAACTTATATATCTTTGCACCACCTGCCTTAGAAAGCAACTGGTTACCCATACAGATACCAAAAATAGGAAGTTGCTCGTTCTGCATTGCCTTACGGATGTTTTGCACGGCTGCATCACAAGTATCAGGGTCGCCTGGACCATTCGAAATAAACAGACCGTCGAATGAAAGTGAATTGAAATCGTAATTCCAAGGAACGCGGATGATTTCCACATCTCGCTTCAGCAGACAGCGGATGATGTTCGATTTCACACCACAATCCACCAGCACTACCTTTTTCTTTCCTTCGCCTTCATTGTAACGAATCACTTCCTTGCAGGAAACCTTATCCACATAATTCACTCCGGCATAAGCAGCTTCCGGAATATGATCGGGCTCATCATCAAATACAATCTTACCCATCATCACTCCGTGTTCACGAAGCACTTTGGTCAGTTCACGCGTATCAATGCCTGTAATGCCCGGAACCTGTTCACGCTTCAGCCAGTCGGCCAAGCTTTCCACTGCATTCCAATGGCTGTATTGCTCGCTGTAATCGCTGACAATAATAGCCTCAGCGTGGATTTTTTCACTTTCCATGAAAGTAGGAACTCCGTTTTCTTCCATAGTAAATGGGGGAACACCATAATTACCAACCAATGGATAAGTCAGCGTCATGAGCTGACCTGCATACGAAGGATCGGTCAAACTTTCCGGATAACCGGTCATCGCAGTGTTAAACACAACTTCACCTGCCACCGGTTTCTCATAACCGAACGACTTGCCATGGAAACGGCTCCCGTCGTCAAGGATTAACGTTACATTTCTCATTACCTTATATATACCCTAATATTGTTTTATTAAATAGTCTCGTATTCTCAGTCAGTCTGTCTTGAACTGCAAAGGCTTCTCTTTTTCTGAGATTAGACCGGACACATGAAAAGTTCCAGACTCTACATTATAAAAAACACCCGAATTTGCCGAAAAGCAATTCCGGGTGTTTATACTATATCGTATGTCTTTTTTTTCTTTTTGTAAACTATACATTTCTTTCCCAATTATGGCACTTCACAATTCGGGATGCAAATATAAGCATTTTCTTAAAAACTACATACTCCCGAAGAAAACTTTCTGTAATTTTTGAAAGAATTTTCCTTAAACCCAATATTGTCCTAAACGTTTTATAGATACGATGAATATGAGGTTGTTATGGACAACAACCCCTTCAAAGCTTTTTTGACCCTATTTATTCCACTCCTGCTGGCTCTGGCGGAGGTGTAAATGGTTCGTTCAACCACTTCTCGAGTTCAATTTTCGTGAATGTGTTCAATCTAAGTGATACGACAAGATTGGCGAGCCCCCATTTATACTTTGCAATGTGCTTTAACCAGCAAAGCAGTAGCATCGTTGACAAAGCAGTCCATATCTGCGTCTCAACAGCATTGCGCGATGTACCAATGAAACTCTTTATTTTCAACAGCTGCTTGATATTTCTGAAGCAATTTCAATCGTCCATCGTGCCTTGTAGAGTTGCGCTATAGTGGAAGCAGCCAGCTTGAAGTTGTTGGTGAGCAACTGCACCACATAGCCATGTTCGTCATTCCAGACAGCTATGCGTCTGAGCGGTTTGGTGTATTTTTTCTTTGTCTGCTCACCTGTCAGCTCAATAATCTCGTCGATGAGTACATTTTGCGCCCTCGTTTCGGGCAATAAACGTTCTTCAATTTGTGAGTAAAGCAGGTTATCCCTGTGCCTGACAACAAAAAACACATTCCTGCTGTCCCAATTGTTGAGAAGGGAGAAATCGCAATAGCCACGATCTGCAACGACTACAGAATGAGGCGAAACGGGAATATCCAAAGCCCCCCTATTGTCACCGCATTTGCCATCTGTAATGTTTACGAATTCAGGAAGAAGGCTGTCATAATCAAGCAATGTATGCATCTTCACCGCCCCTTTCCTTGTTGTGTAATGTGCCCATTCGTAGAGCGACATGGTCAGCGTGATGGTAGATGAATCCAGCAATTTGATTGGCATCTTGAAACGGAACCTGGTACGTTGCCATACCGCCTGCTGTCCAAAATGAGCAAGCAGTGCATAGAATATCCGCCGGAACACGCCACTGTCCCTTTTGGCATTCTGATAAGCTACAGTTGATTTAGAGGGAGCACGGCAGATTCCGAGGTGGTTCAAATTGCCATTGGCTGAATTCAGTCCATTGGAGATATCACGTACAGAGTCGCATCCAGAGAACTGGCAGAACATCATGCTTATGAACTGGCTCCATGTGTCGTAGCCTTTGCTGTGCTTGTCCGTTTTTTCTTCACGAATAATTTTCCTTATACATTCTTTCGGGAGTTTACCGATTGCTTGTGCGAAAAGTGTTATATTTGCCATAGGAAGTAAAAGAGGTGGTGCTCTTTGCTAAGGTAGTTATTTCTACCTTAGCTTTACTTCCTTTTTTTTGTTTTTATCGAAAAACGTTTAGGACAATATTGGCTGAAATTTCAAAATCTAAGGCTTCATGCTCTTAGCTGCTGGTTGATGAGCTAAGATCGGGTAGGGCGTTTGAGTTCAAAACTTTCCGTGATATGGTCTTGTATTTGTATTTTTTTCTATATTTGCCGCAGTCAGTAGATGAATATCCTTATTAAAAACAAAAAGAATATGAAAAACAAAATTTTATTAGGTGCTGTTCTGTTAGCGAGTGCTTTTATTTTGAGTTGTTCGAAGGCTAATAATGCTACAGAACCAATTGTCAGTGAGCAGCAGGACACAGTAGCCGTGGCCGATACGGTAGCTGTAGTAGATTCGACTGTTATACGCGCAAAAATTGCCGACGGAAAAGAACTTTTGCAGAATTTCTATGCAAACTATGTGTTCGGTAACAAATCGTTCACCAAGGTAGCCAAAACAATGTGTTCCACTCAATTACTGAAGTACCTCAAGGATAATTACGACTACGACTGCGACGATGGCGCATGCTATGCGCTTTGGTTGTTTAGAACCAATTCGCAAGATGGTCCCAGTAATGTGAGCAAGGTTAAAGACGTTACTTATACCGAAGATGGCTGGTACGAAGTTTCGTATCTGGATATGGGCATGAAGGGCCGCACTTCTTTGCAACTGGAGGAAGTTGACGGCAAAATGCAAATCGTTAATATGAGGCAGGATGCCTCGTTTGGCAAAAAAGACGCCGTATTATAAAACGAATGAAGTTTGGCAGCTTTTTGAACTTGGTGTGCTATAATTTGTACCCAATACTGCTGCTCTCCGTATTTCGGAAACTGTCTGATTTAATGACAGCGCAGGACTTGTCTTGAGTATATTGGAGCAAAACCCGGATAGGAATTCGGTAAAAGGACAATGTTGTCCTAAACGATTTACTTCCTTTTTTTGTTTTTATAGAAAAACGTTTAGGACAACATTGCCTTAAACCTGTTTAAATATGCATTTTATTTTTTGCGATTCAACCAAAGCTGATTCATTTCTTCCAAAGTCTTGCCTTTGGTTTCAGGAACCCATTTCCATACAAACACGGCTGCCGCCAAACAGATAACGCCATAAATGGAATAGGCAAAGAACGGACTGAATTCATACATCACCGGGAAGGTAGATGAAACCAAATAGTTGAATATCCACTGGAAAGCAACGGCTATGGCAACAGCTTTTCCACGAATGGTGTTCGGGAATATCTCTGAAATCAATACCCAGCATATAGGTCCCCATGACATCATGAACGATGCAGCGTAAACAATGATACACAGTACCGCAATCATGCCTCCTGCCTGAAGTTCATCGCAGGCAGCGGTTCCCAATGCACCGAATGCCATGCCTAACGAGCCGATTATCAAAAGAGGTTTTCTTCCGATTTTCTCAACCGTAAAAATGGCAACCAAAGTAAATATAATATTGACAACACCCATAATGACGGTCTGCATCATGCCATCGCCTCCGCCCCCAATCTTTTCGAAAATACGTGGGGCATAATATAATACGGCGTTGATGCCAATGGCTTGCTGGAACACGGAAAGAAGGATACCGATTACTATAACGGCAACACCATAGGCGAACAGCTTTTCCGTTTTTTCACCAGTTACCGCCTTTATGTCTGCCAAAATCTGCACAGCCTTTTCTTTTCCGTTGATACGCTCCAATACGTTCATGGCCTTCTCGTCATTTCCTTCCATCACCAGGTAACGGGGGGTCTTGGGCACAAAGAACAGCAAAATGCCAAACAAAGCAGCCGGAACGGCTTCGGATACGAACATATAGCGCCAGCCATCGGATACCAGCGTTTCTGCCGGCATACCGTCTTTTATCAGGTAATTTACAAAATAAACCACCAGCATTCCGAAGATAATGGCAAACTGGTTACAGGATACTAATTTCCCGCGGATTTCAGAAGGAGCTATTTCAGCAATATACATCGGGCAGACTGCCGAAGCCAAGCCGACTCCCACCCCACCAATAATACGATACAGATTAAATGTAAGTATCAGTGAAAATGAAGTATCTCCTTTTTCGAAGAATAAAAACTCAGGATAATAAGAACCTAAGGCCGAAACAAAGAACAAGGCAGCTGCCAGCCGGAGCGAGTTGCGCCGCCCTAAACGGGAAGCGCATATTCCCGATATGGCTCCACCTATCACACATCCTACCAAGGCACTGGAGGCGGTTACACCATGCCAAAAAGAATTAAGTCCCAAATGTTTCTGCAAAGCCTGTTCGGCTCCCGAAATTACTGCGGTGTCATACCCAAACAACAGACCGCCCAGAATGGCAACGAATACCAAACTTACAAGATACAAATTAGTGGTTTTCATTATATTAAACTTATAGTTTTCGTACTGACAACGAAAATACAAAATACAATCATATGCCGTATTTTTTCTTAAGTCTTTTTCACATAATAGCAAAGATTTCTTTACGGAAGCCACTTTTTTCTTTCCCTGCCTGTTCTTTTGAACCCCACCGGCATACACCGGTTTTCCATCACCACCGCCTACCGTCAACACCCCGTCCGGCATTCGGCAATTCCTCCTCCCGGATATAGGAATCAAGTTCTTTTACAAGGGTATCACATCTGACTTATCCCCTGAAAGGCAACAAAAAAACAAACAATTCAATGTTTGGAATATAAAAACAAATACACTATATTTGCCTTCCGTAATCAAAAAAAAGAGACAAAGCATGCCCATGAAAAAACTTGAAAAGTCAGATCTAATTCCCGCAGGAGCCGACATGATGGCCGGAATAGACCTGTATGGTAAATTCAAGCAGCTATTCAAGTTTCCCATACCCTCTCCGGGATGCATTTTCTTGTTGTGCGTCAGAGGTACCTGTACACTGACCATTCATCTTACCCAGTATCAGATGAAGGCCAATTCGATTGCGATTATTTTCCCCGACCTTTACGTCCAACTCACCGAACAAAGCCCGGACTGCCGCTTCATTTTTGTAGGATTCTCACAAAAGCTCATCCGAAGTTCCCGTCTGTTTTCACACACCATTGAATATACTCCGTATATATTCGAAAAACCGGTATTGAAACTGGAACCGCCGATGGCAGAAATCTTCTACAACACATTTATGTTGCAAATCAAGTCATTGAGATATGGAAACGGATTCATGAGTGAAACCCAGATGAGTCTGGCATACAGCATGCTTATCCTGAATCTGGGATATATTTATAAACAAAAGCCGAATCTTGAACCAGCCCGGTATAACCGCAACCAAGAAATAGTAAAAGAACTGGTGCGCATCGTTATCCAATATTACAAAACAGAACGAAACGTTTCTTTTTATGCTGAGAAGATGCACCTTTCTCCACAGCACTTGAGTACTACCATAAAAAAAATAACAGGAAAAACTCTAACCGACATCATTTCCTCATTCATCATCCATGACGCACAAGCCAAATTGCGATCCACAGAAATGACGATTCAGGAAATCGCTTACTCCCTGAACTTTCCGGACATTTCTTTCTTTGGAAAGTACTTTAAACGATATACGGGAATGTCGCCTAAACAATATAGAAACACATACTAAAAAAAACGACCTTGCGCTTCGTGAAAAAACGCAAGGTCGTTTCCATTTAAACACCAAGACATTTTTCGTGAAACGCCTAAGCGTATTCCATACCTTCAGTTTACCTATGGAGTTCAACCTTTAGCGACTCTTTACATAACCCGTTTAAGCCACACTCGGCACATTTAGGTGAGCGGGCTGTACAGACATATCGCCCGTGAAGAATCAGCCAATGATGTGCCTTGGCTACCTGACTTTCAGGAATATATTTCACCAAATACTTTTCAGTAGCCAAGGGGGTCTTGCAAGTAGACGGCACCAGACCGATGCGATGACTCACCCGGAACACATGTGTATCAACCGCCATAGCCGCCTTGTTAAACACCACGCTCTGAATAACATTCGCTGTTTTACGCCCCACCCCGGGAAGCTTTACCAACTGCTCTAACGTATCGGGCACTTCACTCTGAAAGTCACTTACCAGCATTTTTGCCATACCCACCAAATGACGAGCCTTGTTATTAGGATAGCTTACACTCCGAATATATTCAAAGACCACCTCAGGCGTAGCTGACGCCAGAATTTCGGGAGTCGGAAAAGCCTCGAATAAAGCCGGAGTCACCATATTAACCCGCTTATCGGTGCACTGGGCACTTAAAATAACAGCCACCAGCAACTGATATGAATTCTCGTAATGAAGTTCGGTTTCAGCTACCGGCATTGCCTCTTGAAAATATTCAATCACCTTGGCATATAAATCTCGCTTTTTCATCGTTCTTTTCTATTAATACCATTTCTTACGTTTAAAATACACATAAGCCCCCAGCCCGAGTACCAACATCAATATCCATGCAAAAAGATAACCGTGTTTCCATGTCAACTCGGGCATCCACTGAAAATTCATGCCCCAAATGCCTGCCAGAAAAGTCAGTGGAATAAAAATGGTGGAAACCACCGTCAGCTGTTTCATGATATTGTTCATCCGCTGGTCATTATTCGACAAATAAAGATCTACCAGTGCCACAATCATATCCCGACAGCCGTCGAGTGTCTGCAAGACAAACTGAAGATGGTCATTCACATCACTGAAAAACGGACGGTTTTCTTCATGCAGCAACACATTATCCATATGAAACAGCTTGTTAAACTGTTCCTTCAAGGGAATTATGCTCTTTTTTATCAACCGCACATTGCGCCGGTAAGGCTGTATCTCCTCCAAACTTGAGCCGACCAATTTCTCTTGCGAAAGAAGCGCTTCTTCCAAGTCTTCCAATTCATCTTCCTGCTTCGATAAGATAGATATAAAGCTTACCATTACACTGTTGAGTATCACACTAAGCAAAAAATCAGACTGCCGGTTGCGCACCTTCAAAACATTATTTTTTATTGCCCCGTGAATTTCATTCAGAAAGTCGGTTTCGCGTTCAAGAAACGTCAAGACAAAATGCTTGCCTTGGATGATACAAAACTGCTGAGGAGAATAGCTGTTTACTCCATCGGGAACAAGCTGCTTTAAAATAATCACATTGTAAGCCTCATGTTCTTCAATCTTAGTCAAATGCTTGGAGTTTAAGATGTCTTGCGTGGTCAGAAAATCTATGCCGAAATAACGGCATACCTGCTCCACCATACCTGCATTCTGCAGCCCGTGAACTTGTACCCAGTTAATGCACTCCTCATCTAAATGAGGCACTAATTCATCCATACTCTTTGCCGAATAAAAGTCTGCCTTCCCTGCATTATAAGTGCAAAGATGCAAATGAGTAGGTGTCTTGCTTGCCCCAATATAACTGAACTGCTCGCTCAACAAGTTATTCTGTGCCATATTTTAAAATCCATTTACACAAATATACAAGTTTCTTTGTTATCCGGCAAATTCTTTCTATCTTTGCAGCCGATAAAAATAACATGCGATGCCGTGAATAACGGCCGTGTATTCCAGAACACCACGTATAAAAACAGGAACGATGAAAAAAGAAAATCTCGTATCAGTACCTTTCATGGTTTTAGGTATTGTGTTTTGCGTTTGCCTGATAGCTGCAAACTTGTTAGAAACCAAAGTCGTACAATTAGGTCCTATTTCTGTTACTGCCGGACTGATTGTCTTTCCCATTTCCTACATCATCAATGACTGCATCGCCGAAGTATGGGGATTCCGTAAAGCACGCCTGATTATCTGGATGGGCTTTCTGATGAACTTCATGGTGGTAGCCATGGGGCAACTGGCAGTTGCTCTTCCTGCTGCTCCTTTTTGGGAGGGCGAAGAAGGATTTAACTTTGTCTTCGGTATGGCCCCACGCATTGCAGCTGCCAGCCTGACAGCTTTTCTGGCCGGCTCCTTTATCAATGCTTATGTAATGAGCCGCATGAAAGTGGCATCACACGGAAAACACTTTTCTGCACGTGCCATCCTTTCAACTGTAGCCGGAGAGAGTGCAGACTCTCTTATTTTCTTCCCCTTGGCTTTCGGAGGATTGATGCCTGCCACCGAACTGGCTCAAATGATGCTGGTGCAAGTGGTTCTTAAAACCTTGTATGAAATAGTCATTCTTCCAGTCACCATCCGGGTGGTAAATTACATCAAACAGATAGACGACTGTGACGTGTACGATGAGCATATTTCCTACAATGTTTTGAAAATCAAAGACATTTAATATCTCTTTTAATCCAACAAAAAACCAAGCCCGTATCATAGCCTCAGCCATCGTACGGCAATACGCGGCTTCTTTCAAATTCTAGAAATATGAATAATGATTCAGCCCTTGTGGTATTCAGTGGTGGACAAGATTCTACCACCTGCTTGTTTTGGGCAAAAAAACGCTTTAAAAACGTATATGCTCTCAGCTTTATTTACGGTCAGAAACACGTAAAAGAGGTAGAACTGGCGAAAGAAATCGCCCGAAAAGCCAATGTGGATTTTTATGCGACGGACGTTTCTTTCATCGGTCATCTGGGTAAAAACTCACTGACCGACTCATCTATTTGCATGGATGAGGAAAAGCCCGAAAATACATTCCCAAATACGTTTGTTCCCGGACGCAACTTGTTTTTCTTGAGCATCGCGGCAGTATACGCACGCGAAAAAGGTATCAATCACATTGTTACCGGAGTATCGCAAACCGACTTTAGCGGCTATCCGGACTGTCGGGATGCTTTCATCAAATCATTAAATGTCACGTTAAACTTAGCCATGGATGACCAGTTTGTTATTCATACTCCGCTTATGTGGATTGATAAGGCACAGACATGGAAGATGGCTGACCAGTTAGGGGTTTTAGATTTAATCCGGAAGGAAACGCTGACTTGCTACAATGGGATTCCCGGAGACGGGTGTGGGCATTGCCCGGCATGCAAACTCCGTAAGGAAGGGTTGGAAAAATACTTGGCAACCCTAAAATAAAAGCGCAGCTTGAGTAAAGAAACGGCAGCTTCTGTCTGCCTTAAGGCGATTCGCTAATTAAAATAAAAAAAATTGGACATAATGGAAAGAAAAGACGAACTGACTATATTAGGAAAAACAACATCCTACAAGCAAGATTATGCACCTGAAGTGCTGGAAGCTTTCATAAACAAACATCCCGAAAATGATTATTGGGTACGATTCAACTGCCCCGAATTCACCAGTTTATGCCCGATTACCGGACAGCCTGATTTCGCAGAAATACGTATCAGTTATCTCCCTGATATCAAGATGGTGGAAAGCAAAAGCTTAAAACTGTATTTGTTCAGCTTCCGTAATCATGGCGATTTCCATGAGGACTGTGTGAATATTATCATGAAAGACCTGATTAAACTGATGGACCCGAAATATATTGAAGTTACAGGCATCTTTACTCCACGGGGAGGTATTTCAATTTATCCTTATTGCAACTACGGACGGAAAGGGACAAAATATGAGAAGCTGGCGGAATACCGTATGCAAAATCATGACTTGTAAGTTAACGGTACATAAACAGACGGCCGTTAAAAACAAATACACAGGCTTTCCTTGAAAATAATTTATAGAGTAAGCTCTGGATATCTCATCAGAAACGATGGCATGTGAAATGACTTTCTTTATTCATTTACACATGCCATCGTTTCTGATTTAATCTCTCAAGATTGTAATTCTTATCGGAAAAATATTCCGCCAAAGGCTTTGCTGATAAAGTCTTGTTGTCTCTATCTCATTCGGCAGCAAAAGCATACCTCTATGAAAGCTCCAGCCCTAAAGCTTCCTTTAGCTTCAAAAGCCCCGGATTTTTCTTACTCATCATCTGAAAGCGTTCTACATGGCTGTAAGCTCTTACATTTTCATTGGCAGCACTAACCCGTACAGTCATGGTTATTTTATGGTTATGAAGCTGCGTACGCAAGTGGTCTTCAATCTGAGGAGCTAACTGCTGCATGTATTTCTGAACAATCTCATTATCGACTACCACTTCAAATGTTGACTTGTCACCCTGCAGCACAGGCTTCATATTCATCATACGACCGGCATTAGCAGCTTCTTCCTTAGGCAGACGTGCCGCAAATTCATACCAATGGTATACTAAGTCTTCTTCATTGAACACATAATCTTCCCATGTAGCTTCCGCTTGAGCTGCAGTTTGAACCGGATTCGGAGTTTTTTCCTGAGGATGCAGTACTTGCTGGGTTCTACGGATAGACATACCTAAACTATGCATTTTTACCACCGGAGTCTTTCTCTCTGTAGAAGGCAATGACAACTGACTTGAACGTTCTTCCGCTACTGCTGAACCTTTATAGTCTGCTTTAGCCTCTTTGGCAACTTCTCCACCAATAGACTGAACCGGATAAAGCTTGTTTACTGCATGCTGGGGCTGAGCCTTAGGCACTTGTCCCTGAACAGCAGATGTTTGCGTCTGCGTAGCAGAAGCAGGTTGTTTTTGATTAAAAACCGGAGTTAGCATCTTCTTAGGGCTACGCCCCTCCAACTCGTCATCGACAGGAGCTGTCAGTTGGGCAAGTTGTATCAAGGTCAGTTCAACGAGTAAGCGCTTATTCTTGCTTAACCGATAATTCAAATCACAATCGTTACAAAGTTTCATGGCTCTATAAAGAAACTGAGGAGTACATTTCTGCGACTGAGTCTGATAACGCTCCCGAATAGAAGCCCCGACTTCAAGCAAAACAAGAGTTGCTGCATCCCGGCTAACCAGCAAGTCGCGAAAATGAGAGCTCAACCCTGTAATAAAATGATTCCCGTCAAATCCTTTTTTCAACACATCATTAAACAGCAGCAAGCAGTCTTCTACCCGATTTTCAAGAAAACAGTCGGTCAGTTTAAAATAATATTCATAATCTAACACATTTAAGTTTTCTATCACACTCTGGTAAGTAATATGCCCGTTAGTAAAACTTACCACCTGATCAAATATTGAAAGGGCATCACGCATCCCCCCGTCTGCTTTTTGGGCAATGATATTTAATGCTTCCGGCTCAACCTCTATATGTTCCTTCTTCGCTACATTTTCCAAATGCTCCACCGTATCCATCACACTGATACGATTGAAGTCATAAATCTGGCAACGGCTCAAGATGGTTGGCAGAATTTTATGCTTTTCCGTTGTCGCCAAAATAAACAGAGCATGGCGTGGAGGCTCTTCCAGTGTTTTCAGGAAGGCATTAAATGCAGCCTGCGATAACATATGCACCTCGTCAATGATATATACTTTATACTTTCCTATCTGAGGCGGAATACGCACTTGCTCAATTAATGAACGAATATCTTCAACTGAGTTATTTGAAGCAGCATCAAGTTCATGAATGTTATACGAACGTTGTTCATTGAAGGCTTTGCAAGACTCACATTCATTACATGCTTCCCCCTCTGCGGTGGGATGCAGACAGTTTATGGTCTTGGCAAAAATACGCGCACAGGTTGTTTTACCCACGCCACGAGGTCCACAAAACAAATAAGCATGTGCCAGTTTCTTGCTGGCAATGGCATTCTTCAGAGTTGTGGTCAAAGCACGCTGACCCACCACAGTATCAAAGGTTGACGGGCGGTATTTACGCGCTGATACAATATAGTTTTCTTCCATGGACGAGTTCGTTTTTACGATTGGTTATCTATGCAAATGTACATAAAATCTCCGTTTCTACATGGTTAACGGCGAAATATTTCTTCCCCATGCTTCATCAAAACTCAATTCTTTCAAACATCACTTTACCTAAAAACTAACTTTTGACGGGGATGCAATCCTGCCTTCTGCTATTTTTGTTTCATAGAACAGAACGTGGTCCGGCAATATCTTCGCTCAAAAGCAAACTTTTGGCTTGGTACTGCTCTCACCTTTTAGTATCTTTGTTATACGAAGATAGGATGCGGTTCGGCAGATTCAAATCAGAAAAATAAGTTTTTCTTTTGCCTCTGCGCTCACCTTTCACTATCTTTGTAGCACTTAATAGAGAAACGTTCGTATGACAAAATTAAAAACAATTTGGCACATAGTGGGTAAATATAAATATTGGGCTACCTTAGGAGCTTTTATTCTTATCATCGGGGTATTAGACGAAAACAACCTGATACGCCGCTTTACTCATCAAAGAGAAATCAGTCGTTTGAAGTCGGAAATAGAACGCTATCGGAAAAAATATGAGGAAGATAGCAAGACTTTGAAGGAAATTACGACAAATCGGGAAGAACTCGAAAAAGTGGCCCGAGAAAAATATTTTATGAAAAAAGAAAACGAAGATATATTCATCTTTGAAGAAGATTTAAAATAATGAATAAATATCAGAATCTCATGGCTGTCATAGGAACAGTCAGCTTGTTCATCGGACTCATGCTTCAATTTGTCCGCTTTGAGTTTGCTCCTTATATTTATCTGACCGGAGCTATCTTATTTGCCTATGCACAAATAAAATCACAAAGACATGGAGAAAATATAATTATACGCCGCTTACAAAGACAGCAAATGATAGGGGCAGTCGTTTTAGTACTAACAGGAGTAATAATGATTTTATGGCATCATAATGAATGGATTGCCGGACTAACTATCGCAGCCGTACTTGAACTTTACACAGCTTTCCGCATCCCACAAGAAGAAGAAAAAGAACATAAGGGAAACAAATAAGCAAACTAAATTCCCCTGCCTTTCATTCGGAAATCGTTTCTACTCCCCACACTTATATACAAATTCACCCTTGCTACATTTTTTGCAACAAGGGTGAAACTCAATTAATTTATATCTTCTTATTTGCTTCTCGCTTATTATACAATGCCTTGAGCCATCATTGCATTAGCAACTTTCATAAATCCAGCTACATTGGCACCTTTCACGTAATTAATATAGCCATCAGCTTCGGTACCATATTTAACACATGCTTCATGAATGTTTTTCATAATGCTTTTCAGTTTCTCGTCTACTTCTTCCTGACTCCAACTCAATTTAATTGAGTTTTGTGTCATTTCCAAACCAGAGACTGATACACCTCCTGCATTTGCTGCTTTTCCCGGAGCATAAAGAATCTTAGCTTCCTGGAATATGCGGATCGCTTCAGGAGTAGAAGGCATATTTGCTCCTTCAGATACAGCCATGACACCATTTGCAACCAAAGCAGCGGCATCGTCTCCATTGATTTCATTTTGCGTAGCTGAAGGCAATGCGATATCTGCTTTCTCATTCCAAGGACGCGCACCTGCTACATATTTGCAACCATACTTTTCAGCATATTCACGAATACGTCCACGATACAAGTTCTTCAGTTCCATAATATAATCCAACTTTTCGCGATCGATGCCGTCCGGATCATAAATATAGCCGTCAGAATCGGACATTGTAACCACTTTTGCCCCTAACTGTATTAATTTTTCAACTGTATATTGCGCTACATTTCCCGAACCAGAAACCAAACAAGTCTTTCCCTTGATATCAATATTACGGGTCTTCAGCATTTCAAGTAAGAAGTAAATATTACCATATCCGGTAGCTTCCGGGCGAATCAGCGAACCGCCAAACTCACGTCCCTTACCTGTCAGTACTCCGGTAAACTCATGCGCCAATTTCTTATACATACCAAACATATAGCCTACTTCACGACCGCCAACACCAATATCACCTGCTGGGACATCGGTTTCAGGACCGATATGACGCCATAATTCCAGCATGAAAGCCTGGCAGAAACGCATTACTTCTGCATTCGACTTGCCGCGCGGAGAGAAATCGGAACCACCTTTACCACCACCCATAGGCAATGTAGTCAGCGAGTTCTTGAAAGTCTGCTCAAAAGCCAGGAATTTCAAAATGCCCAAATTTACTGAACTATGGAAACGAATACCACCTTTATAAGGACCTATCGCATTATTATGCTGTACACGATAACCCATATTGGTTTGGATATTGCCTTTATCGTCCATCCATGTCACACGAAACTGATAAACACGATCAGGAATACAAAGACGCTCTATGAGGTTAACTTTATCGAATTCAGGATGCTTATTATACTCTTCTTCAATAGTACCTAATACCTCTTCAACCGCCTGATGATACTCAGGTTCATTGGGGAATCTTCTTTTCAGATCTTCCAGAACTTTTGCTGCATTCATAATAATTTCTCGTTTTTAATTATTGGACTATCTCATTTAGTTTGATGTGACAAAAATATAGATTATTTTTTATCCATGCAACATTTAAGCAATAAAAATCAAACAAAAGGAGCAAAATAACAAAATTAGCTTTTAAAACATAATTAAATGTCTATGGTTTTCTTCTCTTCATTGACTTTATGACAGGAATAAAAACCAATGCTCCTGAAATAACAATCATCACCACTAACGGACCGTCTATTTTAGGAGAGGAAGTAAGTACTAAAAAACAAAGTGCAGCCCAAAGTAAAGTCAACACAACAGATTGTGCCTGAGTTAACGGTTTTCGCATTTTTCTTCAGTTTTAGATAATAGATTACTCAAAGTATATAAAGGTATATAAAGGCATGCTGTTTAAGCGAAATTAAAAATAGGGAGATAAGATATACCCCATCTCCCTATTTCATTTATCATTTTATTCATTACATTTCATTTTCTTTGCAACGATTGCATCAATGCAGGCAATAGCCGTGATATTCACGATGTCGCGAACCGAACTTTCAATGTCGGTAAAATGAATCGGTTTATTCAATCCCATCTGAATAGGACCAATTACTTCTGTTTCGCTCATGTTCTGGATAAGCTGGTAAGTAGCATTAGCCGAACTCAGATTCGGGAATACCAACGTATTCACCTCTTTCCCCTTCAAGCGAGTAAACGGGTATTTTTCATCGCGCAAGGCATTGTCGAGCGCAAATTTCACCTGCATTTCTCCATCAACAGCCAGCTCCGGATAATTTTCATGCATATAAGCAATAGCTTCATGCACCTTAGCCGGACTACCAATGCTGTCTGAACCAAAATTTGAATAAGACAACATCGCCATTACCGGTTCCTGATTAAAGAAGCGAACCGCTTTTGCCGATAATTTTGCAATGTCAATCAACGTATCCGTATCGGGATGACGATTAATCAAGGTATCGGCAATGAAATAAGTACCTTTCTTCGAGTTCAAAATGTGCATCGTTCCGAAGTGTTTATATTCCGGCTGAATGCCGATAACTTCTTTAGCAACCTTGATGGTGTTCGAATATTTGGTATAAAGTCCGGTTACAAAAGCATCAGCATCTCCGGTTTCAACCATCATCATACCGAAATAGTTACGTTCAAACATCTTATCGTTTGCCTCTTGCAGGTTCGCTCCTTCACGTGCACGTTTTTCACATAAGATGCGGGCATAACGCTCACGGCGCTCTGCCTCCCGATCATGACGCAAGTTCACGATTTCTATTCCTTCAAGATTCAAGTCAAACTCTTTCGCCAACTTTTCAATACGTTCCTCATTACCCAAAATAATCGGTTGGCAGATACCTTCGGACTTCGCCTCAACGGCAGCCTTCAACATATTGGGATGCGTACCTTCAGCAAATACAACGCGCTGAGGACAACGGCGTGCTGTTTCATACAGCTGACGAGTTAATTTGTTTTCCTGCCCCATCAGTTCGCGCAAGCGATTCTTATATTCATCCCAATCGGTTATCTGCTTACGGGCAACCCCCGAATCCATGGCAGCCTTAGCTACAGCCATAGAAACCTCTGTTATCAGACGAGGGTCAACGGGCTTCGGAATGAAATACTCTGGTCCGAAAGTAAGATTATTGACATGATATGCTTCGTTTACCACATCAGGAACTGGCTTCTTAGCCAAGTTTGCAATGGCACGCACTGCCGCCAGCTTCATTTCTTCATTAATAGCCTTAGCCCGTGTATCAAGTGCCCCACGGAAAATATAGGGGAATCCGATTACGTTATTAATCTGGTTAGGATAATCAGAACGGCCTGTCGACATCAACACATCCGGACGTGAAGCCATTGCGTCTTCGTAGGAGATTTCCGGAGTAGGATTTGCCAATGCAAACACAATAGGATAATCAGCCATGCTGCGCACCATATCCTGAGTCAGCACATTACCTCTTGACAATCCCAAGAACACGTCTGCTCCTTTTATTGCCTCAGCCAAGGTATGAATATCTGTACGGTCGGTTGCAAAAAATCTTTTCTGCTCATTCAAGTCGGTACGCTGCTTTGAGATAACTCCCTTGCTATCCAGCATGACAATATTCTCCAGACGAGCGCCCAACGAAACATAAAGTTTGGTACATGATACCGCCGATGCACCAGCTCCGTTTACCACAATCCGCACATCTTCTATCTTCTTGCCTGCTACCTCAAGCGCATTCAACAAACCCGCACTTGAAATAATCGCTGTACCATGCTGATCATCATGCATCACAGGGATGTCGAGTTCTTCCTTCAACCGCTGTTCTATCTTAAAACACTCAGGAGCCTTTATATCTTCCAGGTTAATACCTCCGAATGTGGGAGCAATTGCCTTTACTGCTTCAATAAACTTATCGGGATCTTTTTCATTAACTTCTATATCGAACACGTCAATTCCGGCATAGATTTTAAACAGCAATCCTTTACCTTCCATAACTGGTTTCCCGCTTTCGGCACCAATATCGCCTAAGCCCAATACAGCTGTACCATTTGATATGACAGCCACCAAGTTTCCTTTAGCGGTATAATCGTATGCTGTTTCCGGATTTTTCTGAATTTCCAGACAAGGTTCGGCTACTCCCGGAGAATAAGCCAATGAAAGGTCCCGTTGCGTCTGATAGGGTTTAGTGGGAACTACTTCAATCTTTCCCGGCTTGCCTTGTGAGTGATACAGCAAGGCTGCTTCTTTTGTTATTTTAGTCATAATACTTTCATTTTTTCATATACAAAGACAAATATACGACTATTTTTCTGCTTGCTCGCTATTTTGATGACTTGTTTTCATAAAAATAGCATTTTCCGGTTTCGTATCCGCCTTAAGAAGCGAAATCTACTTGTTTTTTTTATAAATTTCACCTCGAAAAACGCTACACACAGACCTTATATCTCTTTTCACTGCCAGCCTGACCAACAACCCCAACCCGGGGATGTAAAGCCAGCTCTGTTATTTCGGCGGTTCGGTCCATGTTGCACCGGCTGAGCTTAAAATTAAAATAGCCTTGACACTCTTCTTTCCAAAAGAATATCAAGGCTAAATTTATCAATTAAAATCCTCTAACGGTATTATTTTTTCTTCATTTTCTGCATCATACCAGCCATCTTGCTGCCCGTAACCATTTTCATCATCTTACGAGTCTGGTCAAACTGCTTCAACAGACGGTTTACCTCTTGAATGGTAGTACCACTACCCTTGGCAATACGTGTACGTCGGCTGCCATTCAAGATTTCAGGACGCGTACGCTCTTCAGGAGTCATCGAATAGATAATAGCTTCAATACTTTTAAAAGCATTGTCATCAATATCAATATCCTTGATTGCCTTACCTACCCCCGGAATCATCGATGCAAGCTCTTTCAAGTTACCCATCTTCTTGATTTGGTGAATCTGGGTCAGGAAGTCATTAAAGTCGAACTGATTCTTCTGAATCTTCTTCTGAAGACGCTTTGCTTCTTCTTCATCGTACTGTTCCTGTGCACGCTCAACCAATGAAACGATATCACCCATACCCAAGATACGGTCGGCCATACGTGCCGGATGGAACTGATCAATAGCATCCAGTTTTTCACCCGTACCCACAAACTTGATTGGTTTTTTCACCACTGTACGGATAGAAAGTGCCGCACCGCCACGCGTGTCACCGTCAAGTTTTGTCAGAACAACTCCGTTAAAATCCAGACGTTCATTAAACTCACGGGCTGTATTTACCGCATCCTGACCGGTCATTGAGTCAACCACAAAGAGGGTTTCATCCGGATTAATGGCACGCTTGATAGCTTCGATTTCATTCATCATCTGCTCATCTACAGCCAAACGTCCAGCTGTATCGACGATCACCAAGTCATAGCCTTTTGCCTTCGCTTCCTGAATGGCATTCAAAGCTATTTTCACCGGGTCTTTGCTGTCCAATTCACTATAAACGGGCACATCAATCTGCTGTCCCAACACTTTCAGCTGTTCGATAGCTGCCGGACGATAAACGTCACAAGCCACCAACAACGGCTTACGGTTTTTCTTTGCCTTCAGCATACGGGCCAGTTTACCCGAGAAAGTGGTTTTACCAGAACCTTGCAAGCCCGACATAAGAATCACAGCCGGACGGTTTTTCAGCTCAATCTCGGCTGTTTCACCTCCCATCAGTTCGGTCAGCTCATCGTGAACAATCTTCACCATCAACTGACTCGGTTTTACCGCTGTCAGCACATTCTGTCCAAGAGCTTTCTCCTTTACTGTATCTGTAAAGTTTTTTGCCACTTTATAGTTAACGTCGGCATCCAATAGAGCACGACGTACATCTTTTAAGGTCTCAGCAACATTGATTTCGGTGATTTTACCTTCACCTTTCAATATTTTAAATGACCGTTCCAGTCTTTCACTTAAATTGTCGAACATATATTATAATCTTATCTTAATTTCTTCTTTTACAACGAGGTGCAAAATTACAAAAAAATCGGCACGCTCAAATCTTTTTATTCTGCCATTTTGCTTTTTTCAGATAAATGAGGCTGAAAGTAAGCATCAAAGTATAATAAATAACCTCTGTGGTATAACAAACATCCACCGGAGCCTGCATAATCATACCCACTGCAATAATATATAAGGCATAGAATACCTGTACGCCTACTTCAAGCACAAGGGCTGCCTGCGTGTTACCCGTACCCGATATGCCGTTAAAATACACATTAGCCATCGAAGAAATCAGCATGGCCCCGCAAACCACATACAATGCCGATACAGATTCACGAAGCAAAGCTTCCTCACCGGTATAGACCGACAAGATTCCTTCGGGATAAAGCACACAAAGCGCCACACATATCAGCATAATGAAAAAAGACATGTTTGCTATTTTCTTCAACAAACAGATAACCTGCGACGAGCCTCCGGAACCAATAAGGTTACTCACCAGCGTATTAGCCGTGGTAGATAGCGCCTGAACCGGTATCAGCAATACGATATACACACTCCGCACGATATTCGCTATAGCCAGCTGACGCTGCCCCAACCGTTCCAGTGCCATAAAAAATACAAACCAAATGGCCATTGCCAAGAAGTATTGAACCATCGTAAAACAAGATATACGCAAAATACGCAACACCATTGCAGGATCAAAGCTGCCAAAATGATTCAGCCTGTATTTCCTACGGTCTACTTTAGTATAAGTATATATAAAGAAGAAGAGAGTGGATGCCGCTTCGGCTATGACAGACGCCAGTGCTGCTCCTCTTACTCCCATCTCAGGAAATCCCAGTTCTCCGAAAACCAGAACATAGTCAAGGAATACATTGATAACAGCCATTACCACTGCATTGAGCGTAAGTGTCTTTGTGCGGGTTATCCCGATGTATAGTGCCCGAAACATCACATTTACGAAAGCAAACAAGAAGCCCCATATACGCCAGGTGAAAAAATCATACGTCGCATGATAAATGGTATCCGAGGTAATAAGCATACGAATGAGCGGACCGGCAGAAAAAGACATCCCGACCAACAGAGCCACAGCCATGGCAAAGCTGAAAGCCGTTCCCTGCCACATCACAGGTCCGATGGCATGAAAATTACCTTCCCCGTTACGGCGGGCAATCAAAATCTGAGAACCAATACTAAATCCAAAAGCTATCGTATAGACACATATATATAATAGTCCACCCATGGCGGCAGCTCCTAAAGCCACTTCGCCCACATGGCCCAAAAAAGCCGTATCGGTTACATTGATTACATTTTGCGCCAAAAGCCCCAAGAAAATAGGATAAGTTACATTCCAGATTTCTTTATTGGTGTACATAAAATAAATTTTGGTGATTAGTAAGTAAAAAAAGATATGCAAAGATACGTTTTTTCTCCTTGTTATCCTAATCAGTATCCCTCATACCCCTTGAATTTTCCAGCCTAAGGCCCTGCCGGAAGGAGTTACCAATCTCTGCACGAGGTAGTTTCAACTGTTCTCCAGTCACCGCCAAAACGCCTTGACATTCAAAAGAAAACGCTCTGCATTTAAAACCAGACGAATAGGCGTCTTTCATAAAATGCCTTGTTGTTTTCTGTCACTTCCCCTGTGCCATCCTACGGTACTTTCCACAAGCACATCCACCCGTTAAACCTGCTGTTTGATTGGCTGAAAAAACTCCGGGAAACACGTTTCAAAACACATCGTTTCACTTAAAACAATTTCAAATAAACCGTTTTAATACAAAATACAACACAAAATTTTGGAACATGTGCATTTTAGGCCTATCTTTGCGCAAAATTTTATTAAGAAAATCAACAAATGAAAAAAAAGTTACTCATTGGTACAACGGCACTAATCGTTTCATTACCAACTTTTGCGGGAGACTATCTGACAAACACGAATCAAAATGCTGCATTCTTACGTATGGTGGCACGTGGTGCTTCTATTGACGTAGATGGAATTTACAGCAATCCGGCCGGACTTGCCTTCTTGCCTAAAGACGGCTTTTATTTATCACTTACCGGACAAAGTGCTTACCAGACACGTGAAATTACTGCAACGACCAAACTTTGGACCATGGACAAAGAAACTTCTCAATATTTCAAAGGTACTGCATCTGCACCTATCATTCCTTCTTTCCATGGATTATATAAAAGAGGAGACTGGACTATCTCTACTTCTTTTGCCATTAACGGAGGAGGAGGAAAAGCTTCGTTCGACAACGGTCTGCCGATGTTTAACGCACTGGCTATCGGGGCTATCACCAAATCCACAAAAGGCCAATTGAATCCTTCTATGTACGACCTTAATACTGCCATGGACGGGAAACAATATATTTACGGCGTACAGTTAGGATTAACTTACAAAATCAACGACTGGCTGAGCGCCTTCGTCGGAGGACGTATGAATTATGTAAAAAGTGGATATGAAGGTTATCTGACCGCCACGGTAAAAAAAGAAGTTCCCCAGCTGGGCGGAACACAGATTATAGACTTGGCACTTGACTGTGATCAAAGCGGATGGGGTATTACTCCGATTATCGGTCTGGACGCCAAGGTGGGTAAATGGAATTTTGCTGCCAAATATGAATTCCTAACCAACTTGAACATCGAAAACAAAACAGAGACATTGAAAGCTCCGGAAGAAGCGAAACCGCTGCTGAAACCTTATGCCGATGGAGAACAGACTCCGCATGACATACCGGCTTTCCTGAGCGTGGCTACCAGCTATTCCATCTTGCCTACGCTGCGTGCATCGGTGGAATATCACTTCTTTGATGACAAACATGCAGGTATGTTAAACGACCGCCAAAAACATTTGAAACACGGAACGCATGAATATCTTGCCGGACTGGAATGGGATATTGATAAACACCTCACCATCAGTGGAGGTTTCCAAAAAACCAATTACGGATTAAGCGACCGCTTCCAAACCGATACCAGCTTCTACTGCGACTCTTACTCGATAGGCGTAGGGGCACGCATCAACCTGAACGAAGCATGGAGTATGGATGCCGGATATTTCTGGACCAAATACAGCGATTATGAGAAAAAGTCAGAAAGCTATAACAACACAGGGATTCCAGGAACTGACCTTTATAGCCGCAGCAATAAAGTATTCGGTTTGAGCTTGAATTACCGTTTCTAAGAAATGCAATCTCTCCTCTTTCATAATGTTAGACACTATTTTTAATTACATGCAAGTGTTAGCTTAACCTCGCTCCGGTCTTTCGGCTTTAACCAGCCGGATTACCGGAGCTTTTTCTTTATACACAAAAAAGATTCGGAATAACCCATCCGCCAGCTTCTCTCCAACCTCTTTCTGAACCTTCCCTTTTAACCGAAAATAACAAAGCCTGCGAAAATAACCCTCTCTTTTTCCTTTGCTTTTCATTTTTTTCTTAACTTTGCGCTGCGACTTAAGAAACAATAAAAAAACAATTTAAACATACTTAAAACAGTAAGATTATGATGACTATTGACAAATTCAACTTTGCCGGCAAAAAGGCAATCGTTCGTGTGGACTTCAATGTACCCTTGAATGAAGAAGGTAAAATTACTGACGATACTCGTATCCGCGGTGCTCTGCCTACTTTGAAAAAAGTATTGGCTGACGGTGGTGCCTTGATTATCATGTCACACATGGGTAAACCTAAAGGCAAAGTAAACGCAAAATATTCTTTGAGCCAGATTGTTGACGCTGTATCTGCTGCACTGGGTGTTGCTGTTCAGTTCGCACCAGACTGTGCTAAAGCTCAGGAAGCTGCTGCTGCTTTGAAACCGGGTGAAGTTTTATTGCTTGAAAACCTTCGTTTCTATCCTGAAGAAGAAGGAAAACCTGTAGGAATCGACAAAGAAGACCCTGCTTACGAAGACGCTAAAAAGGCAATGAAAGCTTCTCAGAAAGAATTTGCTAAAACTTTGGCATCTTACGCTGACTGCTACGTAATGGACGCATTCGGTACAGCTCACCGTAAACACGCTTCTACAGCTGTTATCGCTGACTATTTCGATGCAGACCACAAAATGTTGGGCTACTTGATGGAAAAAGAAGTTTTGGCTGTTGACAATGTATTGAAAGACATCAAACGTCCGTTTACTGCTATCATGGGTGGTTCTAAAGTTTCTACTAAAATAGGTATCATCGAAAACTTGATGGATAAGGTAGATAACTTGATTCTTTGCGGTGGTATGGCATTTACTTTCGCTAAAGCTAAGGGTGGAAAAATCGGTAACTCATTGGTAGAAGACGACAAATTACAGTTGGCTCTTGACATCATCGCTAAAGCTAAAGCTAAAGGTGTAAACTTGGTATTGGGTTGCGACTGTGTTGCTGCCGACAAGTTTGCTAACGATGCAAACACGCAGGTTTGTCCGGACAATGATATCCCTGAAGGCTGGATGGGTCTGGATGCAGGTCCTAAGACTCAGGAAGAATTCAAAGCTGCTATCAAGGGAGCTAAGACAATCTTGTGGAACGGTCCTGCAGGTGTATTCGAAATGGATAACTTTGCTGCTGGTTCAAAAGCTATCGCAGAAGCTATCGCAGAAGCAACTAAAGAAGGTGCTTTCTCTTTAATCGGTGGTGGTGACTCTGTAGCTTGTATCAACAAGTTCGGTATGGCCGACCAAGTTTCTTATATCTCAACTGGTGGTGGTGCTTTGTTGGAAGCTATCGAAGGTAAAATCCTTCCGGGTATCGCTGCTATCCGTGGTGACAAATAAGAATAACCGTTTGAAATAAAACCATTAAAGGGAGATATGTCTGAATAAGACATATCTCCCTTTTTCATACCCATAAGTTCCGTTTCAGCCCTGCCTTTTCGTCTTTCTCAACACAAAAAGAAGAGAGTAAATTGTCGGAATATTATATCAGACAATTTACTCTCTTCCTTATTTCAAATTCTGCTTTTACTCGGCTACATCCGGAGTCATATCTCCTTCGATTACCAGACGTGTAATTTCATTAGCTCCATTCGTACGCAAAGTAATTGTTTTACGGAAATGACCGGGGAACTTACCTGTTCCATCATAAGTCACCGTAACCTCCCCACCTTCACCCGGTCTGATTGGCTCTTTAGGATATTGAGGAACTGTACATCCACATGAAGCAATAGCCTGGTGAATCACTAAAGGACCATCACCCGTATTCTTGAACTTAAATTTACAAGTAACCTTCGGACTTTTTTCAGAAAAAGCCCCAAAGTTATGACTGGTCTTATCAAAAGTAATTTCAGCTGTGCCCTGAGCCAAAACAGTCAGCACACTTACCATCATAAACAGCGTAGCAAAAAAAATCTTTTTCATCATTTTTCTTTTATTTTTAAAAGCCTATTTTACAAAGATAGACTTTTTTATTGAAAACCTTGTCAATCAATTAGCATTATTAACATTAGCCCCGGTTTACCTGCTTTACCCCTTTTACTGTTTTTATTTTCTTAATCAATGACTCCAGCTTTGAAGTATCATCAACCATGACAGTCAGCATACCCGAGAACAAGCCATCATGAGAGTCAATACTGATAGAACGCAATGAAATATCACTTTCCTTATTAATAATAGAAGTAATATTCGTCACAATTCCAATATCATCGTGTCCCACTATACGCAAAGTAATAGGATATTGTTTCCCCTGACTCTTGCCAGCCCAACGCGCCCTTACAATACGATAAGGGAAGCGTGACTTCATTTCCTTGGCATTCGGGCAGTCACACCGATGTATCTTGATTCCTCCGGAAATAGTCACAAAGCCAAACACCTCATCCCCATAAATCGGATTACAACACTTGGCCAGGTTAAAGTCAAGCCCTTTCAGATTCTGGTCAATCACCAGTACATCATCTTTATAATAATCCTTCACATCGGCACCTGCCTGCATATTATAAGCCTCAGCACTACGGTAAACCACATCCTCACGCTGTTCGTTTTCCCGCTTTTGCATATCCAGGTATTTGTCAATTATCCCGTTAATGTCGGCAGATTCATCGGCTATACTCTGATAGAAATCGGTAACAGTCTTAAAGCCAAGCTTACGTATCAAGCGCATCAAGATAGCCTCATCGTATTCTAATTTCCGGTTTTTAAATTTCCGCTCCAGCGTTTCTCTGGCAAACTGCGTCTGGCGGGCAGCAATTTCCTTAAGAGCCTGCCGGATTTTATTGCGAGCCTTCGAGGTAGTAACAAAATTCAGCCAGTCACGCTTGGGAGTCTGTGTATTCGAAGTCATGATTTCCACCTGATCTCCACTATTGAGCCGCTGCTTCAGCTGTACATTTTTACCGTTCACCCGCGCCCCGATACACCGGCATCCCAAGTTCGAATGAATGGAAAAAGCAAAATCAAGCACAGTAGCCCCCTGTGGCAATTTATACAAATCCCCCTTTGGAGTAAAGACAAAAACCTCATCTTTATACAAATCAAGCTTAAACTGATCCATGACCTCCAGGTCACTATCTGCATTTTCAAGCGTTTCACGAATGGTATTCAGCCACTCATCCAGTCCGCTTTCACCTTTAATTCCCTTATAGCGCCAGTGAGCAGCCAATCCCTTCTCGGCTATTTCATCCATACGTTCCGTGCGAATCTGCACTTCCACCCATTTACCTTCAGGCCCCATTACTGTGATATGAAGCGACTCATACCCATTGCTTTTAGGAACAGAAAGCCAATCGCGCAGACGCTTGGGATTCGGCAAATACATATCAGTGACAATAGAATAAGCCTGCCAGCACTCCTGCTTTTCTTTTTCCAGTGGAGCATCCAGAATAATACGGATGGCAAATAAATCATACACCCCCTCAAACGGACATCCCTGCTTTTTCATCTTCTGATAAATAGAATGAATAGACTTGGTGCGCCCTTTGATATGAAAAGTCAATCCAGCTTCTTCCAACTTCGCACGTACAGGTTCAATAAAGGCTTCAATATAACGGTCACGTGCCGCTTTTGTGGCATTCAGCTTATCTTTAATATGATAATATACATCGTGCTGAGTATATTTCAACGAAAGGTCTTCAAGTTCTGACTTTAGTTTATATAACCCCAACTTATGTGCCAGCGGGGCATACAAATAAGCAGCCTCATTAGCTACCTGCAGCCGGGCCTCATTATTCGGATTATCTTTAATCTGACGCATCAGATTGACACGGTCGGCTATGATTATCAAGATAACCCGCATATCTTCGGCAAAAGACAACAGCAAGTTACGGAAGTTTTCCGATTCAATGGTAGGACTCTTTGAATACAATTCATTGATACGCACCAGCCCTCGGATAATTCCTGCCACATCCTCCCCGTATTCACTACGAACTGCTTCCAATGTACACAAATTATATTTCACTGATTCATGAAGCATAATACCAAGAATAGAAGCACGGCGCATTCCTATTTCTTCAGCCAGAATCACAGCCGTCTGCATATCTTTGATTATAGGATTCATCCCAAAGACATTACGAGGGATTCCTCCTCCAGCCGTTGCTTTAATCAAGTGTGCTTTCAGCTTTCTGCAATCATCACGCTGCAATGTATCTTTCGACAGCAACAACAATCTTTTATATAGCGAAAACAACTCTGCCCGTTCTTCCCGAGTAAAAAAAACATTACCTTCCATTGCCTTTATTTTTTATCTTTGCGGGTAAAGATAGTTTTTTTCTTCTGCTTTAGCGCATTCTTTCAGTATTTTTTATAATTTTGGGTATCATTACCTTGAAGCGAATGATTTAAACAACCAAAATATACGTAATATGTTAACACACGAAGACAAAGAATTATTAGCAAGCAAAGGCATTTCAGAAGCACAAATAGCTGAACAGTTGGAATGTTTCAAAAAAGGATTTCCTTTCTTAAAGCTTGCTGCCGCAGCATCAGTTGACAATGGCGGTATCCTGATACCCGAAAAAGAAGAACAAGATGCTTATTTAAACGCTTGGGATACCTACAAGCAAGGAGATAAGAAAATTGTAAAATTTGTTCCTGCATCGGGTGCAGCAAGCCGCATGTTTAAAAACCTGTTTGAGTTTTTAGGTGCCGACTACCATGTACCGACTACCGACTTTGAAAAAAAATTCTTCGACCACATCCATAGCTTTGCTTTTTTCAACGACTTAAATGCAGCATGCCTGGATAACACAGGAAAGAATATTGATGCACTGCTTACTGAGCACAACTATAAAGCTGTAGTATCAAACCTGCTTGAATCGGCAGGACTGAATTACGGTTCACTGCCTAAAGGATTACTCAAATTCCACCGCTATGCCGACGGAGTACGCACACCGTTAGAAGAACATCTGGTAGAAGGAGCCCTCTATGCAGCCGGAAAAACCGGAGAAGTAAATGTACACTTCACCGTATCAACCGAACACCGCCAGCTTTTCCAAAAGCTCGTTGATGCAAAGACTTGTGAATACGCTTCTAAATATGGTATTAACTACCACATCAGCTTTTCTGAACAAAAGCCCAGCACCGACACCGTAGCTGCCGACATGGAAAACAATCCGTTCCGCGACAAAGACGGCAAGCTCTTGTTCCGTCCGGGAGGACATGGTGCGCTTATTGAAAACCTGAATGATTTAGATGCCGATATCGTATTTATCAAAAACATCGACAATGTGGTACCCGACCGTTTGAAAGACGATACTGTTACTTACAAGAAGTTACTTGCCGGTGTTCTGGTTACCCTACAGAAACAGGCATTCAGTTACCTTGAGCTACTGGACGGAGGTCACTACAGCCATTCAGAACTGGAAGAAATCATCCGCTTCGTACAACAGAAGTTACACTGCAGAAACCAAGAAATAAAAAATCTGGAAGATGCTGAACTCGTTATTTATCTCCGCAAAAAGCTGAACCGTCCGATGCGCGTCTGCGGAATGGTCAAAAACGTAGGAGAACCGGGAGGAGGTCCGTTCTTAGCTTATAATGCCGACAACACTGTTTCACTGCAAATTCTTGAAAGTTCACAAATCGACATGAACGACCCGGAAAAGAAAGCTATGTTTGAAAAAGGAACTCACTTTAATCCGGTTGATTTGGTATGTGCAATCCGCGACTATAAAGGAAACAAATTCGACCTGCTGAAACACGTAGACAAAGCTACCGGCTTCATCTCTTATAAATCGAAGAATGGAAAAGACCTGAAAGCACTCGAACTTCCCGGGTTATGGAACGGTTCAATGAGTGACTGGAGCACTGTGTTTGTAGAAGTTCCGTTAAGCACCTTCAATCCGGTAAAGACCGTTAACGACCTGTTACGCGAACAACATCAGTAACTTTTAAGATTTTCAGTTTCTAAGTTTTTAAGTTCTTGCGAATAAAAACAGCAAACTTAAAAACTTAGAAACTTAAAGATTCATCCCCATTATATAATCATTCATATAAAAGCCATCCCCTATGGGAAAATCCCCTTCCCGTACTTTCTCCATACCCATGTGCTCATAAAAGCCCAAAGCCGGATTCTGGCGGTTTACATTCAGTTCCATGCGGCAAGGTTCCGGATGAACTTCCTTTATAGCCGAAACAGCCCGCTCGAACAACTTCTTTCCCAAATGCTTTTTCTGACAGCAAGGCTTTATATAAATCTTCTCCAGATGAAACAAATCATCTGTTTCTTGTCTCACTGAAACATATCCCAAAGCCTCATCTGCATCACAGGCTAAAAAAAACACATGACCTTCGTTTTCCATTTGCCGACGCAAATTTTCATACGAATACATCCATTCCATCATATACTCTATTTGCTCCCGAGTCAATATATTCTGGTAAGTTGCAGGGAATACTTCCCAAGCCAACTTATTAATCAGTGGAATATCCTCCACCGTAGCTTTCCGAATGACCATCATTTTATTTATGTTTAATCCATACTGCAAATATACCGTTTCAGCATATCAGTCGATAAAAAGGAATAAACTTTTTTGTTAAAAAGAACAAAAAAACAAGTACTATGTTATACAAGGTATTCATTTATTACATACATTTGTGTCATACAAATAAACACTGTAAACCAAATGAATGTAGATAATGTAAAATCACAGATGCGAAAAGGAATGCTTGAATACTGCATTCTTTTACTCCTTCACCGAGAGCCGGCTTATGCTTCCGACATCATTCAAAAGCTTAAAACAGCCAAGCTCATTGTAGTGGAAGGTACGCTCTACCCCCTGCTTACCCGCCTGAAAAACGATGAATTGTTATCATATGAATGGGTAGAGTCCACTCAAGGTCCTCCCCGGAAATATTACCGGCTAACCCCTCAAGGAGAAGATTTTCTTGCCGAACTTGAAACGGCATGGGACGAGCTTTCAAATACAGTAAATCACTTAAAACTAAAACTTCTAACAACTACCCACGATGAAAAAGACACTGACTGTTAACTTAGGAGGCACGGTTTATCATATTGATGAAGATGCCTATATATTATTAGATAACTACCTGAACAATCTCCGGTACCATTTCCGTAAGAGTCAAGGAGCAGAAGAGATTGTACACGACATGGAGATTCGTATTGCAGAACTGTTCGACGAATATATACAAGAAGGAAAACAAGTAATAACCATCGAACAAGTAGAAGCCGTTATCGCCCGAATGGGTAAACCTGAAGAGCTCAACGATGATTTCGAAAAAGAAGAAGACGCCCCCAAAACCGACTCCGCTCAGGGTCAACAAACCACGCGCCGCATCTTCCGCAACCCGGATGACCGCATTCTAGGAGGAGTGGTATCCGGACTGGCTGCCTACCTCGGATGGGATGTTACCTGGCTGCGTGTGGGCTTCATTGCAGCAGGAATTGCATTTCAAGGACTCATCCTCTTCTACCTCATTGTATGGATTGTATTTCCTGTAGCACATACCGCTACCGAAAAATTACAAATGCGAGGAGAACCCATTAACGTAGAAAACATCGGACGAACGGTTACCGATGGATTCGAACGTGCCAACGAATACGTACACTCTGAAAAGCCACGTTCTTTTCTCCAACGCCTGGGCAATGCCTTCGTAGCCATCGTAGGCTTTCTTCTGAAAGTATTCCTCGTTGTAGTAGCCATTTGCTGTGCCCCCGCCCTGTTAGTCGGTCTCATCGTACTCTTTGCTCTGTTTATGGCAGCTACAGGCATCTTGGTCAGCTTCCCGGCAGCCTTCTACAGCGTCTTGCCCGGCATAGACTGGAATATAGTAAACACCACACCGGGAATCGGCATAGCCCTCTCTGTATGCGGACTGCTGGCAGCCGGAATCCCCATCGTAGGGTTACTGCAACTCATCATGCAAGCTTTCGGTGTATGGAAACCCATGTCCACCGCCACCAAAATCATCCTCATCTTTGTATGGATGATTGCCGTAGCCTGCGGATTTATCTTTATGCTACAAGCTCCTTTCATTGAATATTTTGCCAGTCCACTATAATAATAGTTCGTTAAAAAATAGCCAAGCCTAAGCGGCTCTGGCAGTAAATAAAATG